>JGI20171J29575_12612369_pt1 | contig 14577 bp, 8 predicted proteins | sample TergutNc150P4_FD_29575 | JGI IMG/M metagenome (IMG submission 29575)
ACAGGGCCCCGGCCAAACCCCGACAGGGCCCCGGCCAAACCCCGACAGGGCCCCGGCCAAACCCCGACAGGGCCCCGGCCAAACCCCGAAAAAACGCTGATAATTGACGAGATTCAGAGATCTCTATTTGATTCACGAACTGCCGGCTTGGGGTAGGAATATGGCCCGCAGGGCGGTTTCTAGAAAGAAGATCTCGCTGGTTGACACCGGGTTGGCAGCCCATATCAATCATCTGGATGAAGCCGCCCTGTCCAATCTGCTATTCTGCGAAGCTTTTGGAGCTTTTCTGGAAAGCTACGTTGTCTCGGAGCTGCACAAAACAGCAAACGTGGTCTGACGAGGAATGCAGCTTGTTCCATTATCGGGACAAGGATCAAAAGGAAGCCGATCTGGTCATCGAAACATTTGACCGTGGGCTGTTAACATAGAATTTCTCTTTGCTTTGCTTTGCTTTGCTTTGCTTGATCGGCATTGGCCGCTTGCTTGTTAAAAGGCGGCGCTTCTGATTCAATGATAGGTACGGTTATGGGGGTACCATTGCGGGTCGGCCTACACTATATATATAGTAACGATTATTTGGAAAGGCAGAGCAATGCATAGGTTATCTGATAGGACGGCGGGGTTTACCGACTCGGTTATCCGGCGCATGACACGCATCTCGCTTCAGCACGACGCGGTGAACCTGTCGCAGGGCTTCCCGGATTTCGACCCGCCTAAAGAGCTATTGGACAGGCTGGCCGAGGTCGCCCACACTGGGCCCCACCAGTACTCCATCACTTGGGGAGCGGAGAACTTCCGGGTGGCACTGGCCGAGAAGCAGTCTCGCCTGACGGGCTGGAACATCGACCCGGCCAACGAGATTGTCGTGACCTGCGGTAGCACGGAGGCGATGATTGCGGCGATGATGACGGTTGCCAACCCCGGCGACAAAGTGGTGGTGTTCTCGCCGTTTTACGAGAACTACGGGGCGGATGCCATATTATCTGGCGCGGAGCCGATATATGTGCCGCTGGCACCGCCCACCTACCGCTTCGATGCCGACGAGCTGGAGGCGGCGTTCAAACAGCAGCCCAAAGCACTGATACTCTGCAATCCCGCCAATCCCTCGGGCAGGGTTTTCTCCCCAGAGGAGCTGGCCGTTATTGCCGAACTGGCTGTCAAGTACGATGCCTATGTGATTACCGACGAGGTCTATGAGCATATCGTCTATGCGCCGCTCAAGCATACCTATATCGCCGCGCTGCCCGGTATGCGGGAGCGTACGATCTCTTGCGGCTCGCTGTCTAAGACCTACTCGATTACCGGCTGGCGGCTGGGCTACATCATTGCCTCAGAGCGCATCATCGATGTGGCGCGGAAGGTTCACGATTTTCTGACCGTGGGGGCGGCTGCCCCGCTGCAAGAGGCGGCAGTCTCAGCGCTGAAATTCGGGCAACAGTACTATGACGGCTTGTTGCGCGAATACACTGAGAAGCGCAACCTGTTCTTAGCCGGCCTGGATAGGCTGGGCATCGAGCACAACACGCCGGAAGGCGCCTATTATGTGATGGTCGATATCTCCGAGTACGGCTACGCCAGCGACTTGGACTTCTGCGAGAAACTGGCCGAACGGGTGGGGGTGGGTGCGGTGCCCGGCTCCAGCTTCTTCAGGGAGAATATCAACCACTTGATCCGTCTGCACTTCGCCAAAAAGAATGACACCCTAAACGAGGCCCTAAACAGAATGGAGCAGATGCGGAGCAAGATGCTGGGGTAAGGTGTGCTTCTGTGGACAAAAAAGCGCGGCGCAAGAAACAGGACTACCTTGCAGCGTGTGCCCTCAGTTGGTGCGGTTGTCGCCGTAACGGATGCATCTTATAGAAGAAAATCCGCTGTCTGACATCTGTCAGCTCTCATCCTTGGGCACCTAACCCGCAAAAGTGAAACTCACACTTTCGCCTCCCGCGATGGAGAATACAGACTACTTCTCGTCGAAGTAGCTGCGGATACGCTCTCAAGTTCGGTCGTCGAAGTGCTTCAACACCCAGTAGTCGTCATTCTTGGCTTGCAGCAGATAGACGATGTCGGCGTCCGCCTACAAGCGCTGCCCGCCTTCACTCGTCGCCGATGGTCTGAGCAGCCCCTCACGGGCATAGTATTGCAGTGCGCGTACCGTCGTCTGCATACGCTTGGCAACTTGTCTAACGCTCAGGTAGCCTGCCGGGATAGCTTTGCCCGCATCCATGTCTAACACCTCCAAGTTGGGGCTATGCCAGGGGACGTACAAAACTGGCGCTCGTTGCGCACGCCGCCTGCATATCTCCCCTGACATACAGCACTTCTGAGTTATAAATCTAAATCGTGACGCTACGTCACGCGCAAGACTAGGGAAATACCGAATTGAGGCACATGCTGCCGCTGGCCTTTATCCTAGTTTTGCAATGCCCTTCATATCGCAGAATTATTGAAAAAGGTGGAGCCTAGGAATGGTGGGTCCTAGGTGACGGAGTTTGGTTTGATATATAATTTCAGATGTGAAAATTGGTGAAAAGCGACATCTCAGTCTTGTTCTCCCTAATCTTATTGCTCGTTAGCTTGGCGACAGGTATGGTATATTCAGCTGCCACAAAGTGCTTTTTTCCAGCATTGAGTTCTGAGTCATACGCATCGCTACTGGTCGGCATAGTCTCAACGGTGATCGCTATTATTGTAAGACGAAGTGATGATACCCTCAGAGTACGTATGCTTACCCGTGTTTACAGTAGAGTGTATGTGGCAGTCATATCTGGTTCTTTTGCGCTACTGGCCTACAGTTTTTCTAGCTATTGGCTACCAACAGGAGATTTGTTTTTGGCATATGTGTTGTTATTGGTTTTTCTCGGAGTTGTGTGTAGAGTAGTTTTGTATTCAACTATATATCTCACTATGTTACGTTTTAGCTTATATTGCTGTCGCAAAGGCCTTGATGGATATATCGGCTTGACGGAGCGGCTCTACACCAAAAATTAACTTCGACGGTTCCCGAGGGGAAGCAAGAAGCAGAAGGGAGTTTGCACATGGCTTTATTCGAGTGGCGGCTGCACGGCGATGGGAAGAATATCGTTCCGGGCGAGGTGATTGCGCCGGATGAGCGCCTGTCTTGGTTGCGTACTACGGGAATTGGCTTACAGCATATTGTGGCAATGTTCGGCGCTACCTTCCTTGTGCCGCTGCTTACCGGCTTTCCGGCCAGCACCACCCTGTTCTTCTCTGCGATCTCAACAATACTGTTCCTAGTAATTACTAGGAACAAGGTGCCAAGCTACCTAGGGTCGTCATTTGCCTTCCTTGCGCCAGTGATTGCCGCTGGTTCTGGCGGCAACATCGGGGTGGCCTGCTTCGGCATCCTCTGTACCGGCATTTTGCTGGCCATCATCGGCTTGATCATCATGATGGTCGGCTATTCCTGGATCAACAAGCTGATGCCGCCTGTCGTAACGGGCGTGATCGTTGCCTTGATCGGTTTTAATTTGGCACCAGCGGCATATAGCAACTTCATGGTGTCGCCGATTACAGCACTGGTGACTTTCACGTCGATCATATTGATACAGGCGTTGTCCAAGAAAATGATGGGGCGGCTCTCCATCCTCTGTGGCATGGTTATCGGCTATGTCTGCGCCGTGCTTCGCGGCGAGGTCAACTTTGAGGCGATCGGCCACGCCGACTGGTTCGGGCTGCCGCAGTTCAACTTACCGGTTGCCGACTTCAGCATCCTGCCGATGTTTTTGCCAGTTGTACTAGTATTAGTTGCGGAGAATATCGGCCATGTCAAATCGGTGTCCACGATGACTAGGAGGAACCTCGACCCATCCATCGGCCGGGCCTTGTTCTCCGACGGCTTGGGTACCATGTTGGCCGGCCTCGGCGGTGGGTCCGGCACTACGACTTATGCCGAGAACATCGGCGTGATGGCCGCCACCCGGGTTTATTCCACGGCCGCCTATTATATTGCCGGCCTTGGGGCTTTGGCTCTTTCGCTTTGCCCGAAGTTCGGCGCTGCCGTCAACACCATCCCGCTTGGTGTGCTCGGCGGCATATGTATCCTGCTTTACGGAATGATCGGCATGCTTGGTGTGCGCATCTGGGTCGAGAACCGCGTTGATTTCTCCAAGCCGTTGAACATCATCACTGGCGCGGTGCCTTTGGTTATCGCTGTTGCTGACTTTAAGTTTACCTTCGGCGGCACGATGGTTGACGGAGAGGTTGTCGGCGGCGTGACGATCGGCGGCATTGCTTGGGCGGCGGTCGCCGCCTTGGTGCTCTACCATTTGGTGCGCCTGCTGCAGAAAGCGCGGGGCATTGACACCGGTGAGGGCGGGTTCCACGACACGGTCGACGATGGTGGGAAAGCCCCAGAGCCAGTCTTAGACGGTGATGGTGCGAACGACGGCGGCAACAGCCGCCCCCAAGGTGACTGACCGGCCGAGACGGCGGTGCCGTAGGTAACGGCGGCAGTGCCACAGCTGCTGCCAGCGCCACAGGCGGCAGCGGCGGCAACGGCGGCAGTGCCACAGGTGCTGCCAGCGGCAGTGCCACAGCTGCTGCCAGCGCCACAGGCGGCGGCGACGGCAGCGGCGGCAACGGCGGCGGCAACGGCGGCAGTGCCACAGGTGCTGCCAGCGGCAATGCCACAGCTGCTGCCAGCGCCACAGGCGGCAACAACGGCGGCGGCGGCGGCAGCGACGGCGGCAGCGACGGCAACGGCGGCGGCAACGTGTAAGCCCAGTCATTGCGGCTTGACCCGCAATCTTTACCCTGATCAGCAGGGGAAATACCGACCGATGCAAAACCCCGTCGTTGGCGGCTCGGGAGCTGTGTGAGATGGGGTGGGGTTGGGTTTTTGCTTGAATCGGCATAATTGACCTGATCGAGGATTACGATGGCACTCTGTATCCCTTCGAGTTCAAATGGAGACACGGACACGACTTAAAACGAGCCATCAAGTTCTCGTTGCTGGCCGAGCGGCAAAACGACCGCATTCTCAACGAGCCGTTGTACTTGGCGGAATTCAGCGTTGACTTAGTATGTGAATCAGCTAACTGATTTTCTGCCCTTGCCATTTTGGCGCGGCTTATGTTAGTATGGTTTCAATGATTCGGCCCTTGGCGATGAGCCCCGCAGTGATTTGCGGACGGCGTAAGCCTCGGGCCCCTCTCTTTTTAGGAGGCTGTATTGACAACAGCAATATTGATCGACGGCGGTTTCTACCGGGTGATGGCATCGATGCTCTGGGGCAAGAAAGATGCCAAGAGCCGGGCGGAGGAATTGTTCAGATATGCTCTGCGGCACATCGAGGTTAAAGACGGCATTCGGGAGCGCGAGCTGTTCCGGATATTTTATTACGACTGCCCGCCACTGGAGAACGTGGTCTGGCACCCCTTGTTGCAAGAGAATGTGGAGTTTCGCAAAAGCGAGGTCTATCAGTGGACGTTGGACTTCTTGGATTGCTTGAGGGGCAAGCGGAAGATGGCGTTACGGCTAGGACGGCTGGCGGAAAGCGATGCCCACTTCCGCTTGGACCACCGCAAGGTAAGAAGGCTTTGCAACGGCAACATCAGTGTTGACGATTTAAGCGAGAAAGACTTCAGCATCTCCTTCGTCCAAAAAGGTGTGGACATGCGAATGGGCGTGGACATCACTACCTTGGCCTACGAGGGCCGGGTTTCACAGATCATCCTGATTTCCGGGGACAGCGATTTCGTGCCGGCCGCCAAAGTCGCCCGCCGCAAGGGCGTTGACTTTATCTTGGACCCCATGGGCAACAGTATCAGTAGCGACCTCTATGAGCACATTGACGGCTTGGAGTCTTTCATCAAGGAGGATCCTGTTCCGGTGAAGGGGGCAAAGAAGAAGGGGAGCAAGGCGGCGGCAGACGATGACGATGACGACGACGACGGCGACGGCAGCGGCAACAGCAGTGGCAGTGGTTGTGACGATGGCAGTGGCAACAACAACAACAGCAATAACGGCATTGGCAAAACCAGCGGCAACAGCAGTGGCAACGGTAGTGGCAATACTGCTGCCGACGGCAAAACCGGTGGCAATAACGGCCAGCAAGAGCAAACTGCCACCGGCGAAACCGCCGGAGAAGGTGTTGCCAAGGCTCCGCCGTCGCGGAAACGATCTAACAAAAAAGCGAGTGGCAACAACGGTGGCAGTGGTGGCAGCACCAAGAGCGGGAGCAACGGTGCTGGCAACGATAGCCAACAGAATCAGGAAAACACCACCGAGACCACAGCCAAAGACGAGCCAGCCCCAACCAAACCATCGCGAAAACGGATCAGTAAGAAATCAGGATAAAGGCTGTGCCAAGGAAGCACTGACCTAATCATGCCACGCCATCTTGCAAGCAGGGCTCACCCCTTGCCCGCCCGGTCAAGCGGCACCATTACCGCTAGTGCTAGTAGTGGCACCGCTTGCCCAAACGGGCTTGGATGGGGCCTGCTCACAATCTGGCGCAACAGCATTAAGTCGGTGCTTCCCTAGGGAAGCACCGACTTGGGCTCGACTTAGCGCTCAAACCCGGTCATTGCCGGTTTGACCGGCAATCTTTTTCCTGAACAGCCCATTCCATACTGCAGTTTGCGCGAGGCGGCAGGGTTGAAGCCGCTGGCCCCGCTGATAAGCGGACGAAGCATGAGGCTGCCCTTAACCCGCTGACTCCGCTAGCCCCGGAGACCCGCTGACCCCGGAGACCCGCTGACCCCGGAGACCCGCTGACCCCGGAGACCCGCTGGCGCCGGAGACCCCGCTGACTCCGGTAACCAAGCCCGGGCGTGGGATTTCCGGGCGCTGTTGGCTGGCCAGCCACTCGCCGAAATACCAGAGACTCCCCAGACTGTCCGAAAACTCCGCAAAATAGGCCTTTTGGCCGCGTTTCTGCCGGTCGCGGGTTTTTTGAAATTGGAGTTTTCGGACAGTCTTCTCCACTGGCAATCTGAGGCCGGTCAACATTGCAGGGGCTGGCCAATACTGCAAGGTTTGGCCAGCAGTGGCACGAACATGGGCAGACTGGGGTTAAGAGGCCGATTAACCCGCGCACTCGCTAACGTTTTCTAATTGTGTAGAAATTGTAAGGATAAATGGTACCAGCACTTAGCCAGTTTGGCAGTTTTTCAGAATCAAAATTCACAACTATGAGCCACATTTTATGCGAAAAATGATAGAAAATTGGCAGAATTTTGCTTTCTGGCCGTCTACCGGATATTATGGATAATATATGTGGATTGTAAAAGTTATGTCTTGCCAAAAATATTTAAGTGTGTCAGATTGAAAATGTACAGCGCAAACACACGCCTTGAAAAGAGGCCAGAAGTCTTCGGCCGCACTTGTCGGTCAGATGGTTTTGAGGTTTCAGGGTAAGTTTCAGGGCATGTGTCCAAGGGGGATCTTGAGGGCAGCTTTTGGAAAGCAGAATCAAGATAGCGAAAATTCAATAGTCTGTTCTACGGCAGAGGTTGTGGCTGCAGTGGTTTGCGGTGCGGCTTCTGGTGGCGGCAGTTGGTTTCACAGAGGCTTCCCAGCGGGGGAGGCTACTGGTGGCGTAGCTGTCGGCAATGCGGTGCAAGGGATACTAAGAGCTTTGGGAGGCTAGAATGAAAGCGAGAATCAGACAGCTGAAAACCTCAAAAGGGAGAGGGTCGCATGCGGCGCTCATCGGACGGGATGTTGGCCGACGAGCGATATCCATCGTTCTGACGGTGCTGATGATGCTGTACCTGATGCCAACGCTGGCCTTCGGCAATCCGAGCAGCAACGACAGTGGCAGCGGCAGCGGCAGCGGCAGCCCTCCGGATGTCGTGGCAGCCAGCCAAAACGACGGTGACGATGCCGCCTCGAATGGGGATGATGCTGCCGCAAGTGGCAGCAGCAATTCCAACGCGTCGTCCGCAACGCAGCCATCCACTACCGCTGGCAATAGCGCTGCCAAGGCCGCTGAACAGGCCAAAACCAAAACGGGAAGCACGACCGCCAAGGCCACATCTGCGGCCACGGCTTCGACCGCCAAGGCCGGCGGCAATACCTCCAAACAGCAGGCCAGCAGCCAGTCAAGCACCGCTGCCAAGGCCGCCGCTTCGACTGCCACGACTGCTGGCACTGATGCCGCCACGAGCGGCAAGTCAACTGCCAAGGGCAAGGCCGTGAGTGACAAAAACGCTGCTGCCACAGGTTCGACCACAGCCACAGACACCGACAGCAAGAAGCCCTCGGCCGCCGACAAGGTCGCAGCCGACAAGGCGGCCGCCACCAAGGCCGCTGCTGCCAAGGCCGCTGCTGCCAAGGCGGCCGCCGACAAGGCCAAGCCCCAGACCCATACGGTCAAGGTGACCGCCACGGCCAAAGACGGCAGCAGCCTCACGGGCTTCCCCAAAACGTTCGTGGCCAAAGACGGCCAGTCGATCACCCTCAGCGGCCAAGCCGCCACCCCCACCTCTGTCGGCCGTGATTTTGTGGGCTGGTTCTACAAAACGGCATCCGGTGTTGAGAAGCGCTTCTATTTCAAGGGTGCCCCCGGGGTCAGTGTTGCGCAGGCCACCAAGGTCAGCGCCGATCTCGCGGTCTACGCCAAGTTCACGGACAAGACCTACAAGGTGACTTTCTACGCTGGGCCCGCAACCGGCAAGGCGGCCAGTGCCAAGGCCGCAGCCAAGGTGCTGGCCACACAAACGCTGGCTTGGGGCCAGACCGTCAAGGCTTTCCCCGAGCTGCCCGTGAGCGCAGTGCCCAAGGGCTACAGCTTCACCGGTACTTGGCTGAACCGTGCCAACGGTCAAGTCTTCGACCTGAGCAAACCGGTGACTGCCAAGCTGGCACTGGAGCCTAAGCTCGAGTTGAGCTTCATAGCGAATGCCAAAGGTGACGATGCCACGGCGGAGGATAAAACCGGTCTAGATGGTCTAGACGGTCTCGGTGCAGGTGAGCCGCTGATGACGCCGCCGCCAGTGCCGATAGTGCCGCCAGCACCGATAGTGCCGCCAGTGCCGGATGAGTCCGCCACACCCGAGAACAACAGCAATGTGACGGACAACGGTAACACGAACAACGGCAGCACCACCGACCCAGCTACGACAGGGGAGGCAACAGGACCAGGGCAAGAAGATTCGGCAAACGCGGCCAGTACAGAAGAACAACAGCAACTGGGTGCCACGCCAGAGGCGGCAGGGGCAACAGGCCCAGCTGACCCAGCCGCTGCGGCCGGCGCGGCCGGCTCAGCCGACCCAGCCGCATCACCTGAGTCAAACGCACTGGCAGAAGAGGGGATCGCGACCGACCTAGAGCAGGTGGCCACGGGTTTTCTCGAACCGCCGATCACGAAGCAGCGTGCAACCATTAGCCTCAGCAGCCTAGAGTCAGCCTCTGGGCTTGATGAGCTTCTGGGAATCGAGCCGCTGGCTGATGCGTTGCCGATCGAAATGACTTTCTACGACACCGATAACACGATACTGGCTCATGTGACAGTAGGGCCAGACGGCAGTTTCGAAGACACGTCGTTTGCACCGCCGACCAACGTTAGCGCTCCAAGCGATACCACCCAGGAATGGAGCGGCAGGTGGGTTGACGCAAATGGGAATGCCTTTAGCCTAACGCAACCGATAACCAGCTTAGCAACCTCGGTCAGCCTTTATCCGGAATTGCGGGAGAAGAGCACAGCCAGCACCGATGAACCCTACACCATGAAATACTATGTCGGCGACAGTGCCGACCCCCTCCAGTTCATGCAGGCTGACAGTAACGGCAAAGTCATGGACCTGCCGCTGCTCAAAGTGAACTGGCCGGCGGGGGCCACGGGCTTCCTCGGCTGGTATACTCAGCCAGAAGGCGGTACGAAGTTTGATTTCAACCAGGCGCTAGAAGGCGATGCCAGCGTCTATGCTCGTTTCAGCACATCGTTTATGATCACCTACAAGAACGGCCCGGGCGGCGATGTTTTTGATAGCGTGGTGCTGGAGGCCGGCCAGCCCATCTCCGAATATGCCGGGGCAGATTTTGACCCGCCTGCCGGGGCGGGGGTGGAGAACGGCCACGTCGACTACTGGTACGACGAGTCCGACACCGCCATGACCCCGTTCAATTTCATTGACAGCACAGCAACCAAGGACCTGACGCTGGTCGCCCATTGGAGCGACTCCTACTGGGTGTACTTCGATTCCAACGGCGGCAGCCAAGTGGATTCGTTGTTGGTGAAAGGCGGCGAGCAGTTCGAAGCGCCAACCGACCCCCAGCGCGTCGGCTTCCAATTTGTCGGCTGGGTCATCAAAGGTGGCGAAGACGGTGCCAGTGACGTTGATTTTACGTTCGACGCAGCTGGCCTGAGCACAGCGACGATAACTGCGGACACCACCCTGACCGCCAAATGGATGGGTGACCAGGTAGATTACACGATCGTGGTGTGGCTGGAGAAGCCGAACTTCGGCAACAGTGTTGACGACAGCCCCGACCCTAGCAGCCCCGCTGATTATAACTATGTGAACTCTGTCGTATTGAAGGGTACTGCTGGTGAGTTCACTAATTACGGTGATCTTAGCTCGCTGCCACAGTCTGTTCGGGATCTGTTTGCAGCCGGAGACTTAAGATATGCCGATTTCCAGAGTGTTGTGAATGCTAAAATTCTAGGCAACGAATCTACGGTCATCAATGTTTTTGCTACTCGCAAGATCTATATATATGAGTTCCGGCTTCCAGCAGGAAATAGCATGACTTTCAAGGGGACTCAATACAGCAATGCAGTTCCTTACACCCTTCGGGTCAAATATGAGTGGAACGTCGCGAACGATTGGCCAACCCCGCCCAGTGCTTCGTTTGCCTTGGCCAATGGGTACCGGTACTCGATGTGGGGTAGTACGACTGAAATGAATCAGATTGTAGAGAATACTCAGCTTGCAAGCAAGCGAACGGTTATCGATTCCGCTTTGTTGCCCGCAAACGGTAGCAATACAGGCCCTCTGACATTCACACTGCAAACTACCAATACAGGCACTCCTGTGGAGTTCCGTTATTTCGTTGAGGTGGTGGGGAATATGGGCATCAACGGTGAGCCTGTGCTCGCTGGTGCCCCCACTATCACCAGCAACGGGAAGATCTATGTTGAAATGGATGTCTATCGGCAGACGATGAGTGATGGCCTATATGCGAAAACTATCAATGGTTTGCGTCCTTTAAATAGCAATAATCCATATTACTACGCTCTAAATAGCTCAGGTGGATATGATCCTAGGGGTGATTATACTGGAGGCTATAACGGCGCTACGTATAGTATGACTGGCTACCCGCCGCTCTACCAGCCGCGTATGCCGGCCGCAGACCTCATACGGGCCTTCCTCTATGACCGCCAGCTTGCAACGGTTCACTTCGTGCCCAACTTGCCAGATGGCGTATCTGCGACTACGCAACCGAGTTCTTGGCCGACCGATCGGACGCTCTCCTATCAGCAGGCGATTGGCGGTGAGCCAGCGGCAGAGCCTGAGCTTGCAGGCTATAAGTTTGATGGCTGGTACACAGATGCTGGCGGGAATCAGGAATTCAATTTTGATGCGACCATGACCGCTGTCGATGGCACGAACAGCGATGGGAGTAAGAAGTATGCCACTGTGGCATACGCCAAATGGATTCCCATTGCCAATACCGTCACCTATTGCGATGCCCTGAATGCAACTAGTGCCACACAGTTAGGCGACCCCCAGCCCATCACAAAGGGCAGCCCGGTGGATCTCACAAAGGCCCCCCTCCAAGAGGGTGAGGCAGTGGAGGGCAAAGGCGTCTTCGATGCTTGGTACGTCTATGACTCCGTAAGCCGGACTTTTGGCAAGTGGAACAAGGACCAGGTGGTAGCCGGAGACCTGAAGCTCTACGCCGGCTACAAAACCGGCGGCTTTAAGCTGATATATGATGCTGGTACCGGCAGTGGCGACACTCCGTTGGACAGCAAGACCTATCGGCTGAATGAGAGCGCCCGCCTGTCCTACGGCGACGACATCGAGCCGCCGACCGGAACAGTGCTTGTCGGCTGGACAGCGGAGTATGATGGAGCCGGCGAAGGCGAACGTGAGAAGGTCTGGGCGCTTGGCAGCTACTACCCCATGAAGGCCGACACAGTTATGACTGCTGCCTATGGTAGTAGCATCACAATCACCTATCACTCCAACTACCTTGACGATACCGTGGCAAATGAAGTATCGCGATCTGTAGGCGCACAGGAGGCAGAAGGTGCATACGCTTTCATCACCAGAGACGGCTCAGTCGTCGGCCTAACAAGCAACAAATCTTTCGCCGACAACATGGCAACTACAGCGGTCATAGTAGGCTGGAACACTAAAGAGGACGGCAGCGGCAAGGCTTATGGCCTCAACGAACCAGTTGGCATTGACATTGATGATGAGAACATCTCGAATGGCACGTTGCACCTCTACGCCATATGGCAGCCAGCCGTCTACAGCATTGTCTTCGTAGCTGGCAGCAACGGCAAGTTGTCTGACGCTGTAAAGACCAAAGTCAGCTCAATCAACTACACCCGCGCTGAGGGTGGAACTGACTGGGGTATTGCGGTGGCCAACGGAGTGCCAACCCCCGTACCCAACGAGGGCTACAAGTTCGTAGCCTGGCATGAGAAAAATGCCAGCGGCGCGGTTGTCCAGAGCATGCCAGCAGGCGACATTCAAGTATTCAAGAACTACTCGTACTATGCCGAGTTTGCACCTGCAAGCTATATGGTGACCTTCGATGCCAACGGCGGAGAAGCTGCCGTGCCGGGCAGCAAGACGGTGACCTTCAATTCGCCCTACGGCACACTGGCCACCACCAGCCGCCAGGACTATAACTTCGCCGGCTGGTTCACGGCGGCCGAGGGCGGCACCAAGGTGACCGACGCCACCGTGGTGGCGACCCCGAACAGCCACACCCTCTACGCCCAATGGAAGCCAGTGATCGATGTCAAAGTGCCCTTTACCAAAGTCTACGGCGACTCCGACTTCAGCCTTGAGTATGTCAAGGCGGCCATCCAAGAGAAGATCGGCGACAAGCTTGCGGAATTGGAGCTGGAGGGCAGCATCGTCATCAATGTCACTGATCGTGCGAAAGATGACGACAACAGAACTGGGGAGAGCGTGAAGAGCTTCCCCTACGAGTACTACTGGGAGATCGTCAGCAACACGTCCACGATTGCCGACGAGGACATATCCATTGATGCTGGCCTCAGCATAACCCCGAGGCCGCTGACGATATCCATCAGTGATGCGACTAAACAGTATGACGATCCACCCAACCCGGATCCGAAGTTTAAAATAGTTAAATCCGATTACAAGTCGGAGGAAGGGACGCCCGGGTCGGTCGGCTATTCGTCTGGGAGCGGTGTCCTGCCCGCCGACGAGGCGTTCTTTGAAGAAGAGATGAACACGGCAAACCTGGAGATGGGCCGTGACGAAGGGGAGGATCCGGGAAGCTATGAGGTGAAATGGGGAGAGGGGAGACAGTTCTCTCCGAACTACGCCATTACGTGGGAGAACGGCCTGCTGAAGATCACTGTTGCAGTGACCTACGCCCCGGGAGTCGATGACAACAGCGTTACCAACATGCCCAACTCGTTGACCGAGGACTATCTCCCGGACGACACAGTGACAGCTGCCGGCGATCCGAGCAGGACGGGCTACACCTTCATCGGCTGGAAGAGCAGTGCTGACGGGTTGACTTACGGAGGCGCAGAAGGAAATCCAACTAGCTTCGCCATGCCGGCGGTCAACGTCACCCTGACGGCGCAGTGGGAGATCGACGGCTCCCAGACCTACACCATAACTTACACGACCGACGGCAACGGCACCGCCGACCCGGGCTCTGAGACCCACCAGGTGCTCTTCAGCGGGGCTAACACCGGCTCGACGGCCGAGGCCAATGCGGGCTACAAGTTCAGGGACTGGACCGACAAGGACGGCAACGTGGTTGCCACGACCGCCACCTACGTGCCGGTGCCGCACGAGACGGCCACCTACACGGCCAACTTCGAGCCTACAACCCTCCAAGTCACCTTCGATGCCAACGGCGGAGAAGCTGCCACGCCGGGCAGCAAGACGGTGACCTTCGACTCCTCTTACGGCTCTCTGGCTTCTACCAGCCGTCCGGGCTACACTTTTGCTGGCTGGTTTACCTCGCCGACCGGTGGAACTCAGGTGACCCCGAGCACGGTTGTCTCCACACCTACCGACCACACGCTCTATGCGCACTGGGCACCTGTTGACTACAGGGTGACTTACAACACCGCAGGCGGCTCTCCTGCTACTATTACCGACAGCAAGAACCCCTACCATGTCACAGATGCTGTCACGGTTCTCTCTACCGTGCCAACGCGCACCGGTTATACCTTCACCGGCTGGAAGAGCGACTTTGGCAGCAATGCCATCTATCAGCCAGGTAGCGGCTTCACCATGCCGGCGGCCAATGTCACCTTGACCGCCCAGTGGACTCCGGTCGTCTCCCCGCCCACACCCACCTACACGGTGACCTTCACCGATGGCCAGGGTAACACGCTGAAGGTTCAGCCCAACATCCCCTCCGGCGGCAGTGCCACGGCAC
>JGI20171J29575_12612363_pt1 | contig 14506 bp, 8 predicted proteins | sample TergutNc150P4_FD_29575 | JGI IMG/M metagenome (IMG submission 29575)
TCCTGTAACGGGAATAGTGAGTTCTGTGGGGGTTGCCGCCTGCGAGGGCGGTATTCTACCCGGACAGAGAAATTGTGAAAACTTACTTTTAAGTTATAGCAGCAATGAAAGCAGCTATTTGATACTTTCTTTAGAACATTATCTTGTTTTTTATTGCTTCTATTAATCCTTGAAGTCACTAAAATCCTCTGTATATCAGCATCAGCATTCCGGCATCTAAGAGCCTGCCGTAAAAACATAAAAAACTTTTTATGTTATTGTTTGAAATAAATCCAGGAGCAGCTTTAATGAAACATCTTGACATTGTACTGCAAAAACGAAACTTATCGGGCCTTTACGCGTCCTTGGCGGTAAAGTTGCAAGCTTTTTTAATGGCAAATATCGACCAAAAAACAGCGGAGCACTTGCATAATAAAAATAAGCGCACATACAGCCTTTTTACTATGCCGCAAAAACAGAACATTATTTTCCGCATTTCATTAATCGGTGATGAGGCGCTGCCGCTGTATACAGCTGCCAAAAACACACGTACATTCTACGTTTCCGGACTGGATGGAGGAATTGATGTTTTGAATACGATTGAAAGTGAAAACATAGATTTAGATACGTTAAAAAGCAAGCAGCTGTCACATTTCAAAATGCTGCTTGCTTCTCCCGCTACATATATTCACAACGGAAGCCGGGAAAATATGTTTTCACTTCCCTCATACTTTTTCTCTGTTGCGGATAAACTAAAGAGCTTTCACGATAATGATATTCCGCACGAATCAATCCGAACGCTTTTTCAAAATGTTTCTTACCAGAATTACAGAATTCAAAGCGAAAAATATCCTATCAAACGCGGGCAAATTATTCCCGGCGCATGCGGAGAACTGGAACTTAAATTCACCGGTAAGCCAAATGAAAACGAAGCGTTATCATTACTGTTCAGATATGCCGAATATTCCGGTATAGGAGCGAAAACAGCCCTTGGTATGGGCGGGATTCTTATTGATGAAATAGGATTGTGAAAAATGGAGAAATTTGGTATGATATATAAAATGAGGGTTGGTGTATCTTACTGCCAACTCATTATGGAGGTATATTCAAATGGATGACGCAAAGATAAAATATTTGGAAATGATCCAAGGCGTGATCAATAGGATGGCGGCAAACAGTTTTTCACTTAAAGGCTGGGGAGTAACGCTGGCTACCGGAATATTTGCTATAGCGGCATCAAAGGACGCGAATGTCCTTTTGCTTACAGTAGCATATATCCCGGTTCTGCTTTTTTGGTTTTTGGATTCGTATTATCTGCAACAAGAAAGGAAATTTAGGCTGGTATACAAAAACGCGGTAAAAACCGATCCAAAGGACATAGTTTTCAATCTTGCCCCACCTAAAAAAGGGAATTGGAAAGAAAAGACTTGTTTTATTCAAAGCCTTTATTCCAGAACGGAAATGTGGTTTTACGTTCCGTTCGCTATACTTATCGCTATAATTCAGATTTTTGTGTTTTAGGAGAGCTAATAATGATTAAAGGTTACATTGGAGTTGCCATTGTTTGGGGCAATCAAGTCAAAGAAATTGCTCTGGCTCTTGAAGCTTGTTTAAAGGACAAGCAAAAAGAGGGATATCCTGTTGCGCCTAAAATTTGTTACGACAGCACATTAGGACGGCAACGTGGTGACCTTTTACAGAAAATCCAGTCAACATTTGAAGATGTTAAATATGCTTTTGTAGTGCTTGGAGAAGAAGAAATTGCACTAAAAATAACAGCCATTGGTGAAACAATTGACGCGCTTTTCGATGGTAAAACTACTGTAAACAGAGATAATGTCAAAAAGATGTTTGATTCCTTTAGAACGCGCACCACTCAAAATGTCATGCTTGAATGCGGACATTTTCTTAACAATCTCGGTTTGGAGAATATGGGTATTATTGTTGCTTATGATCGCACAAGCATCCGTTTTGAAATGCCAAGCGATTTTCCGAATGCATATAAGGAACCTCTTCATCTGCAATCAATAGATGGTCTTACTCATGAAGTAATCAAGGAGAGATTACAGAAAACAATTGCAGATTGTCTTCATAATTTGGATGTGCATCCTCACAAGGATTATATTCACGATATGTCTTATCATATTGATTATTCTAAACTATTTAGCAATGAAGAACTGATTCAGATTCAAGGCAGAAAAAACATAAAAGAACAATTCAATGCCATTGATGAGCTTTGGATTCAGGAAGTGGAGTCTCTCAAGCGCAACGATGAGATTTTCGTATATATACTTGAACGCATTGTATTTTTATCGTACTTTAACATTGAATATCAATGGTTAGATAAGGCCTTAGCTCAACTAAATCATTCGTTGACAGACGATGAGAAGGCAATTAAACGGTTAGTACTTCTGATTAAGCAGTACATTACCGTAAGAAATAAACACACACAAGGGAAATCTTATAACTACAGCGAATATTTGGATATTGCTGAAAAGTTGTTAAAAATTAAGAAAACAGATTTTTCAGGGAAAGCCATCAATATAATTGCGAGAGTAGTTTTAAATGATTACCTTGGTTTAGCGTTTAGAGCGGGTTGGGAAAGTTCACCAAATAGCGAAAGAAATGTTCAGTGGTTAATAGAATCTGCAGTAGCTTTACGCGACTGTATACATATTTCTGAAAATGATACAACATCGACAGGAGTAAGTAATCTTTGGCATGGATACACATATTTTAATTTGTCCCGCACAAATAAATATTTAGAAGAAAACTATGCAAAGACAGAATATGAGAATATAATAATTGAAAAGTTACGTAATCTGCATATTGAAATCGGTCACAGCTCCCGTTTATTTTCATGGAGACCAGATCTTGATTTCGCCTGCAGTTGCCGAGAAACATGGGCTAAAAATTTATCAATCTTAGGTTTACCTACAGTTTTTGAGATGCCATTAAAATTGGAATATGTCTATGCAAAAATACATTCATTTAAGGTTTTGAAGAATGCGAGCAGTGAAGAGATAACTGAGTTTGAAACTTTGTTTAATGAGATTGTCGAAAACTACTCTGGCGCACCGGGATTAGCTAAAACAGTACGCAGGATGATTAAAGAAGTGCGTAATGATTTGTCTCCAACATTAGAAAAGAAAGGATAGATCTTTAAATTTGCAGAAGTGAAGTGTCCTATGACCGTTAAACCCTACAAATATGACTTCTTTAAAGTGCTATGTAATGTTAAGACGTTCAATAAAATCTTTCTCCTCTTCTCCAATTTCATTAGCATCCCGTTTTTTTGTATGTTTTAAAAGTTCATCAAGAGTAAGCGTTTTATTGTCAATTATGATTTCATATACGCCAAATTTGTCAATATATATCATTTGAATTGATTTGAAATTATATTTACTGCCTAACTCATCAATAAATTGCTTTGCTATTTTAGCCGCCATCTGCTTGCTATCATCTTCTGAAATTTCTTTGTAAGAGTTTCTTATTCCCATTAAATACAGTTTTTGCTGTATATTTAGCTTTTCAAAATCTGAACTATAATTTCCATCAGCAACTACCCCAGTAGAAATAGAAGTAAAAATCCTTTCAGGAGATTCTATGTAAATATTATCAGTAAAAATTTTACAAGCTTTAATACAATCCTTTTCAAACAATTCTTTAAAATAGTTTTTAACATTACTATCACCAATCATATTAGATGAAAAACCAAATTTGTTAATTTTATCATAGATCTTAACTTCTGATATATAAAGTCCCTCTTTGGCGAAATAATAAGTTTTTTCAAATTGAATATCCGATGAATAAACTGTTTGAACGTACTTTTGGATTTTATTTTTTGCAATAGATTTCGACACAGGATTTCCTGCAAAAGCATTAACAATCAAAAATATAAATCCCACGATTAAAATAACACCTGTTGTCATAATAATTACAAATAATGCTTTTTTATTTCTTTTCATTATCAAATTGCTTCTCCTTTCTTAAAGAAATATTTAAAAACATTAATAGCATTAAGATATTCCGATATCAAACAAAACATTTCATACAACTTAAGAACGATCAAGACTTATAATATATGGTTATCCTTCCAACGTTAAAAATCTATTTCATATTTTGTGCCTTGATGAAAAAGAACACCTTTTGTCAGTTGAACGCGCAAAACGCAAGTGTTCAGGTCGTTTTCGTCAGTATGTCCGTTGTCATACCACTCGGCAAAAACAGCTCTTAGCTTTGCCATGAGTTCCATGTTTTTTTCATCATGCGGATGACCGATGTTTTCTCCGATACCATATGCCGTGAACCATTCCCCGCAAATGGCAACCTCTGGTGAGATTTTGATTTGTTTCATTTTGTTGGAGAGCGCATATGTAACCGTATAAAACGCGCCATCTTCATAATAGCTGTTTACAATACGAACAGCGGGGCGATTTCTGTCTATGGTCGCCAGTGAAATCAGCGTATCATGTCCAAACCGTTCATCCATAAGTGATAACACTTCTTTATTCATATCCCTAACTCCTTCGTTTTTTTACTGCTCCTGCGAACAGACAAGTAATTTGCCCCTGTATTCGTAAAAATTAATCTGGATTACACTGTCTTTACATTTGCTTCGCTCCACGAGCCAACCGGGTTACCATTTCCGTTTGTATGAGAATATGAACTCTGGAATGTTAATTCGGCCTGTGTAGTCTTGTTTTTAGTCAAAGAAACCATACCATTATTGCTAAAGCTTATGCTGCTCGCATTGGTAATTGATGTTTTACTAATATCCAAGGCAGTAATTTGATTGTTGCGGCAATCCAGAGTCTTCAGCGCAGCATTTTTGCTTAAATCCAGAGATTTTAATTGATTCCCGCTGCAATACAAGTAAATTAACTTAACATTACTATTTATATTAAGAGTTGACAGCTGATTTCCATCACAGCTCAGCCAAGTCATCTCGGTTAGATTATTTACATTCAACGACGTTAATTCATTGTTTTCGCATTGCAGCCCGGTAATAGCGGCGCACTTACTTACATCAAGCGTCTTTAGCTTGTTGTCTGTACAGTACAGTGATTCCAGCTTGACGTTATTGCCTAAATTCAGCTGTGTGAGCATATTCCCTTTGCATTTCAGATATGTCAGCTCAGTATTCTTACTTACATCCAGTGATGTCAGTTTATTCTTTTCGCAGTACAGCGACGATAACTTAACATTTTTACTGATATCAAGATTAGTCAAACTATTGTCATCGCAGGAAAGTGATCTCAAATCGGTGTTTTTGCTTACATCAAGTGATGTCAATGAGTTATAGTCACAGCCTAAGTTTCGCAATTGAGTATTCTTGCTTATATCAAGAGTGGTCAGCTGGATGGCTTCGCAATACAACTGGGTCAATTTTATGTGCTTGCTCACATCAAGCGATTTAAGCGGGTTTCCGCCAATTGATAACCCTTTCAATTCAAGGTTTTTGCTTATATCCAATGCTGTTAACTGATTGCTGTAACATGTCAACGCTTCCAATGCGGTATTCTTGCTTATATCTAAGGATGTTAGTTGATTATTTTGGCAGAATAGCTCCTTTAACGCCGTGTTTTTACTGATGTCCAATGCTGTCAATTGATTATTATAACAGCTCAATATAGTCAATGCGGTGTTTTTGCTGACATTCAACTCGGTTAATCCATTTCTGCCGCATGACAATTCAGTCAAGGCTGCATTTTTGCTGACATCAAGCGATAACAATCCGTTGTCGTAACAATCTAATTTAGATAACTTAGTAAAATTCTCAATACCACGGAAATTAGTAATATTCTTTCCGCGCACTTCAATCTTGCTAACCGCTTCAACTTCGGCTTTTGTGAAGAAACCGGAGTTAGCGTGAGATAAATTATTAGTAACGTATGCCCTAAAATTAGCGTCAGGGAAATTGTCTTCTGTTATAGACAGAGCGGGAGCTTCAGGTTTTGTTGAACCTGTCGGTGTTGTGGTGCTTACAGATCCATCATCGTAACACGTCTGCCCTATTCTCTCACCTTCTGTCCCGGCTAAATTGAATTTTGCCACATATTTTTGTATGAATGTAGCGCATTTTATATTGATTCCCGGCTTTGCAAGAAAATCGGCCAGCTTTTGTTCCTTTGCACTTAACTTAAGTATTTTGGCAACATGCTTTTGTATTTTCGTAGCGTCCTTTACTGTCACCTTACCGTCCAAATCAGCATCACCTATAATGCCAATAGCAGTGCCCGACCCGGATACCTCAGCCGCTTGGAAGCTTGTAGCTATAGATAAAATACTTAAAATGATCGTCAAAACAAGTGTTAAACCAAAGTGGGAAAACCCACAGACCGGAGATCTTACAGGGTCTTTTTCTTGTTTTTTATTTTGCTTGAAGATTGATGAGATACTAAAAATTATGATTTTACTTCTCATGATAAAAATTCCTCCTTTTAATTTACTTGAGTCTCCCCGAAAAGTCTCCTGCAGCATTCTTGACGGCAATTTCCCTGTAATTCGCCTCAAAATACGGCCGCAAAGACCTTAAAGGAGACTTTATTTTGTTTTGCAAACACATTTATTATACAGAAAGCATCTGATAAAAGCAATACTTAATGTGGAATTTACAGGCTAAGCTTATTTATTAACTTAAGGATTAATAACACCAACAAAAAACAAGATAATGCTTTAGAAAAATATTGTGATTTCGTGCAGATCATCAGTAAAAATTTAAATGCATTAAAAAATCTCAAACTACCGTGTAATCAGGTGACGGTTCTTTGATTGAATGGAAACCAGAGAACCGTTCCATAATTATGGAGCCGGAATTATGATCTGGTAACCTGCCACATGTTGAATGCTGATATAACAGCCCGTCCGGTGTCAGGCGGGCTGTTTGTAAAAATACCGGTTGAAAAAGAAATTTTAAAATATTGTTGCATTTTTAAGGATATTCGAGTATAGTATCTTTAAGTGACTTATAAGATTAATAACACCGATAAAAAACAAGATAATGCTTTAGAAAAATATCGAATAGCAACTTTCCTTGCTGCTGTAACTTAAGTTAGTTTTTACAGTGGCGTGTTTCAAAAAAGGTATATTTTTGTTGACATGGATTACGTAGGGGCGGATAGAATCCGCCCGCGGGCGCATATTATGCGCCCCTACAATGAATGATTTCACAAATGTTGTTTTACATTACATCAACATCATTTGAAACACGCCTTTACAGTTTTTCGGTAAGAGAATTGCATGCACCTCAGGTGCTTTAGAACAGACAAAGGAGGCAACCATTACGCCAAACATTAGCAGTAACTTAAGAATTAATAACAGCAATAAAAAACAAATTAATGCTTTGGGGAATATCGAATATAATGTTCTTGTAAGATAAACGCGGTGCGCGTCAGGCGCGTTATAACCAAATCCCTATACAAATATCAGAAATTGAGTGGTGACCACAAATGAACCCGTTTTGGAAAGATATTTTTAGAGAAATTAAAACCACTGTGGGGCGTTTTTTCTCACTGATTATAATCGCGGTTTTAGGAGCGGCTTCATTTGTGGGAATACAGGCTGCTTCTATTGATATGCGGGACGTTGCCAACCGCTTATACAAAAGCAATAATCTCTATGATTTGCAGCTGAAATCTACAACCGGGTTCACACAGGATGATGTAACCGCTCTGTCAGGCGCGAAAGGCGTAAAGACTGTGATGCCCACTTATATCTTTGATACATATATTATCTTTGAAAACGAGACGGACACGGTACGTACCTATGCCCTGCCGGATACTTTAAATACTATTGAGCTTTTGCAGGGGCGGCTGCCTGAAAACGCCTCTGAATGTGTCGTTGAAAAATCATTTCTGCACAGCGGTAACTACAAGCTGGGTGATACCGTCAAGCTTGGGCTCGATAACAAAGAGAATTACTTTGATGTGCTGAGCGCCGACACCTTTACAATTACCGGAGTCGTCTCTTCCCCGCTTTATATCTCAAAATATGAACGCGGTAACACGTCTTTGGGGAACGGTACGCTGGATTACTATATTTATCTTCATCCGGACGCGTATGTAACCGACGTTTACACCGACATATATCTGCTTATGAAAGGCTCACAGGAAATTAACAGTTTAAGCGACGATTACTGCAGCGCCGCCGCCGAATGGAAACATACGGTTCAGGAGACCGGAGATGTAAGAGTCTTGTCTAAAAAAGATGAGCTCTCAAAAATGCAGTCTGAAATCAACGATGGCTGGTCTGAATATTATGATGGCGTAAAAAAGCTTAATGAAAAAATATCAGAGGGAGAAAAAGAGCTTGACGATGCCAAAATTAAACTGGACGAGGCAAAAGCAAAACTGGATGACGGTCAAAATGAGCTTGATCAAAAAATAGCGGAAGCTGAAAATGAAATTAACGAAAAATCATATGAGCTTGCGGAAGGTCAGGCGGAGCTTGACGCCAAAATTAACGAGCTTGAAAACGGGCAGATACAGCTAAATGACGCTATGCGGATACTTAATGAAAACCTGGCGGTTCTGGAATCAATGGGACCCCGGGGGGTGTCTCCGGATTTGGATGACCGGTATGAAAAATTATACGCGGAACTGGCACGGGCCGCGGAAAGCCAGGCGGAGCTTGATGAAGGCCGCAAAGCTGCCGCCGCGGCTTTGGAAGCGGTTAATGACGGTATAAATGAACTGGACAGCGCCAAAAAGCTTTTGGACCAGGAAACAGATCTGGCACAGCGTGAAATTGACGAAGGAATGGAGGAATACAAAAAGGGGCTTTTGGATTACAAGAAGGGTACAGAAGAATTAAAAAACGAAAGTACCGGCGCACTGGCAAAGCTTGCGGATTCCAAGAAAGAATTGGAGGATGCACAGAAAAAGCTTGACGGCGCACCCACTCCCGAATGGTTTTATTTTGTGCGCAAAGACGGTGTTGCCTATGATTCATATTATCAGGACACAATCCGGCTGCAAAAAATCGGTTACGTGTTCCCTTTGGTGTTTTTTCTTGTAGCGGTAATGGTATCGCTTACCTCCATGTCGCGTATGGTTGAGGAACGCAGAACACAGATTGGCATCTATAAAGCGCTCGGTTACCGGCCGGGATCTATTATGACCAAATACTTTGTCTACTCTTTCGGGGCGAGCTTTACCGGAGGTGTGCTGGGCGTATGTGGCGGGAGTGTTCTATTGCCCATAACTATATCTGACGCGTACAATCACCTTTATGACATGCCGCCTGTAAAAACACCGGTACCGGTCACAATGGGCATAATAGCGGTTGTATCAGCGACAGCCTCTGTGGTGCTTGTATCACTGCTGACCTGCGCGAACTATTTAAGAAGCACACCGTCCACGCTTATGCGGCCAAAACCGCCTTCCTCTGGCAAGCGCGTACTGCTCGAAAGGATAGGATTCATCTGGAACCGGTTAGGGTTTATAGGAAAAGTCACAGCAAGGAATGTTTTCAGATATAAAAAACGGTTTTTTATGACTCTCTTTGGCGTGGCGGGCTGTTTGGCACTGCTGCTGACGGCTTTCGGGCTGCGGGACAGCATTGGCGGCGTTTCTTCACTTCAATACAATGAAATTATTAAATACAACACAAGCGCATATCTGAAAGATATGAATTCCCAGAGTCAGTACTCAGACCTCAATAAAATCCTTCCGGAAAAGCGTTTGTATATAAGTGAGAAATCAGTGGATGTTAACGGAAATAACAGCAGCTTGACCGCGTCGGTAATTGTGCCGGAAGAGCCGGAAAAGCTTTCGGATTTTATAAATCTGCGGTCACCATCATCGGAAGAGGATTTTACCTTGTCCCAAAACAGCGTTTTAGTAACAGAGAAATTAGCGAGGGTTATGGGTGTTTCCTCCGGTGGCAGCATTAATGTAACAACGGACGCGGGCAAAGCATTTACAATACCTGTTACAGAAATTGTGGATAACTATGTTTTGCACTATATCTATATGTCCCCGGAAATGTATTTTGAAGTATTTGGAGAAAAAGCTGTTCCAAATATAGTCTTTGCGATTGCTGAAAATGAAAATACCCTTGCCGAAAAGCTGCTGGGAAACAGCAACGTCAGAGCGGTTTTAAAAGTCTCGGACCTTTCATCTAACCTGAACGATTCAACTGACGCAATGGGCATTGTAACCGTAGTCCTGATTATTCTCGCCTGTGCATTGGCGCTGGTGGTGTTATTTAACCTGACAGCAATCAATATCGCGGAACGTACCCGCGAGCTGGCTACAATAAAGGTTCTGGGATTTTACGACAGCGAGCTGTCAATGTATATACACAGGGAAAGTACCGCGGTCACCGTCTTGGGGATTTTATTGGGTATTGCCGGAGGTATTTTTCTGCACAGATTCGTACTTGCTTCGATTGAAATTGACCTGCTCAAATTCCCGCATATAGTCCGTCCCCAAAGTTATTTATTCGCCATAGCGCTGTCAGCGTCATTTGCTGTATTCGTAAATTTAGTCATGAATTATAAGCTCACAAAAATCAATATGGTGGAATCCATGAAAAGTGTAGAATAGGAACGCATAGCGTAAAGATTTAAAAAAATGGAGGTTTTTATGTTAGTAAAGGAAATAATTGAGAATTTGATAATTTTTAATGAGAAGTTTCCCGAAGAGGCCTTATTGGAAGCCAGGGCACACAAAGAGGAAGTTACAGAGGAGTTATTGGAATCACTCAGATATGTGAATGAAAATTCCGAACAAATATATAATGATACTGACCAGTACGGCAGCGATTATTTTTTACATATGTACGCCATGTTTTTGTTATCTGAATTTAGAGAAAAAAGAGCGTTTCCGATTATAATAGATATCATACAAAAAGATTCGGGAATCGTAGATTTTTTGTTAGGTGATTGCGTAACGGAAGATTTGAACGCTATCCTCGCAAGTACATTTAACGGTGACATGGAATTATTAAGCAGTGTTATTGAAAATGCAGAAATAGATGAATATGTAAGACATGCCGCGTTTACGTCACTCAATATTTTATTAAATCAAAATGTAATTGACAAGCAGTTTGTAATAGATTACATTTATGAATTGCTCAACGATAAGCTGGAAGAAGATGATTTTTCTATTACAACAGAAATAGTTTCTTTTATAGCTGATAACCATCTTTTTGAGTTTATAAAGCCTGTAAAAAAGTTATATAAAGAGGGAAAAGTTGAATTATTTGTAATGGGAAACTACGATTCTTTTTTAGATATCCTTTTCGATTTTGATTCACCTCCCCTGGCCAGGAATTTAAATTACATAGAAGACGCAATATCTAAAATGAAATGGTGGGCATGCTTTGATGGAAGCGAAGAAAACCCAGAAAAAAATCCTGAGTCTGTAGCAGATATAATTTCTGAGCTTGATAAAGCCTTAAAGAGTGACCGCGACGAACCTGAGCCTAAAAAACCCGCTCATACGCCCGCTAAAGCCTCACCTAAAATAGGCAGAAACCAATTGTGCCCTTGCGGGAGCGGCAAAAAATATAAAAAATGCTGCATAGATAAACCTGAAATAGCTGTAAAAGAGACAAAACCGCAGGATATAGAAACACCCGCGGACCCATATATCAAAAAATCTTTAGAAGCGTACCCTAATGAAACTATTTTATCGGAGTGGTATGATAATGAAGCGATTGATATTGATAAAAAAATGTACGCGGCTCTAAAACATAAGACTATACCTATGTGGGTACAAAGAAATAGAAAAGTGGAAAACCAAAGGAACATCGGCAGCTTAGACGGCGCGTTTGAATTATTTATGAATAAATGCGAAAAAGAAAATATAAAAACCTTTGAAGAATATGATGAAAAGTTTTCTATACACTATACCGCTGAAGAGTTTATAGAATCATTCATAAAAGAATTAAATGAATCTGAATATGATGAAGATCAGGAGAAAAAGGCGGAAATTATAGATATAATCCTATCGAAATTTCAATTTGATGATTCCGAAAGGGAAAAATATATTGATTTGCTTAATTCCGAAAGCTCCTGGTAACTCAACTTTTAAGATGATTTTTCCGTTTGACTGCTTTTATCCAGTTTTAATTTTTCCGTTTGATTGCTTTTATCCAGTTTTAATGCATCAAGTATCTCTTCCGGAACCGTCAGAAGACCCGGGATCCATTTAGCCACCTTGTTGTAATATAATCCCAGCTCCCGGACCATCTCAATCCCTTTCCGGATCTTCCCGGCTTTTTTGTACAGCTCGGAATCCTTATCACACAAATCAGCGTAAAGCTTTTTCAGCCGTTTGAGCAGCCCTTTTTTCTTTAGCGTATTTCCCGCCTCCGCCATTTCCGGGGAACCTTCCTTCGCCTTTTCCGGAATTAATTTCTCCGCTTTATCCAGGTCGGACGCGGTCTTCTCTAATTCCTCCGCTAATTCATTCGTATCGTCAGATTGATCATTGTCCCGGAGATTTTGAGCGAGAAAATTCAACCCCTCCTGCAAATCAACGGAACAATCGCTGAATTGAACATATATTGTTTGATAACGATCGTCTGATTTGATGCTATTCAGCAGAACATCACCTTCAATCCGATTATTACTCATACCGTAAATAATCGTCCTGTTATCAGTGATATTATAATTATTTATTGTGCGCATTGGGTCAACCGGCGGAACGTTAAAATCTCCGATAACCAGCTTTTGTCTGATACGGGCATTGCCTATAATCTGAGCTTCCGGCTGCAGCAGCTTGTCTCTGTCAACGATAGATAATAAGCCGCTGTCTATCCGGCGTATCAATTCGTCCGGAAGCAGCACCTCATATTTCAGCTCCGGCCGGCTGCTCTTATAATCGCTGAAAATTATGTCCAGGGTACTTCGAAGCTCAGAAATATATTCTGTTTTCAGCGGACCTTTAACAGAAACTGTCACCGAACAGGTACGCTCATCTTCTTCCACAAGGGCTGTCGTATTTCCCTGCAGGAGAAGCGCGCCAAACCTCCAGGATTTATGTTCAATTAACTCCCCGGAACGCAGCACCGCCAGCCGCGACACCGTATACGGCGGAAGAGACTGATTAGCTTTATACTCCATTCTCAGCCGTTCCCCAAAGGGAAAATCAGGCATAAGTCCGGGGACCGGGCGGTCGGCGGGAAGCAGCAGGGGAACGAATATTTGCCTGCTGTTTTTAGGGAAAGCCAGCTGATATACGTTCATCAGCTTAAATAAAAAACCTGCTTTTTCTTTTGGGTATCTGAGCGCGTCATCTTCCGAAAACATTTCGCGGAAATCCGAAACAGACAGAATATGTTTTTTGTTGTTCGAACCCCAGTTTATCATCCGGTATATACCATGGCTTATCCAGCTTGGGTTCAGCACCATTGTGTCAAATTCCGCCATTTCATTTTCGCCATACCAAAGGCAGATGCCCAAAGCGTGAAGGTCTTTCAGCAGCTGTTTATGTTCATCCCCGGCAATCCCGTTTTCTTCCGCAATCACGTCAAATTTGTCACGGGTAATATATTCCCTTCCTTGAATAAAGCGTGTACGCAGCGCTTCTTTAACCTTGTAGGCAGGCGCGGATATTTTCTGGTCTTTCCATACGGGGTTATCTCTCAGGCATTTTATAACCAGTTGGCGGAATTCCTCTAAGGGTGTTCCGCCTTCATTAATATTAACCTGATAAAAGCCAAGAATAGAGGGAAACTCTTTTATCAGAGTATTTTTCGGGATATCAACACGGTTGTCGTCCCAGGTATTGATAAGAACCAGCACGGGAGCGTTTCCGCCGTAATTGCGGATCTGTTCCAGCCAGTATTCGCTGCGTTTGCCTCCCTCGGTACGCCCGTTAATCAGCAATATGTACAAGCACCGTTCCGACATAAAGCACCGGTGGGCCGCGTGGGTTATAACGTGTCCGGCAAAGTCCCATATGTGAACGTTGACTTTATTTTCCGGGTTATCAGCTCCGCCGGGGATTTCCCAGTCAATTATATCCACGCCCTCGGTGCTGTCAGCATTATCCGGCATTTTACATACCGGGTTTTCCAACCGCAAAGCAAGCGACGTCTTCCCCGCCCCCTTCTCCCCTAAAATAAGGACGCGCGTTTCATTTAGATGTTCGGCGCCCTTAGCCTTCAGTTCAACCATGTACCGGGCTGCTTCCGCCGCACCCTGTTCCGAGATTTCCTCTGGGACGTTTAAACGCGTTTCTATCTCAGCATTGTCATCATCATCCAAAATAAAACCCTTGTCAAATAACTTCGAGTACCACTTACCCCAGTATTCACAGCCTAAATCACGGAGCGCTTTCTGAAAGTTTTCCCATACCTTTCCGTATAAAAAGGTATTGTGCTGAAAGCTGTTTCCTCCTGACTTTATTGTATTCAAATATCTAAGCAAAATAGGCTTTAATTTAATATTATACTTATTGGCGGCGGCGGCGGCGTTGTGGGCGGCGGCGGCGGCGTTGTGGGCGGCGGCGTTGTGGGCAGCGGTGGCGTTGTGGGCAGCGGTGGCGGCGTAGGAGACGTTGTAGGCAACTTT
>JGI20171J29575_12612361_pt1 | contig 14454 bp, 16 predicted proteins | sample TergutNc150P4_FD_29575 | JGI IMG/M metagenome (IMG submission 29575)
TGCAAAAGCACCAAGCCAATTTGTGAGAATTGGCTTTACAAATCCTGCATCGCGCTGGTGCGGCAAGCAGTTTCCGGAGGTGCCCTTAAGTAATGCTGTCAAAGGCGAGCGAATTGATATTGACCTTTTTTGCTTCTATAGTCTGCCGTTAGGGACCGGACCTAAATAAATGTTAGACTTTAAGCCGCCTGGCGACGGGAGATGTCTAACATTTTTTCTGAGCTGGTCCCTTATATACTCTCTTTTTCCAATCTTCAATGTGCTTTTTGATTACAGCAAAGCTTTTTTCACTCATTGCGTGTTCCATTTTACAGGCGTCTTTCACAGCCGTTTCTTTGTCCACGCCTAAAAAAATGAGCCAGTCAGAAATGAGGATGTGCCTTTCATACATGGCTTCGGCAACTTCACGGCCTGCGTCTGTCAATGTGATATAGCCGTCGTCATTCACCGAAATATATCCGCTTGAACGCAGATTTTTCATGGCTATGCTTACGCTCGGCCTAGAATAATCAAGCTCGCCCGCAACATCAACCGAACGCACAGGATTTCCGTCCTGACCTAACATGAAAATTGCTTCCAGATAATTTTCCGCTGATTCTTGCATTTTCAAACAATCACCTACTATGAGTTATTTATAACTAACTACATTGTAGCATAGTATTTAAATTAAATCAATATAAACGCATAATAAGCAGCAGTTTTTAAAAATTTTATTGACAAATTAGTTAGCCTATGCTAACATATAATAAGTTAGTATAAACTAAAGTACCTGAGGTGCACGCATTTCTTTTACAGAGAAATTGCGAAAACTTACTTTAAGTTATAGCAGCAATGAAAGCAGCTATTTGATACTTTCTTTAGAACATTAGCTTGTTTTTTTTATTGCTGTTATCAATCCTTAGGGCTAAGGGGATCGAACCCGACCCGGTTCAGAAAGGGATGGAACGTCCCTAACTGCGTTATCGTCCTTGCCTTACGCCAGTAAGGCCGCGTCCTCTTCCTTGTTAGAAACGCTCCAGCCCATTCTGAACTCGCAGACCATGCCCTTGCGGATTTTTCTGGTTTTCGAGGCAGACGACGACGGTTGGCTACCGCCAACCTAGGAGGATAACAAAGAAAAGCGGAAAAAGATGCTGGGCATGGCGGGTTGTGTTCGACCCCCTTAGCCCTAAGTCACTAACTCTCATGGGAGGAATTGAAAATGACGCTTAAAGAATTAAAAGTCGGTAAAAGCAGCCGCGTTTTATCAGTCGGCGGAGAAAAGGTGCTCAGACGGCGGCTTTTGGATATGGGGATTACACCTCACACTGTCATTACAGTTAAGAAAGCAGCTCCAATGGGCGATCCGATAGAATTGTTGCTTAGAGGATATGTTTTATCATTACGTTTAGAGGACGCGGAAAAGATTGTTATTGAGGAGGTGCCAGTATGATTTTCGCACTTGCGGGAAACCAGAACAGCGGCAAGACCACGCTGTTCAATCAGCTCACAGGCTCAAATCAGCACACCGGGAATTTTCCCGGTGTGACAGTTGATCAAAAGATTGGAAAAATTATTGGTTATAAAGATGTTTCTATTGTCGATTTGCCAGGTATTTATTCTCTGTCGCCATATACGGGTGAGGAAATCGTGACCCGTGATTTTCTGTTGAAACAAAAGCCGGACGCTGTCATCAATATCGCGGACGCGACAAATATTGAGCGCAATCTGTACCTTACTTTGCAATTGATTGAGCTTCAAATCCCTATGGTACTTGCGCTTAATATGATGGATGAGGTTCAGGCAAATAAGGGAAGCATTAATATTAGGCTTCTGGAAGATTTGCTCGGGATACCTGTGGTTCCAATTTCGGCGGCAAAAAAGCAAGGCTTGTCTGAGCTTGTGGAACAAGCAATAAATACAGCTGAAAACCGTGCAAAGCCGGAACGTATAGATTTTTGTCCAGGCGGCGACGGAGCGGACGGCGCTTTACATAGGGCTATACACGCAATTTCACACCTCATTGAGGACCATACGCAGAGATTAAGCATTCCAACCCGTTTCGCGGCTACAAAACTGGTTGAGGGGGATGAACCGATGCTTGAAGGTTTACACCTTGACGAAAACGAAAAGGATATGGTTGAACACGCCGTAAAAGAAATGGAAGACGAACTTGATACCGACAGAGAAGCGGCACTGGCGGATATGCGGTATCAATTTATTGAAGATGTATGCCAAAAGTGTGTAGTGAAAGTCATTGAAAGCCGGGAATACAGGCGCAGCGTCAAATTGGACAATATACTGACCCATAAAATATGGGCGTTACCCACATTTTTAGCAATTATGCTTGCTGTTTTTTGGCTTACCTTCGGGGTGATAGGCAATCGTTTAAGCAACTTATTGGTACTGGGGATAGATGGTCTGAGTGGTGTCGTTGATAATGCTTTAACATCATACGGATTAAATTCTGTCCTGCATTCCCTTATCATTGACGGTATATTCGCCGGCGTAGGTGCTGTCCTTAGCTTTGTACCGATTATCGTCACGTTGTTTTTCTTCCTATCTATACTGGAGGACAGCGGTTATATGGCAAGGGTAGCGTTCGTGATGGATAAGCCTCTCCGTAGAATCGGACTTTCCGGGCGTAGCTTTGTCCCCATGCTGATGGGATTTGGCTGTACGGTTCCAGCGGTCATGGCGACGCGGACGCTGGCAAGTGAACGGGACAAAAAAATGACAATTTTTCTTACACCATTTATGAGCTGCAGCGCGAAGCTTCCTATCTACGCTTTGTTCACAGCCGCTTTTTTCCCGAAGTACGGGGCGTTTGTGATGATGGGCTTATATGTGATTGGAATATTGCTCGGTATTTTGTCAGGGATAATGATGAAAAAAACGGTTTTCAAAGGAGCGCCCGTCCCGTTTGTTATGGAGCTTCCGAATTACCGCTTTCCATCCGCGAAAAGTGTATTGCTGCTCCTGTGGGATAAGGCAAAGGATTTCGTTCAAAGAGCCTTTACAGTTATATTTCTCGCAACGGTCATTATTTGGTTTTTACAGTCCTTTGATATGCGTTTCAATCCCGCCGCGGATAGTGCCAACAGTATGCTGGCGATGATCGGGCAGGGTATTAATATAGTATTCAAACCCATCGGATTTTCTGATTGGCGTATTTCAACCGGGCTGATAGCAGGCTTTACGGCTAAAGAAGCGGTCATCAGCACATTGGCCGTATTGTCTGGCGCAAGTATATCTGAGCTTGGCGGTACGCTTCATACGTTGTTTTCCCCGCTCTCGGCATTCAGTTTTTTAATATTCACGTTATTATATACGCCTTGCGTAGCCGCGATAGCCACTGTAAAACGCGAATTGGGCAGCGTGAAAGGGACTGTTCTGCTCGTGCTGTATCAGACGGGATTTGCGTGGCTGGTCGCTTTTTGCCTTTATCAAATTGGAAGATTGGCGGGGTTTTAATGAGCTTGTTAGATTACCTCGTTCTCGGTGGTATTGCTGCAGTTATCATATTGATTATTATGTGGATTATACGCAGAAAAAAGCGAGGGGAAGGAGGCTGCGGGTATTGTCCGTATAAAGGTAACTGTGTAAATAAATCGTGTGAAGGTGTTTTCAAAAAAGATAAAAATTAGTTTGAAATGTAACAATCAACCCGCAGATAACATATATCTGCGGGTTATTTGCGCAGCGGTTCAGATACGTTTAGAAAATTAAAACACTCATTAGGTTTCAATACCCCAGCGGGAGAAGCGGCCTGTGCCGGTAGAAGTATCAGAGACGGATCCCGGCCATTAGGTTTCAATACCCCAGCGGGAGAAGCGGCCCCCTTTAGCCCTACCCCACAATAAAATTATAAACGGTTCCAGCTGGTATGTATTCAAACTCTGATTCGTCAATTATAACCGAAATGCTGTTTTCGTTAAATTTAAGTGTTCCGCTCATTGCTGGCCCGTCATAATCTGGCGAAATATTCTCCCCCCACTTAATCTCATTATTTACTGCTTTTGAAGTTGCTGACAAACTCATCAATCTAAAAATACTCATTTTAAACTTGACTTCATCAGCATTAATCTCTGATATGGTTAAGCTGTTTAGTTTATCCTCGTCAGTATACCACGTTCCTATAAATTTTTGATTTAGAACTATGCTGTCTGTTTGTGCTGCATTTGGCGTTTCAGCAGGTATAGAAAAATCCATATCTAATATTGCTTGATTATACTCCGATCCCGCAAAGCAGCAATAATACAAAACAACTTTTAAATCCCCGTTTTCATCATAAAAAAGCGGTGTTTCTATGCTGCAAAATGCCCTTGCTGCTTCCAAATATTCGTCATATCTTTCTCTCGATATCCATGACGAAACATGGTCAAAGGGATACTCTTCCATAGTATATGATGTGCTTAGTGCTTGCAGCTTTTCTACAAACTGCTGATCTGAAATGTTTTTGCTTTTTATAATATCAGCGGTTGTTACTTTGCTGCCTGTTTTAACATTGATATTATATACATTATACCACCGGGATCCACCATCATATCTTCCCTGCAAAACTAAGGAGAGAATATCATTGTTTAACGCTGCCAAGGTTTCGTCCTGCCATCTGCCCCCGCCGTAAATAATTCCGGTGTCATTGTTTTTGTTATCCTCAATAAACGTCTTAAATTCATCCGCTAAATTGCTCAATTCGCTGTTTATTTCTTTTGCGTAATCAGAATCTATCCCTACTATTTTAGGAACGTTATAGGAAACAGTTAATGAGTCATTAATAATTCTGTCGGAATATAATGTTCCTATGTAATCATCAACGGTTTTAAGGGTAGGTTCAGCAGTTGGCTTGATAGTTGTTGCAGCTGTGGTAGGCGCTGCTATAATTGCTGCTGTGGTAGGCTCTGTAATTAGTTCAGCAGGCTCATTATTATTTGGATTGCCACCGTGAAAATAGAAGTACGCAAAAACACCAAAAGCAATAACAACTATTGGTATAACCACAATCAAAACTATTGCAGCATCTTTTTTCTTACCCTTTTGCTTAACAGGCTTTTGTTGCCGCACTGATATATCAACTGCCTGCTCGTTTGAAACCTTTGGGATTTCTGCCGTATTGCTATTTTGCGCCGCTGCGTTTTGCGTATCCGGCAAAACCTCTAAAATATTGTTGTCGTTGTTTGAATTTTGTTCAGTCATTATCAGCACCTCCCTAATAAAAGATATGTAAGATGATCGCTAAATATTTCACATTTATCGTGTGGGTTCAGCGTGCATTTGTACACCGTTTTTTATGCTGTTGTTCTTCTTGAAACAGCTAAAGGATATACAAAGCGCATTGATCGTAAAGCCTACTGTCATCGTTGGCATAACATGAACCAATATGGGATTCATAAAACATTTTCAGAGCTGCATCGTCATTCACGCTGTATTGAAAAGAAAACAGGAAGCATATTTCTAAGCACATTGCCTGTTTTGTTGGTCGGAGTGGTGATGCAGAACTTTTTATCAAAACCCTGTAAAATCAAGGTTTTGGGATAGTCAACAAGCAGTATTTATATGTTTTAGATATCAATTCCTATTACATATATGGGGACTTGAATCGCACTTTTAAAATGGGGCAAATACTTCACAACCTTTTCATAATTCAACGATCCTCTCCAATTACATTGATATTGAGTACTTAGATACTTTTGCATTGCCTTTGTTGTCGTTACATATACTCCAAAATCAATTAAATCCAAATTAGAATACGAAGCCATTTGAAATTTTAAAAGATCAATTCCTATAAAAGATGCATGACCAAATTGAACCTCTACGGCAATTCGATCTTTAACAAAATCAAATGTGCTGTATGCTTTCATGTCCGGAGAAACCCTCGTCTGGCTATCCCAGTTGTATTGTAAAAATAATTCTTTTAAAACTTGATTAAAATTTGGACGTCCTAATATTGACAAGTCTATACAAGCTGAAAATAAAATATTTTCTATTTCGTCTTTTAAAGCTAAACGGCTATTGAATATTTGCTCTGAGAATCTAAATGAGAACTTTTGTAATCGTATAGCCATAAAACCACTCTACTTTTCCGAAATTATAAAGATAGAACGCTTAAATCAATCTTTTTATAATTATATCATTATTAAAAAAAAATGCAATCCTGCAAAAAATGCTGGGGTGCAGCAATTTTTTGTGGGAACAATATTACCAGTATTAAAACAGCTTTATTTTGCTCCGGATATAATACAGCTATTGGCTTAAGCGATAGTGCAACGTGGATACGAAATATGTGTGAAATTGTTTCCAGATGCCATACAAATACTTAACTTGTTTAACTTATGTGAAAACATATACGAATATGCAAAAGAAATATTTAAAAATGATGAGAGTCCGCTCACGGCGTAATTATACCACACAATGTCTATCCCAGATTTAACATCACACAAATGTCACCAACAATATCAACAAGATTGATTACAAGAAATATTCAGAACAAGGATACTATGTGGGAAGTGGAGCTATTGAGAGTAGCAACAAGGGAAAACTACTATACCGTACCATACTAAATATCTGCTTAAAATACCTACCCCGACTTTCACTTCTTCTCCAACTGTAAAAGTCGGGACTAATTAAGCAGAAAATATCAAAATAATTTAAAAAATATTAAAAAATGCCCAAAACCACCTGAAAATATGTTATAATATTATTGAACAAAACACAAAACACATAATTTCAAAACATTTATCGCCAGTTTTCGTATGATGTTTAAATTGAAAGCAGCTTGCTTTTCTATGGTACGGTTATCATCTTCACGAAAAGTTACATCCAAATGCCAGTGATAGCTTTCCACCATCCAGTGCCCGCGAATAGCACGCGCAGCCTCATCTACATTCAATGGCAGACTACTGATAAAATATCGGGTTTCTTTTGTTTCTTCACCATTTTTGATTATTGTGTTGCGTGTCATGGCAATGGATTTGAGACCCATCCACTCTTTTTTCTGTATGCGCATTTTGTAAAGTCTTTTTTATATTTTTTGCTACCTGAGTAGTAACAGCGACATTATCATATTGCTCTCGTGCAAATTCTAAAACGGCATAGGTTTTACTAACCTGCTGCGTACCCTGTAAAACAAGGGGTTTTCTGTACGGGTCACCAGAATTCTCCTGCCATTACCGGCTATTGTTGCGGTAGTGGCTGGAGAATTTATTTAAGATTTATTGGAGGTTAATATGAAGAAATATCAAATATTCATCAGCTCTACATACGACGATTTGAAAGAAGAACGTGCTGCCGTTATTGAAACAGTTTTACGGTTAGGGCATATTCCTCTCGGTATGGAAGCATTTACTGCAACAAGCAGAAAACAAATGGAATTAATTGAAAAAGCCATAGATTTATCTGATTATTATATCTTGATAATCGGAGATAGATATGGTTCAATTTACAAAGACGATATAAGTTTTACAGAAACTGAATATAATTACGCCTTAGCTACTAATAAACCTGTCATATCATTTATTAAAAAAAGGCCTGTCGCATTAAAGGAAAATGAAAAAGTTAAAAAAAAATTTAAAACATTTAGGGAGACAGTATTGAATAACGGAAACAACTCCGAGTTTTGGGATAATAAAGATGAATTGGCAAGGAAAGTATCTGAGTCTTTGGCTAATGAGTTTAACAACAATGAACAAATAGGTTGGGTAAGGGCGGATTCGATAAAAGATATCAACAATAAAACTACTTATGTGGAATGGATATTGAGAAATGATTTTGTTATTGCAAATGCAATTAAAGAGGCAAAGCGTGATATTTTTATATCCGGCTCATCGTTAGTGTCTTTATATCCTTCTGTAAATGAAGATTTAAGTAATAAAAGAATGAAACTTCTAACTATGGACTACTCGGATAAAGATATGATAGATCAATTTTGCAAATTTACAGGTACAACTTACGATCTATTGAAGCCTGAAGATGAAAGCTTTAATAATTTTCAAAAAGTGGTTACAGCTAAAAACGCGCATAATAATACAACCATTTCAATAAGAAAAATTAATGTGATGTTATCTACCGTTTTCGTAGGCGTTGATTTAGGAGAAAATTTTGATGAAATAAATAATTCGTCATATATAAAAGTTCAACATTATTTATATGAAAAACCTGGTAGCGAATCATTAAATTATATTGTTAGACCTGATTGTTATTTGTTTCGATTTTATTTAGAACAAATCAAATCTATTTGGAATAAATCTTATCCATATAGCGAATTTTAACGCAATTATAAATTCAGAAACATTTATTAACAATGCACAAATTATAGGGATGCAATAGTGGTGCAACAATGACAACTGGTTCCTTGCATACACCGTAAATTTATCTTAATATTAATCTTTGAATCCAAAACAGGAATGAAGACAGTTCCGGGTACACGGAACCTTTCCATTCCAAAAGCTGGGCAGTAATCTTTCGCAGCATTATTCATCGCCTCCAAAGCCATCTTATCATATATTAGTCCGAATATAAAGGTAGTTTTGCTTGAATATAACATTAATTCTGACGAATTATTTTCATTTTGCACTTCCGCATTTGTCAAGTGTTTACTTCCGATGTTGGCAAAGCAAATTGAGATTTAACGATTACATTCCAAAAAATGTACCATAAAGACACTATTTGTAACGTAAAGATACAAAGAAGCCAATTTCCCCGTTCGGAGATTCCTTTATGCAAGCATTAATTTTAAGGATTATAAGTTAAATAATTTTATACTGTCTTGCGTTTTTATGTTGGGTCGCTATTTCAGTAATAAACCGATTGTCCAATACTTGTAAAAAGGTATCTAAAAATTCACCTTTAACATATGTAGCAGTTAATCCATGAGAAAATGATTTTAAGTCGACATTCTTCTTGGCGATTTTAAATATGCTTTCAAATAACTGGCCGGTGCCGCTCATCAAAAATTGTTTTATACATTTGATTTACTGCTTTTAGGAGCGCGTCAATCAGCACAGGCAGGGCGGCGAGAACGCCATCAGCCCCGTTACCAGATGGAGCGCCGCCTCCAAAATCTGCGGCAACGCCATCTCGGAGCCGAGGACTTTGAACACCTGATTGATATCGCGCGGCGCGTCTTTGAATTGCTTTTCGCCTTCTATGCCTATTTTCAGGCCGAAATCCGGCATGGAGGTCACCTACCTTTCACAAAAATTTCATTTGATAAAATAGCCGAATTTGGGTATAATATTGTTACGAGAGTAAAGGAGGCGAATCTAAATGCCAAATATTAGACCGAGCGCTTATCTGCGCAACAATTATAACGATGTTTCCGATTTTTGCCATTCGAAGATGGAACCCGTGTTTATCACGAAGAATGGCCACGGAGACTTAGCTGTCTTGAGCATTGAGGCCTATGAAAAATTCTGCGGACGTTATGAGTTATACCATCTGCTGGATGAATCCATCGAAGCCGAAAAAGCCGGAGATTTCATGGATTACGATGAATTCATGACGGGCTTACGGAAGGAAATGGTATGACCTATAAAATCAGAATCATGAAGCCCGCGCAGATCGAAATGCGCGAAACCTATCGCTATATCGCCGAGGAACTGCAAAACCCGATTGCGGCTTCCCGCCGGATTTTGCTGATTGACAAAGCCATTCAGTCCTTGAAGGAAAATCCAGTCCGGTATCCTCTTGTGCGGGATGATTATCTGGCATCCAAGGGATATCGCCTGATTGTGGTCAAAAACCATCTGGTGTTTTTCATCGTGCGCGAGAATCTACAGGCTGTTTCCGTTATGCGCGTCTTGTACGGGCGCAGGGATTGGATGCGCATGTTAAAAGTTGAGGCGGAGCAGTTAACCGATGAAGATTTTACAGCGGAATAATATCATCCCCGGAAAGTTCCCTCTGCGCCTTCTCCATCCCCAAAAACTGCTTGTGGCAAGCCCAGAGGTCGGGAAACGTTGAAGAATGGTTCGAATACGGCGGTGAACCGTACCACTTCAAAGTCAGCGGAAACGCTGAATCAACTTATCGTTATTGGTGACAATTTAACTCCACACAAGCATCGCAGGAATAACTTTGCGCAATATAAAAAAATACCCGGGCGGTTTCAAACCGTTCCGGGCACTTTTTTGCGCTATTTTCGAATTTTAATCACTAAAGCCATAACTTTCTTAAAAAAGTAAATAGATTTTGAATAGTTCAAATTCGCGCCATTGAGTGCGGCTAAGAGGACTTGAACCTCCATGGAATCACTTCCACACGGACCTGAACCGTGCGCGTCTGCCAGTTCCGCCATAGCCGCACATCTATAAAACGAACAGGATAGCCCACTCCATTTTAGTGACTTAAGGATTGTGAACTGCAATAAAAAGCAAGTTAATGTTAAAGAAAATATCGAATATCTGCTTTCCTTGCTGCTGTAACTTAAGTAAGTTTTCACAATTTCTCTGTAAGAGAAATGCGTGCACCTCAGGTGCTTTAGATTATGACAATGAGTATTGTATCATTCATAAAGCGCCTTGTCAAGGAACAAACAAAAATTTTTTTCTAAATATACTCCGTCACACGTAAAGTATTGCATTTTTGTGTGTTTATAAAGTATAATAAAATAACGGTATAGAATTGTAATGAAGGTGGATGAAAAAATTGTTTGACGCGAAAGAAGTAAAAGATAAATTAATTCAGTGGATTATTGACTATTTTCATAACAACGGGGGTTTGGATACAAAGGCTGTTATAGGAATCAGCGGAGGTAAAGACAGTTCTGTTGTAGCCGCGCTTTGTACCTTGGCATTGGGAAAAGAAAGAGTAATAGGTGTTTTAATGCCTCAGGGAGAACAAAACGATATTGATGTGTCGTACGCGTTATGCAGGACCCTTGACATTCGTTATTTTGAGATAAATATTAAAAATTCCGTTGAAGCGCTGTATAATCAAATTGAAAATGCCGGACTATCACTTAACAGTATCGCCGCTTTTAATACGCCTGCCCGCATCAGAATGGCGTCACTTTATGCTGTTTCGGGAATAGTCGGCGGACGTGTGGCAAACACATGTAATCTTAGCGAGGATTGGGTGGGGTATGCGACGAAATTCGGGGATTCGGCAGGTGATTTCAGTCCTATTTCCAACCTTACTGTGAGTGAAGTCAAAGCTGTCGGAAGAGAATTAGGATTACCTTCCATGTTTATAGATAAAGTACCGGTTGACGGGCTTTGCGGTAAAACTGATGAAGATAATCTTGGATTTACGTATGATGTTTTAGATAAATATATTCGTGATAATGTATGCGATAATGCTGAAATTAAAGAAAAAATCGATAGGATGCATAGGATGAATCTCCATAAATTAAATCCGATGCCATCGTTTCGATTCAAAGCATAGATAAAAAAATCGCTTGAAGCCGGACTTACTGCCAATTATTGCTGGCAGAGGGTTCGGCTTTATACTTTTTAATGCTGTAGTATTAGAGCCTGAACAGGCTCTTAGTAACTTAAAGTTAGTTTTTACAGTTTTTCGGTAGGAGAAATGCGTGCACTTCAGGTGCTTTAGGGAGTATGAAAAATTTTTTTAAATTTTTTCAAAAAAACCGCAACCTTTTTCATTGCTAAAGGATCTATATAGTGTCAGCAAAAAATAAAATTGCTGTTTGTGATATGAAATACATGTATACAAAAAATATTAAGAGTAGTTTACAACAAATCACGAATAAGATCGGATTAAAAAAATGTAAACAAAGCTGGGCGCCGGAAAAAGTCTCAAAAAAGTGTGTGAACGGTCAGACACCGGGAAGACTTGCCGGCAAGCAGTACACACTTCCCTATAGGAGAATGGCTGTAGGATCACAGCCATTTGGAGAAGTGTCGGGCTCAAAAATGAGCCTGAATGGCGGCCAGGAGATCCTGTTTCAGAAATTTATACGCGGCGGCATTTTGTTCAGACCGCTGGTTCCATAAGATTCTAAACAGGACTTCTGGCAGTAAAACAAGCATATTTCAGAAATATCAGAAATATTTATTTGTAAGAGTTTCATCGAAAATTCGTCAGCAAAGCATTTTTGAGGAGACTCTGTAAGAAAGAGGAGGTATACCAAATTTCCAGAATACCTAAGGAATATGAAGAATTTTTGCCGGAAATTAAGTTCGAAAGCCATAAAAAAAGTGGTGACGAGGACATAAAAACCCCGTCCTTTAATGAATTTCCGGTGCGCGGAATGGACGGCACCTTATGCGCCAAAGACGAAAAATCTGAGCCGGAGGAAACGGATGTTCCCGTATTAACACAGCTGCTTAATGAGGAAGCCGCTAAAAATAAGCTGCCGCCTCATATAGCGGCACAAATTTTACGGAGAGCAGCTCAAAAGGCAGGTGTTTCAATATCAGAAGCTGTCTTAGCGGCTATTGAATCAGAGGATGGCGGAGCGAACAACAAAAGAATCAGAAAAGCGGCCCGCATAAACTGTGCAATTAAATTCAAAAGCAAACATAACACGTGTTTCAAAATAAGTATTAAAGTGATTTTAAGGTGTGATTAATATTTATAATCACGCCCTGCACCCGCTGCGCCGGGGCCAGGCGGCGCAATGAAGTTTTAACGTATGAGAATTAAATTATATTAAATTCATATTAAAAATACAAAAATACAAAAAAAACTTGTCTTGACAAGCGGATTCTTATATGATATAGTTATGTAGGTAAACAAAGGAGTTTATTGACAATGGACTTATGGTCAGTTTGTCGGTAAACGCCTTTATTTTTTCAAAAGGAGAATATAATTATGTCTTACACAATGGAGATACTGGAGCAGGCGATAAAAAGAAATCCAAACGAACCGGAATTTCATCAGGCTATGACCGAAATTCTCACTACGCTTAAACCTTTTGTTGACGCGTATCCCAAATATGAGAAAAACGGAGTTCTGGAACGTTTAGTCGAGCCCGAGCGGGTAGTTATGTTCAGGGTTCCATGGATTGATGATACCGGAAAAATGCAGGTAAACAAGGGGTACCGTGTTCAATTTAACAGTGCTATCGGTCCATATAAAGGCGGGCTGCGTTTTCATCCTAGCGTATCATTAAGCATTATAAAATTTTTGGGCTTTGAGCAGATTTTTAAAAATTCTTTGACAGGGCAGTCTATCGGCGGAGGTAAAGGCGGATCGGATTTTAATCCAAAAGGCAAATCGGACCGCGAGGTAATGGCATTTTGCCAAAGCTTTATGACAGAGCTGTTCCGTCATATCGGCGCAAATACCGATGTGCCGGCCGGAGATATAGGTGTTGGCGAACGTGAGATCGGATTTATGTACGGTCAGTACAAACGTCTGGCAAACAGCTTTGAAGGGATTCTTACAGGTAAGGGGTTAACGTACGGCGGTTCACTTGCGCGTACGGAAGCTACCGGGTATGGTCTTGTTTATTTAGTGGATGAAATGCTTCGCCAACATGACAATTCCTTTGAAGGCAAAACCGTTGTAATATCCGGTTCAGGTAATGTGGCTATTTATGCGACTAAAAAAGTACAGCAGCTGGGCGGCAAGGTAGTTGCTTTGTCTGATTCAAGCGGATACATTTATGACTCGGAGGGTATTGATCTTGACGCGGTTAAAGAGATAAAAGAAGTAAAGCGCGGCAGGATTTCAGATTATAAAAACGGCCATCCAAATGCGGTATATACCGAAGGAAAAGGCATTTGGAGCATTAAGTGCGATGTGGCGCTTCCAAGCGCGACACAGAATGAACTTAACGAAGACGACGCGAAAATGTTAGTCAAGAACGGATGTATTGCGGTTGGCGAAGGCGCGAATATGCCGTCCACGCTTGAAGCTACTGAAGTGTTTTTGCAGAACAATGTATTGTTTGCGCCGGGTAAAGCCGCGAACGCCGGCGGTGTAGCAACATCGGCACTGGAGATGAGTCAAAACTCCATGAGGACTTCATGGACATTTGACGAAGTGGATCAAAAGCTTAAAGGAATTATGGTAAACATCTACAACAGCATCGCAAATGCTGCGGAAGAAGTGGGCTTCAAAGACAACTTTGTTGCTGGCGCGAACATCGCAGGGTTCAAAAAGGTTGCGGAAGCGATGATACAGCAAGGCGCGGTTTAAGGGACCAGTCCAAAAAAATTTTGGACATCTCCCATCGCTAGGCGGCCTAAAGTCTAACATTTATTTAGGCCCCGTCCCTAAGAGACCGTTCAAAAATCTTTTAATCTTGATCATTTCGGCAAATTTTACTGTCTTTATAAAAAATTATCGGTCAGGACATCAGCCCTGACCGGTTATTATAATTAAAGGGCACCTCCGGAAACTGCTTGCCGAACCAGCGCGATGCAGGATTTATAAAGCCAATTCTCACAAATTGGCTTGGTGCTTTTGCACAAAAATCCGAGGCAATACTTTGTGTATTAACGAGGATTTTTGTGAAAAATGACCAATGAAGATCGTCGTGATGTTGTGGCAATGAGTTTTCGGAGG
>JGI20171J29575_12612358_pt1 | contig 14421 bp, 14 predicted proteins | sample TergutNc150P4_FD_29575 | JGI IMG/M metagenome (IMG submission 29575)
TGGACAGAACTGATGTACACCAAACGTTTTACAGGATATTTCTTACAGATTTCTATAATGTTCGCTGTACCCCCGACATTAACATCATAGACCCGCCGATCTTCTTTTTTTACAATCGAGATGATCCCCGCGCAATGGATAACGATAAATTTCCCTGGTAAAATATCATCAAATATTTGCACAAGTGAAGAAGGATCGCACACATTACCGGTATACTCTGTAAGCATATGCCGATTTACGTCAATAAAATCAGGGCAAGTCTCGTTCGGCAGCACAAGAGCGCGTACCTGTTTGCCTTGTGACAGCAATTCCCGCACGACATGACTGCCGAGATGTCCGGCTGCGCCGGTCACAACAAATATAAAATCACTCATTTCAAATCACCAAACCTTCTCAAACACTTTAAATCCAGAATCCACAGCCTGATGCGTTCCAAGACCGAAGCCTGTGTAAGATCACCATTTGATTATCCATTCAATTTCACCAACTCTGATCTTGACTTTAATACCTGTTTTAATTATACTTACAACATATAATTTAATCAACATCATGTTCGCTAAATACTGCCTATCATCAATAAGCGACAGCAATGAAGGATGGTGAAAAAATGGGCCGAGGAATTATAATATTTGGCGCACCTGGCTCTGGGACAACCACAATTGGCAAAGAAGTTGCAAAGCAACTCGGATTTCAACACTTTGATTTGGATGACTACATTTGGCGCTTTGATACCAAAATTCCATATACAATTTCCACTCCATGTGAAGAACGAATTCAACTATTGATGAATGACATATCTAAATTTCCACACTTCGTCATGTCTGGTTCAATGGATAGTTTTAATGCCCCTTTTGTATCATTGTTTGACCTTGCAGTATATAACACAGCACCCGTTGAAATACGAGCTGAACGCTTTCGCACTCGTGAACTTGCACGTTGGGGCGATAGAGTTCTTCCTGGTGGTGATATGTACGAAGCCCTTCATCAGGGTGATTATCTCGCTATAGCACGTCAATATGAAATATCGGGACCGCCGTATGCCAACAGGAAAATGCACGAGCAATGGGCGGCAATACTTCCATGCTCTGTTCTATCTATTGATGGCACTCTCCCCGTAGCTGAAAATGTCGCGTTAATCATAGATCAATATAAGCCTAAGTTACCGCTTGATTTAGCAGCTATTTTGGATGGTTACGTTTGCATCAAAAACCTTGTAGGCTGCTCATCTGCCGAAGTATACCGCTATCATAATGAGAACGGCAACCTGTTTTTGAAAATCACACGAGCAGATGATGAGACCCAGCGCGAACATGATCTATTGCTTTGGCTTGATGGTAAACTGCCTGTGCCAGAAGTAAAATATTGGTATAAGCAAGATGGACTAGCGTATCTTTTGATGAATAGAATTTTATAATGTTGATTAAGTGGTGGATTTTTGTGTTTTTATTAAATCTCTCCCTTTTCTCCAATCTCTCCAATATCGCCTTGATTTTTGGATAGAAAGGCGATATAATAAAAATCAATATTATGAGAAGAGGATTTTTATGCTTGAAAATATAACTATTGAATTCAAACGTGAATACAACGAAAAAGTGAACAATACAATGCTGGCGTTTTTGAACACCGAAGGCGGTATACTTTATCTCGGCTTATCCGATGACGGATCAGTTTACGGTATTGAAGGAAATATTGACTTAGAAGCAAGAAGAGTTACTACAAGTTTTCGCGATTCAGTCACACCAGACCCATCAGGCTATTTTAATGTGGAACCTGAAAAACGTGACGATAAATACATCCTAAAAATAACTGTGGAGCGAGGCAGTGCAATTCCTTATTGTTTTCTCACTTATGGGCTGGTTTCGCAGGGTGTTTATGTTCGCGTCGGAAGCAACACGGTCATGGCTACCCGTGAACATATCCGCCAGATGATTAAGGACAATAGTACAGGTCAGTTCATTACCGAATTATCCATTGAACAAAATCTTACCTTTGAATACGCTGACAAGATTTTCGCTGAAAAAGAAGTTAAATTCGGTTATCAGCATAAACAGTCCCTTGGAATGATACGCACAGATGGTCGATACACAAACCTCGCCTTGATTCTTTCTGACCAAAGCCCATATACAACAAAAGCAGCAATTTTCGAAGGAACTAACAAGGAGAAATTCAAAGACCGCAAGGAATTTACAGGTTCTCTCTTCAAACAAATTGATGATGTTTTGGCGTATCTTCACGTTTACAATCGTATAAGAGGTACATTCGAGGGTGCTTATAGAATTGACCATCCTGATTACCCTGATATCGCGTTTCGTGAAGCCTATATCAATGCTTTAATCCACAGGGATTATTACATCGAAGGCAGTATCCTAGTCAGTATGTTTGACAACAGGACAGAATTCATGTCTCTGGGCGGTGTAATGCCTGGTGTTACTCACGATTTAATGCTCACAGGCGTGTCCGTTGCACGAAACGAAAAGCTTGCGCAAATTCTTTACAGGCTGAACATCATTGAGGCGTTTGGCACTGGAATTCCGCGTATTTACAGTGCCTATGAGAATTTTCACGTAAAGCCAGAAATTCCAATTGTTGACGGTGGATTTTTAATTCGCATACCAAACATGAACTATCACACACCATATGAGTCTGGAAATGGAGTTGCTAACGGTTCCAATGAACAAAGGTTGTTTACCGCTTTTCCTGATACCACCTTCAGTAAAGAAGATGCCGCTAAAATGCTGAATATCAGTGTAAGCGGTGCGTATAAGCTCTTACAACGTATGAAAAAACAAGGATTGCTGAATGCCCAAAAATCAGGTAAACAATGGTACTACAACGTCACACACAGAAATGTGGTTGATAAAATGTATTTCAAAAAAAATGAAGGTAAATATTTTGTTTAACGAAAACCCAATTATCTACACAAGGAAAGAGCTGCACTGATGAACTTAGAAATGATTGGATATAAGCAGGATGAAGTAAAACTACGCGAATACCGTTCTGATGATTGCAAAGATGTTTGGGAATTGTTTTATAACACCGTTCATACAATGAATTCCGCAGATTATACTGAATCTCAGCTTGACGTATGGGCACCGAAAGAAATGGATTTACAAACATGGAATAAAAGATTGTTAAAAAACAGTTATGTTGTCGTGGCTGAAATGAGTAACACAATTGTTGGTATTGGAACCGCAGATAATACAGGATATTTTGATCTTCTTTATGTCCACAAGGATTATCAAAGAATGGGCGTGGCGACTTTGATTGCAGATGATATTGAAAAGTATTTTCTCAAACATGGAATACAAACCACCACAACAGACGCTTCTATCACGGCAAAACCATTCTTTGAAAAAAGAGGATATATTATTGAGAAGGAGCAGCGAGTTGAATGCAGAGGACAGTTTTTGATTAATTACAAAATGCGGAAAGGATAATAAAATGCAAGTCAACATAGCAAACCATAGCAGTACAATTATTTGGGACGGAATATACTATTTCGCTTTGTCGGATTATCCGCAGATATCGCTGTGGGAATTGAAAAAATTGCTTGCATTTATAAACTATGAAAAACAACACGGTAGGCATACTGAAATTGTTTGCGAAGATAAGACGATTTTATCTTTTGTAAGCAATGCGATAGCTCACCCTGAAACAGTTATAAACGCTCCACTTCCCGAAAAAATCACTGAATGTACATATTGTAAGCAAAAAGGATTTTTGACGCAGTTTTTATGTCACACAGCGACGATAAAAAATGCAAAGAAAATATTAATAGATGGGAAATTGTTATCAGCAGTAAGAGCACTTAATAAAACTGCGGATACGCTTGTATCGAATAAACGTAACGCTGCTGGTGATCCAATGGACTTCTTTAATTATATCATGTTCACATGGGGCAACTGCCAAGCCGGTGATCAGCTTGTTATGGAAAGAAATCTTGGCAGATTCCCAAATGAAAACGATTTGACTAAAAACTTTACTCCTGGTGTTCGATTCTATTTCCAATATGAGGGTATTATCAAGCACCCCGGATATGTGTCTGATGGGTATCATCCGGCGAAAGTTAAAGATGAACTTGTCTTGGCTAATTATCTGTATGCTTGTATAATACCAGAACAAAATCAGAATGAATTTAAGAATTTAATTCAGCCGGAGATAGCGGATAAAACTTACTATCTCCCACAGGACAAACTTGGATTGTTGGATTGGTCTAAGAAGGTTTACGATTTCATCGAAAGGATCAGTAGCTAAGATTATTTTAATATACAAAATATTGATTAAGTGGGGCTATTTTTGTATTTTTATTTAATCTCTCCCTTTTCTCCAAGAGATATTTATATAGTCAATGTGATACTATATGCATATAATAATCTTAAGGAGATGATTTTATGCCTAAAAATGCTGTAATTAATATTAGAACAGAAACCGAAACAAAAAAACAAATTGAAAATTTATTTTCTCAATTTGGTATAACTGTATCAGATGCTGTAAATATATTTTTTCATCAAGCATTAATGCAAAACGGGTTCCCTTTTACACCAAAGATTCCTGAACCGAATGCTACTACATTAGCTGTTATGGAAGAAGTAGAAGAAATGCTAAAAACAGGAGGCGGACAAGGATTTAACAGCATAGAAGAACTGCTGGAGGATTTAAATTCATGAAATATACCGTTAAGAAATCGTCAATTTTCAAGAAAGACTATAAAAGGATTGAGCATGAATAAATCTGATTGGTATAAATATGGTTGGTCGTTAGACATTAAAAATCAATCGTGGACCGAGGATACTGAAAATCAAATTGATTTTATAATCAAAGCGTTAAGATTAGCAGGCGGTGAAAAAATCCTTGATTTGGCATGTGGTTACGGTCGTCACTCACTTTCACTTTCGCGTCGTGGTTTTACGGTTGTAGGCGTGGATATCACAAAAGAATATATTGACGATGCTACTCTTAACGCAAAGAAAGAATCTTTAAATGCCACTTTCCTACACAAGAAGAACTAGAACGCATCTATATTCAGCGAGGAATGAAAATAACTGCATCGTATTCAAATTATTATGGCAAAGAAGCGACAGATAAGGAATTGCAATTACTTATATATTCAATAAAAAAATTTTAATATGTATGTATATTTAAATCAAATATCGTCTATAATTTAATATCCTTTTCTATTATATTTTATTACTTGTTCTATTTAAGGAGCTGGCTCAGAACTGAGAAAACACTCAGAAGTTGCCAGCTCCAATTATTTTTCAAACTAAAGAAAAAATGATAAAATTAAAACGCCCAATTCCCTTCTTTAAACACATCTATCTTTTTCCCATCCTGTGTTTCTCCGACTATGTTCAAATCACTCGACCCAATCATAAAATCGATATGAACTAAGCTCAAATTAACATAAGCTTTTTCAAGTTCCTCCTCTGACATAGCATCTCCACCTTTAACACAGGAAGAATATGCTCTTCCAAAAGCTAAATGACATGATGCATTTTCATCAAATAGAGTATTTTGGAAAACCATATCTGTTTTAGAAATAGGTGAATCAAATGGAACTAATGCAACTTCTCCAATATATCTAGCACCTTCATCTACGTCTAAGTAAGTCTTTAACACATCATATCCAGTCTCTGCAGAAAAATCCACTATCTTACCATCTTTAAAATCAAAGGAGAAATTTGTCACCATGGTACCAGATAAATTTAAAGGTTTAGTACTCTTAACAGAGCCATTAATTCCATATTTATTATTAACTGTAAAGACTTCCTCAGTAGGTATATTTGCAAGAAACTCCACACCATATTTATTTTTATCTGATCCACCAAGCCAAACATGATTTTCTGCGAGTTCTATCTTCAAATCACAAGTTAAAGACTTATACTCTAAATATTTAAAATTATATTCATTAAGCTTAGCACACCTATCCAATAATAAAGATAAGTGTTCATCCCAAGCTTTTATTGGATCATCTAAATTCATCCTAGTAGTCTCGTAAACTTTTTCCCAAAGCTTTTCTTTAGCTATTTCAAGTTCTAAATCAGGAAAAACTTTTTTTGCCCATTCATCTGTGACATAAGCTGCTATAGTCCAACTAACTTCACCATTAGAGATCATTTCGTAAAATTCCTTACCTGCAATTGATGAAGCTTTATTAAATTTACCTAATCTCAATGAAGGTATATCTTTATAAAGATCTGGATTAGGGCACAAAATACTAATTACAGCAGCATTATCTTTTAGCATTTGGACAAATCCATCAAGCTTATACGTATAAAACTTCTCTAAAGATTCTTCAGGAGCTAAGGATAAATGCAATTTGCTTATTTCATCATCAGAAATATCCAGATATACATTGAATGCTCCCAGTTCATAAGCTCTTTTAACAATAATCCTATTAAAATCCATAGCAGCTGTATTTGTTCTTAAAATCACATTTTGATTTGATTGAAGATTAATGCCTTTAGTTAAAATCAAATCAGCATATTTTTCTAACGTCTTAAAACACGCCCCTTCATCATATATAGTCCTTAAGCTTAATCTCTATCATTTAAAGCTACAATTCCTGGAAGCTCTGTTCCTTCTAAAAATTCTAAGGACGCTCCACCGCCTGTTGAAATATGAGTCATTTTGTCCCCAAATCCCAAATTATTCACAGCAGCAGCACTATCTCCTCCACCAATTATCGTAGTAGCTCCTGTGTCAGCTAATGCTTTTGCGATAGCTTTCGTACCCAATTCAAAATTCTTAAATTCGGCAACGCCAACAGGTCCATTCCAGATCACTGTTTTAGCCCCTTTTATAGCCTCTATGAAGAGTTTTTCGGTTTTAGGTCCTATATCTAACGCCATATATCCATCTGGCACATTTTGGTCCTCTGTAACTTTTGCCTCTACATCACTATATGTTGGAGCTATTCTATTATCCACTGGGAGTAAGAGTTTAACTCCTAGTTTTTCAGCCTTTTCAATCATCTCTAACGAATAATCCACTTTATCTGCTTCAAGAAGTGAATTTCCAATTGTAAAACCTTGAGCCTTTAAAAATGTATAAGCCATTCCACCACCAATAATTAGGATATCCACTTTGGTGAGAAGGTTATCAATCACTTTAATTTTATCGGATACTTTAGCTCCACCTAAAATTGCTACGAATGGTCTTTCAGGATTATTAACTGCATCACCTAAAAATTTCAACTCTTTTTGAATTAAGAAACCACAAACTGAAAGTTTAACAAATTTTGTAACACCAACTGTAGAACAATGAGCTCTATGAGCTGATCCAAAAGCATCATTTACATAAATATCACAAATTGATGCTAATTCTTCCGAAAATGAATCAAGGTTCTTTCCTTCTTCAGGTCTAAATCTTGTATTTTCTAATAGTATTACATCTCCATCTTTCATGTTATCTATTGCTTTTTTTGCGTTTTCTCCAACAACATTATCATCTGCTGCAAATACAACATCCTTACCCAAAAGCTCAGAAAGTCTCTTTGCTACAGGTAAGAGTGTCAAATTAGGATCTGGTCCTTTTGCTTTTCCTAAGTGAGAACACAGTATTATTTTTGCGCCATTTTCTATTAAATAGTTTATAGTTGGAAGAGCTCCTATTAATCTATTCTCATCTGTAATATTTCCATCCTTAAGTGGCACATTAAAATCACATCTTACCAATACTTTTTTACCTTTAACATCAATATCTTCAATTGTTTTTTTATCATAACTCATTTTTTTCACCTCAAATAAATATTAAAAGCCTGATCTCATATAAACCCTATAAAACCAGACTTCCATTTAAGCTTTTACTTTTTATTTTCCATCTACAGATGCTATATGAACTATTAAGTCCATTAATTTATTAGAATAACCCCATTCATTGTCATACCAAGAAACAAGTTTAACAAATTTATCATCTAGTAAAATACCAGCTTTAGCATCAAATATTGAAGTTCTAGCATCATGTATAAAGTCAGTGGAAACCACTTCATCTTCAGTATATCCTAATATACCATTTAATTCACCATCTGCGGCCTTTTTAACAGCTTCTTTAATATCATCATAAGAAGCAGATTTTTCAAGAACACAGGTTAAATCTACTACTGATACATCAATTGTTGGAACCCTAAATGCCATACCAGTAAGTTTTCCATTGAGTTCAGGAATAACTTTACCAACTGCTTTTGCAGCTCCAGTTGATGAAGGAATTATATTTACTGCAGCAGCTCTTCCACCTCTCCAATCTTTATTTGAAGGACCATCAACAGTTTTTTGAGTTGCTGTAGTTGAATGGACAGTTGTCATGAGACCTTTAACTATGCCAAAGTTTTCATGAATTACTTTTGCAAGCGGTGCTAAGCAGTTTGTTGTACAGGAAGCATTTGAAACAACATTCATGTCTTCAGTATATTTAGTATGATTAACTCCCATAACAAACATAGGAGCATCTGCTGATGGTGCTGAGATGACTACCTTTTTAGCTCCTCCCTTTAAATGAGCTGAAGCCTTATCTAAGGTTGTAAAAACGCCAGTACATTCAGCTATGTATTCTGCTCCGCAAGAAGCCCAATCGATGTTTGATGCATCTTTTTCCGCAAAAATTTTTATAACTTCATCATTGACATACAACTCATTTTTGTCATGATCTACAGAAATTTCACCTTCGAATTTACCATGTACTGAATCATATCTGAGCATATAAACCATGTAATCTAAATCAATGAATGGATCATTAATCCCTTTGATGTCGATATTAGGATTTTCAATTGCTGCCTTAAAAGCAAGCCTTCCAATCCTCCCAAAACCATTAATACCAATATTTATCATAGCCATACCTCCATAAACTTTTTATATTTAAAGGGCCAAAAGAATAAACCCTTTTAAACACAATTATTTTATCCATTATCCTTGTTTATTATAAATCATAAAAACACATTTTTAAAGCACTTTTTCGCATTATTTTATATTAACCCATAAATAATTCAACAATTCCTCTGTCTCTTCCCAACCAATGCACCCATCAGTGACTGATTTTCCATATATTCTGTTTTCACATATGTCTTGCCTACCTTCTACGATATAGCTCTCAACCATTATACCTCTTACATATTTTTTGATCTCTTCATCAACTTTAATAGAATGCAATACTTCTTTTGAAATTCTCATCTGCTGCCTATAATCCTTATTAGAATTTGAATGACTTACATCCACTATTATAGTTTCATTCTTTAGTTTTGCTTTTTTATAGAATTCAATAGTGTTGATCAAATCTTCATAGTGATAATTTGGCGTGCACTGATCTTTTTTATTTACATATCCTCTAAGTATAGCATGTGCATATTCGTTTCCCATGGTTTGCACTTCCCAATCGTGATAAATAAATTCATGTTTAATTTGTGCTGCATGGATAGAATTTATCATGACGCTTAAGGTTCCGCTCGTTGGATTTTTCATGCCAACAGGTACATCAACTCCGCTGCTTACAAGTCTATGTTGTTGATTCTCGACCGACCTCGCTCCAACTGCTACATATCCTAATATATCACCCAAATACACATGATTATCTGGATATAACATCTCATCTGCAGTTGTAAATCCAGTCTCTTCTAGTATCCTCATATGTAGCCTCCTAATCGCACTGATTCCATCTGAAACATTCGGCTCTTTGTCTAAAGATGGTTGATGAAGCATTCCCTTATATCCCTCTCCATTTGTCCTTGGTTTGTTAGTATATACTCTAGGAATGATATATAATTTATCTTGCAGCTTTTCATTTAATTTTGCAAGCCTTGTTACATAATCCACTACAGAATCTTCATTGTCAGCAGAACATGGTCCAATGATGACTATAAAACGATCATCTTCTTTTCTAAATATTCTCTTTAAATCTTCATCCCTTTTATCTTTTACCTTTTTTAATTCTTCTTTCATTGGTATGCTCGATATGATTTCTTCTTGTGTCGGTATCTTTCTAATAAAATTAAAACTCACCTTATACCCTCCCTCCAACTACTATATGTGTTATATTAAAGTATATCAAATATTTAATTTTGTCAATAAAAATGAAAAAATACCATCAATTAAACTATTGTAAAAGATATCCGAATAATATATAATATTCATATATTATTTAAATATAATTTAAAAACAAAAGAGGTGTACATATGAAAAAGTTAACTTTACCAGATAATTATGTTGAAATCACAAATGATGAATGTGCTATTGTCGAAGGCGGAGGATTTTTAGATGAGATCTTAGCTCCTGCATTAAATTCAATGTATAATACTCTCATCTCCGTTTCTGTTACCCCATATGCCGCAGCTGGGTTAAGTATCGGAAGACTTTGGACTAATTTTGGATTAACAGTAGCCAACAATTTTATGTCTAACTTAACAAGATAAATACAAAATAAAAGAGCTTTTCATGGCTCTTTTATTTTGTATTTCTAAGTTTCTCTTTCAATTGCTCTTCCATATTTTGAAGCTCTTGTTCTGCAGCAATTCTCTTTTGTTTACCTTCAGCATGTATCCTTATGACCTCATCGATTGTGATTATTAAATCTTCATTTGTCTTCTTCAAGGTTTCAAGATCTACTATCCCTCTTTCACTTTCTTTTGCAATTTCAATGGTGCTTGTTTTTAACATCTCACTGTTCTTTCTTAATAGTTCATTTGTCATCTCAGAGACCTTCTTTTGAACTTCCATAGCTCGTCTTGAATTTTCAAGTCCAAGCGCTAAGACTATCTGATTTTTCCATAGAGGAATCGTATTTAAAATAGAACTTTGTATCTTATCCACAAGTTCATTGTCATTATTTTGAAGGAGCCTTATCTGAGGAGCCATTTGAAGTGAAATAGCTCTGCTGAGTTTTAAATCGTGCACTCTCTTTTCAAATCTTCCGATTAAACTTATCAGATCATTAACCTGCTGAGAAATTGCCGCATCATTTGTCTCTATTGCCTGCCTCTTTAACTCTGGAAGCACATTTTCATTTAAATCCTTTAATTTTTCCTCTCCTGCAATTATATACATGCCAAGCTCTTTAAAATGAGTCAAATTAGCTTCAAATAATTGATCAAACATAGTGACATCTTTTATAAGTTGAATCTTATTTTGCTCTAAATTATTAGTGATTTTGTCTATGTTAGTTTGAACAGATTCATATTTTGTAGATAATTTTTTCATCTTATTTTTTTGGTTGTTAAAGAAGCCCATAATTCCTTTATCATTTACATCTTTATCAAAATCTTTTATCTCAACAACCAAATTAGTCAATAGATTTCCCACTTCTCCAGTATCCTTTGTCTTTATTTTAGCTAGCATGTTGTCAGCAAAAGCAGATATTTTACTCTGAGCTGGAGCACCATATTGCACTATCATCGTAGAATCCTTAATATCTATTTTTTTTACAAAATCTCTAACAGCTTGTTGTTCCTGAAGTGTCAGGTTATTGATGTCTAAATCTGTATTTGTTAACTTCTCTTTTGGCTCACTTTTAACTAATTCTTCACTCTTTCCAGTAGTAAGTATTAATTCTGGTACATTTTCATTGTAATTCATTTTACACCCTCCATAAATATTATTGGTTCCTTAAACTATTTTGTATTTCATCATAAAAAATCATCTTCAATGGCGATACCACAGAATCTATGCTTTGAGGAATTCCCTCAACTGTTAATGTGCTTACATCATAAGTTCCACCAGTAATGCCAACTCTAAAGCCATATTTTTCCCATGCTAAATCTTGAATTTCCTTGTCATTAAAAGCATCTAAATATTTTTCTCCTTTTTCATCAAGAGCTGCTATACAATGAGAATTCCAAATAGTTGGAGTCGGATAAAGTATTCTAATTCTATCCTTCACCGCTTCCCAACCAGAAGGATTGTTATTAGCAAAATCAATTATGCTCTTCTCATAGTCAACGATCATAGGTTTTCCACCAGCACCAGTCCTCAAATATAATTCAAACAAATCTGCTGGAGTATTATTTAAGAATCCTGACCGCACGTAAAAATCATTGAGTTTTGGCAATACATCACTTAAATTTTCACTAGTGACTTCTCCTCTATTCATTATGGATGCTAAAAGACCATAATAGGATGTTCCAGGAGAAGATGTAACAGGATCAGTCGATGCTATATTAATTTTACCATAAATCTGATTAAAACCAATATCAGCCCAAGTCTTACCCTCTACTATATAGCTAATCAGTTTTTCCATGTCTGTTATATAGTAAACTCCATCTACTACACTTACGATATCCTCTCTCATGAGTGCATCTGTAACTATGTCCCAACTATATATTACGATTGGAGTATTTAAAGTAAGCTCTCCTTTTACGACTCTATCTCTTGCTGCTTCTTGTTTTGAAATATCAGGAGGTAATTTGAAATAATCAAAAAACCTTTGATCTGAAAAGAATATAAAATCATATTTTGATCCGTCTTCCCTCACAACACTATCTTTTATGAGTTTTCCATTGCTCCAAGGATCATTTACAACTGCCAATTTATATCTATCTTTAAGTATTTTGATAAATTTTTCGTCAGCTAAAAGGTTTTCCTTTCCGCCTCCCACAGCACCATAAATTGTAGTTGTGTTCCAATCAGAAATTCCCCTACCACCATTATTATCTAAAAAAAGTTTCACAGCTATTCCAATTAAGATAAAGAAAATAAAAACTATAATGACAATTATGCCCTTTTTATTCATATTAAACCCTCCTAGAGATTAAAATCGCTCTTAAAATCTCCTATTTGACTATTTAAATCGCTCTCCAATACTTTTAATTCTACAGATGAATCGAGTATATCATCACTATAAAGATCATTTAAACCTCTCTCATAAGCATTCTTGATTTGCAGTATTAAATCTTCAACTTTGCCCATAAAATTTACAGCTTCGCTACCTTTTAATCTATTATCTTCAATTTTATCATATTGTTCTAAAATCTTGATCGTAGTTTCAGGATAATAATTTAAATATTTATTTGCTCTCTTATATTTTAAAGGATTTTCAGACACTAGTTTAATTATTCTATCCATATCAGAGATTATGATCTTCAAACGCTGAGTCATATTCTTATTTTCTAGTCTTAACACTAATTGGTTCAATCTCTTTAAATAAATCTTTGAATTCTCTAAATTAGATTTCACATCAATTCTTAAATTGGTATTTATCTTAGTGTTTTTATTTTTTGAAGGTTTAAACAATATAATCGCGAAAACAATCAATACTATTATCGAAATCACAAGAGCAGTTAATATATATACCTTTAAAATAGCAAATAAGAAGATAAACAAAATACCCGCAGCAACAGCTGGTAAGATTACAATCAATGTACTTTTATCTTTCACAAGATCACCCCCCTAATTATATCCCCTTACAATCTTAAAAGCATTGATCAAGTCATCTTTACTATCTAAAACAAGTGCTTTAGATAATTCTGCAAGCTCATTTAATTGTGATTCATCTGCCTCCCCAAAGATGATTGAAAATATCGGAATATCTCTTTTCATATCGGTATACTTTTTAACAACAGATTTTTTGTCAGTCTCTGAAGACATACCATCAGTCATCAACACAATGGACACATTGTATTTTTCAGTATCAACATTTCTCACAATATTAAGCGCATCATTGAGAGCTAAATACATATTTGTACCACCACCAGGTTTCGTGTTTAAAATACTTTCAAGCAAATCATCAGGGCTACCTTCATAAATTGAAAGCACACGATTGCTAAAAGGTATCAAAACCACCTCATCTTGCTTTGAAAATTGAATAAAATAATTAGATGCCTCTTTCTCATCGAGGATTAATTTCATCGCATCCATTAATTCACTATAACCATGTTCAACCATGCTTCCTGAAAAATCCAAGCAAAATACAATGAAAGAAGGTTTTTTAAATTCATTCTGGTATATGCTCAAAGCTTCTTTGATAACTTCAATACTTGGATATTTTATAGCATTTAAGTATTCTTCTCTTTTAATGCCAAATCCTGAATCAAATACATCATCATATCTTTCATCGATGAGACCTCCGAAACCTGCACGCCTTCCACTCAATATTATCTCATCTTGTACTTCCTTTGAAAGAAGGTATTTTTGCAGTTTATTAAATATCTCTTCCTTATCTTTATTTCCATTATCCACATAAGCAAACGGTGAATCTGAAAGCGCAACTCCATCTTTGGGATATAACATGTACAGAGGATCAATTAATTCCTTATTAATATTTATAATACTACTTTCATAATCAATAAGTGCATTATATTTCTCATCTTGTATCATTTCTCCTAAAAATTCAGTAGATCCAGATGTTCTCTCCACTCCACTAAATAAAGATATAAGTGAATTTTTTACATCTTCATCTTCTATATTCTCTCTCGTCAAAACTTCTGGACTTCCTGATAGGTTG
>JGI20171J29575_12612357_pt1 | contig 14405 bp, 13 predicted proteins | sample TergutNc150P4_FD_29575 | JGI IMG/M metagenome (IMG submission 29575)
AAATGTGTCGACAGTGTCGACACAATCTTAGAATCCGGGAATAGTTCGGCAAATTTTATCATTCTGGTTATTTTTGAATACTCAAAACCGGAACCGTATTTTTTTATTAATTCTTGCGACACTGTCGCAAGAATTCTCTTTCCGTATTCGGCACGTTCTCCGCCAAGTAAAACTGAACCTATATAACGACCTATTTCCCAATACATGAGCGTAACTTCACGATTAGCATACATTCCGGCACGATTTTTTCTTTTTTCAATGATTTTTGATATTTGGTTGAAAAGAGTTGTTTCGTTTATGGGAATTGCAAGTTTGGATTTGGAGGCAGTCTTTTTCATTTTATATCTATCCCTTGTATAAAATAATTTAATTGCTCCTGACATTCATCATACGTCATAATTCTTAAATTTTTTTGATTATTTCTAAATAATTCAAATGATCGCTTTTTTAATTTTGTATTATCTTCAGTATTATTATAATTACTTAATAACCCAATAATTATAAATCCTTGAACATTATATGCCTCAACATCTCTGTCTTCAGCGTTTTTTAATAAAGTCGCTATTTCTGTTTCTAATTGATATTTTTGTGTAAGAACTTGTGATATTGCTCCAGATAACTCCTTAGAAGGCGAATATATACCTGTTTCTCTGTAAGGAGTTTTTTCTAATAATGGAGTATTAGGACATTTGATTTCAATTAAAAAACTATTGTTTGTCATTTTATGTTTAAATAAGAAGTCGGGATATTGTCCATTTTTGTTATCAAATGACTTACCGCCAATATACGCTTGATTATTTAATTGAATATAAGGGGAACCAATAAATAGTGTTAATAGTAACGGATTCTCTTCAAAAAAATTCTGATAGGCGGATTCATTTTTATTTTCCTCAATTATTTTTGCAAATTCATTATTTAATTTTTTGAAATAATTAAAATCAATTTCATCCTTTATTTTTAATAAATCTGTTTTGACTGACTTCGACATAGATTTACTAAAATCGTTATCTTTAACGATTCTATATATAATATCTCCATGATTATTTTTTCTCCTTTTTGGAAAAAGTTCAGTATTATTATTATGCAATAGTTCATTGTAAACAAATAGTTCTTTTGATGTTATTGACTCATTACGATATAATTCGGTTATTCTATCCATGCCTCTACGAATTTTATCTAAATCATCATGATTTATAACAATATTCTTTTTATCTACTTCTGTCTTCTGTTTTTTTGAAATAATAATTACTTGGCATTCTTCTAGATAATCTGCTATATCTGCAATAAATCTATATTCTTTCTTTAATCCAAGTCCATAGCGAAGAGTTTTAATAAATACTTCCGAAAGCCCAGAAACAATATTTATGCCTTTTTCTGTTGAACTTTCTTCAATTTCAATACTATATCCTTCAAATAAAAAATCAACATCATATTTTTTATGCAGAAATAAAGGCGATTCAAATCTAGTATTAAGTGGATGAATTATTGTGATTTTCTTATAATTATCAATATTTGCTAATAATATTTTTTTATTTTCATGTAAATAAAAACAATTAATTTTTCTATTGTTATAATCAATGATGATCTGATCGTTACTTGGAAGTTTTTCTATTTGTATCACATTATTTTCCATCAACATCCTCAATATGTTTTACGTTTGCATCCATCTCCATTGTTCTAATCATACTTTCAATGAAAGCTATTTCATCTTTTGTTAAATTATATTTTTTATAGAGTTTTTCATCTGTCCATGACTCAGAAAAATCCTGAACGGGGACAAATGAATAAACTTTGCTTGTTGCATGTTGTGTGTTTTTTATCAAAAGAACCAAAAATCTAAAAAATTTTGTCGATATATAAGAAATTAAATTAGCCGCTTCTTTTTCTGTATCAAATACTCCCGCAACTAAATAAGTTTCTGTACAAATTGAATTAGGCTCACCAATAAAAGGTTTTCCTAATATTGGATGCGGGAATGAATCGCTACCACTTCCAAGAGGTGGTATAAATACTTTGTATTTGTTAATTATTTCTTTATTAAATATAATTTCTTCTTCAGCTACATAGCTAACGCCTCCATTTTGGTGTAGTAAAATACTTCCAGAAAATGGTTTTACTTTTCCTTTATATGTTGTAGGTAATCCAAAAGGTTTTCGAGGACTAATTTGATACTTTATACTTTTTTCTTTTTTTGCAAATATTTTATTTAAAATCGATATTCCTTCATTATATCTTATAAAAGTTTCTGCATTACCTTCCAACAACGGGCGTTCCATTATAGAAATTAATTTACCTTTATCATAAGATGACACTCTGCAAAGTCCTTTGTTATCTCTATCCCAGATAAAATAACAAATACCTCCTTTTATTTGAACACCAGGAAAAATATCTGAGGCATCAGGATAATCGTGGATTTGTCTAATTCTATCGTCTTTCAACATTTCGTCACGAAATTCATCTAAACCTTTGCCCCCTGAGAACCAACGCGCAGGAATAATCATAATTAAAAACCTTGGACTTAATTTTTTTGCTTGTAGAACGAACAACTGATATATGGGAGAAGAACTTGTTCCATATCCCCCATCACTCAACTGATAAGGCGGATTTCCAATAATTACATCAAATTTCATATTAAATAATTCCTCCGGATTGGTAGTATGTATGAATTCATAAGCATGAAGTTCCAAATTTTCCCGCTTGATATCACCCATTTCTTTTTGACTTACACCGCAAAACAAACATTTATCGTTTTTCCATGTATGTTTAATTTGTCTAAAACGTATATTGCCTTCGGAATCATCAAATTTAGCAACCGAGTATTTTCCATTTGGATACTTTGAACAATATACGCTTCTTCGTGATAATAAAGAAGTCATTTCGGTAATGGCAATTCCATAAAGCTGTTTATGAAAAATATGATCAATGCGCTTTTTCAAATTTGGGATTTCGTCTTCAAGATTTACCAATAAGCGTTTGGCTATTTCCCGAAGGAATACGCCTGATTTGCAGGCAGGATCAAGGAATGTTGTATTCTTAGTGCTGAATAATTCTTGAGGAAGCATATCCAGTATTTTATTTACTATATCAGGCGGTGTAAAAACTTCGTCATTTGAGAGATTGGCAAGACAATTTAAAACATCGGGGTTATATGTGTTATTATAAAAATCACTCATGCTCTGTTACTCTCCTGTAATGGACTGGCGGGAACTCGCGTATAGGCAATGGGATAAACGCCTTAATTTCTTCGTCGTACTTCCAACCTATCATATCCAGAGTCATTTGTTCGCGGTGCCCTTCCATTAACTCGTCCAATCGAAAATCCCGCCGTTTGAGCATACATCCGTTTAGCGCCGACCATTCGGCAAATATTATAGGCTTTCCATCAGAGTTTTTCATTGTCAAGGCGTCACCGCAGAGAATGTTATGCTGTAAAATATGGCGCACAGCTTCACGGGTTTCGTCGTTTGTTTCTTTACGGCAATTCATCGTATATTCTTTATCAAATATCTCAAACATTCGTTTTCTGCACTCATCAGTATTGTCCGGTAACAATTCCACGCCGTAAATACTTGTAACAGCTATGACGGCATAACGTTCATAATCGGGGGGATTTTTACTATAGCGCGATTTTACTACAGCGAGCTTACGCCGCAATATTTCAGCGAGAAAATTACCATCGCCACAGGCTGGCTCTAAAAAGCGGCTGTCTATGCGTTCTGTTTCCTGTTTTACGAGGTCGAGCATAGCGTTGACCTCACGCTCGGCGGTAAACACTTCGCCGTGATCGGTTACACGTTGTTTGGATTTTGTTTGGGTTTTTTTCATTTTATCATACAATCTGACGGTTTCGTTCGTTTGTCAATCGGTTTCGGAGTTTCTTTCTGGATTATCCATATACCCCTAATTTTGTTGTGCTGGTATTTCACAATTTTCACAAAGAATCTATACACGTCGCGTTGTAATGTTTTATAACTCTGTTTACTTCTTTGTTTCCATCACTCGTTTTCTAAACTATCTAAGACTTTTTTTCATTTCCAAGTGTATTATATCGTATACTCTGTAGCCACAACATATTTTTACAATTTTCTAAAATAAATCCTTTTTATGTCAACTGTTTTTCGCTGAAGCCGCCGGTATATTGATTTTTAAAATTCGCATAAATTTTAAGAATAGTTTTTAATTGACATAATCATAGAAGTATGTTTTAGAAATATAAAATGTATGACAGTCATATAATTTGCAGGATTGATTTTTGTCGAATCATATTGTAAGAGATATTAATGCACAAATAAATTGAACAACATTACCTCAGGGAAATAAAGGAGAACAGAATGAAAATTTTAATTACGGGAACAGCAGGGTTTATAGGTTATTATACTGTTCTTAAATTGATAGATAAATGCGAGAAGATAATTGGGATCGATTCAATAAACGATTATTATGATGTAAATTTGAAATATGGAAGACTTGCAGAAACAGGTATAGATAAAAAAAGTATTGAGTATAACCGACCTGTAACAAGCGCTAAATACAAAAACTATTCGTTTATGCAGCTTCATCTTGAAGACCGGGAAAAACTCAAAATCCTTTTTGAGAGAGAGAAGTTTACCCATGTGTGTCATCTTGCTGCTCAGGCAGGAGTAAGATACTCACTTGAAAATCCGTATGCATATATTGATTCAAATATAAACGGATTTATTAATATTCTTGAATGCTGCAGACACAACAAGGTTGAACACTTAGTGTATGCAAGCAGTTCGTCGGTTTACGGATTGAACGAAAAGCTCCCATTCTCTACACATGATAATGTTGACCATCCTGTCAGCTTATATGCTGCAACTAAAAAGAGCAATGAGCTTATGGCGCATTCATACAGCCATCTGTATAATATCCCTGTTACAGGTTTAAGATTCTTTACGGTCTATGGTCCATGGGGGAGACCCGACATGGCATACTTTAGTTTTACTAAGGCAATTTCCGAAGGGAAACCTGTTAACATATTTAACAATGGAGATATGATGCGTGATTTTACATATATAGATGATATAGTTGAAGGAGTTGTCCGCATAACAGAGATGATTCCAAAGGGTAACGGCAACTGGTCGGGGATGAAACCTGATCCTTCAAATTCTAAAGCGCCGTACAAATTATATAATATAGGGAATAACAATCCTGTTAAGCTCCTTGATTTTGTTAAGGTAATTGAAAATGAGCTTGGCAGAGAAGCGGATAAAAGATTTCTTCCCATGCAGCCGGGCGATGTCTATGCTACTTATGCAGATGTTGACGATATTGCAAAAGATACTGGTTTCAGACCATATACATCTATTGAAGACGGCATGAAAAATTTTATTGCATGGTATAAGGCGTATTACACAAAGAGGCTGAATTAATTTATCTGCATCTATGTAGCGTTAAAAATTTCTCCACCTAAATAGTTCTTTACAATTTAGAGTCCGTTATAAATATAGTTACTTATAATCTGTCTTGATCTGTTATTCACTGTAAAATTGAAGTATATTAACAAGCTGTAAATTTTTTAAAAATAGAATTTTTATTATGAATAAATTTAGACTAATAGTTGATCCTCCGCTTAGCGGTCCAATAAATATGGCTAAGGATCATGCTATACTGTATGGCATATCTCATCATGGACTCCTCCCTGTATTAAGAATATACAGGTGGCTTGAACCTACTGTCACGGTAGGTTTCTTTGAAGATATTAAGTATACGGTGAATAGAGTTTACTGTAATAAAAAGAAGATACCTATAATAAGAAGGGAGAGCGGCGGCGGGACTGTACTCCACCATATGGAGTTGACTTATAGTTTTACAATCCAACTCGATTCTAATTTGATCCCTCAATCGGTTGAGGGATCATTTCAAAAGATAATCTCTCCCTTAATAAATACTTTAAAAGAATATATAGATCAGGTAGAGTACAGGCCTGTAAATGATATAGTAATTAATAGAAGAAAAATATCAGGCAGCGCGCAGATTAGAAAATACGGAGCCTTACAGCAGCACGGCACGATTATGCTTGATATAGATGATGAGATTTTAACATCATCAATTCTTTATGACGGATTTAAATTAATAAACAGAGGATTTATATCTCAGCGTCAGTCGTTGACTTCAATGACTGACGAAACAGGCAGAGATATAGATGAAAAATTTATTGAAGAATTTGTAGCAAAAATAATAAACCGTTTCCATAAAGAATTCAGTATAGATTTTACTGCTTCTGACATTTCAGAGTCTGAAAAAAAGATAATGGAAGAGTATGCAGAGAAGTTTGCCTCAGATAAATGGAATTATAAAAAATAATTTTTTTAAATTCTATAAAATTGTTTTCAAAAACTTTTTTTAACTTTATAATCAAAAGGAGGCATCAATGCCTTTTCTATACAGCATAGAATTATTTAAAAAGATATTACTCGGTATATTAATTTTTAGCTTAGTAATTTTAGCCGCTTCATGTAAGGGGAGGAGTTTTTTATATATAGGCTTTTTCCCCGGTGAAGGCATTAAGGGATATACGGGCAGTTCATGGAACAATATGTCTCAAGGTTTGCCTAAAGATTTTGAAGCGGAATATATAATATCGGATAATGACGGAACACTTTACCTTACTACGGAATATTCAGGCATATTTAAACGAAGCGTATCCGATTCAAAGTGGATAGATATATCTTCCCCTTTATTTAAGCGCCGCACACAGTTAGATGGAGTAGATGAATACAGGTCAATATCCGCTTTCGCTATAGATCCAAGTGATAATTCAAAACTATATCTTGCTACAAAACATGTTCTATATAAGTCATCCGACAGCGGTAGGACCTGGAATAAAATCAATATATTAGACAATAAAAATTCATACTACTTTACATCCTTAGCGGTAGCGGGAGATACTATATATGCAGGAACGTCTTTTAACGGCATTGTATCTATAACCAAAGATTCGACTAAAGAGATAAATGATGGAATACCAAAGGAGTATTATGTCGGAAAATTTCATTTCTGCGAAGAGGTATCGTCAATAGCTCATATCAATAACAGACTCTATACAGGTTATTTATTCGGAAGAGGTATGAGGGAATCATCAGATCAAAAAAATTGGAGTGTTTTGGATCTTCCCATAAAGAATGAAAAAACAGAGGGAGTGTATAGTATAACAACCTTTAATGATACAATATTTATATCAACAACAGAAACGCTTTATGAATACAATACCGTTAATAAAAGATTTGAAGTATCTGGGCTGCAGAGTAAATTGGAAAAAAGTTACTCAGACAAAGGTCCGACAATGCTCCTTGTAAATGCAAGCGAAAAAAATCCCTCTCTGTTTATTAAGAGGAATGTCACAGAGTATGCAGTGGAAGAGAGCAGTAAATGGGGGAATAAACAGGCGCTCTATGTAGCTTGGGTTATGATAGAGACAAACTTTAAGGGCTTCATGGATATTCTTTTAAAGAATAAATTCAATGCGGTAGTGATAGATGTTAAAGATGATTTTGGAATTATCAATGCTCCGATTGAATCTAAGACCGCAAGAGAACTTGGAGTAATAAAGAATACTAATATTAAGGATATAATCAAACAACTCCATGAACACGGCATTTATGTTATTGCAAGGAATGTGACTTTTAAGGATAAAAGGCTCTACGAGGCATATAATAACAAGTATGCAATCTGGGATAAGATTTCCGACAGGGCATGGGTTGGGCTTCCCTGGGAGAAATGGTGCGATCCGTATTCAAAATTTGTGCGCGACTATAACATTGAGATAGCCAAAGAGACTGCAAAGCTCGGCTTTGATGAGATTCAATTTGATTATATAAGATTTCCGACCGACGGACCAACAGGACGATGCAAGTATAGATACAGAGAGAAAGACGATGTATTTAAGTCTGAGATAATGGGAGATTTTTTGCAGCAGGCACGGCAGGAGATCGATATACCCATATCAATAGATATATACGGATATAATGCGTGGTACAGGTTCGGTAATCTTATAGGACAGGATATTCAGTTCTTGTCGCGCTTTGTTCATGCAATATACCCAATGGTATATCCGTCACATTTCGGCGTATCATTTTATACAAGGTATTCCGAGGCAGAGAGACCATATATGATTGTAAGGGACAGTTCCGCACGTTCAATATATCATTCTAAAAAGAGAACAGTAATCAGGCAGTGGATACAGGATTGGAATTATAACTCGCCGACATGGGGACCGGATTATATACTTAAACAGGTAAATGGCGTCATTGACGGAGGCGGTAAATCATACTCCTTTTGGAATCCGCGGGGAGATCACTCTATGGTAAACAGGGCATTTAGTAGCCGGTGAGAGAATGGATTTCATCAGTAGAGCGAGAGCGCTAAAGTTCATCCCCAAACCGGGTATCTTCGCCTGTTTAATAATAGTTCTTCAGTTGTTATATACTGTCATATTTGCAGTGAACGGCGTCACCGGATACTCATTAGACGGAGCAGGGATCTTCAATATAATTTTCAGTTTTTTGACTCTCATAATACTCGCCTCCTCATTAGAAAGTTTTTTTTGTAATAGATATATAAGAAGGGTATTATCCGTACTTTTTCTCATAGTTATATGGTCATTAAATACATACCAGTCTGCCACAGGATCAACATTAGATTTTTCACTTGTAGAGAGCAATATTGGTATAAGTTTTTCGAGAGAGGCATTTTCCGTTATAGGTTCATATTTTAGTTTATTCGATTTATTAATCCTTATAGTATTTATAGCTGTAATTATTTTTTTTGAATACAGGTACTATCCCTGCAGCGATAAGAAGCGCGTAAGTTTTATAGCCGGAACAGCCGGATTTATTATATGGATGATTTTAGTAATTATACCTGTTCAATCCGGCGATGGATTTACTCTATTTATGAAGAGCAGATTTTTTGAAAATAAAAAAGTTCACCAAGATGAACCTCTATCTAAAGAGTATCCCTATGAAAAAAATTCTATAGCGCTGACGTCTTTTCATTCATCAGCGCCGAAAAGTAAAAGGGATAAACCAAACGTATTTCTTATACTCATTGAATCTTTCAATGCTAATTTTGTTGAGACTAAAGCCCCTGACGGAATAGACTATACTCCTAATTTTAATTCGCTTATAAACAGAGGTCTATATATTGAACGATTTTATGGAAATTCAATGCAGACATGTAAAGGTCAGGCTGCGACCTTTTTCTCCATACTGCCGAGTATTAATGGCAAGTTGTTTGTTGATTATCCTGATCTTAAAATTAAGGGATTCCCCGCTCTGCTGAGAGACTCAGGCTATAAGACTATTTTTTTTCAGGCATACCACGATCTGAAATTTGACAATACTTATAATTACATGGTCAAAGCCGGATTCTCCGTTGTAATGTCATACGGCGCATTTAGGCGCAAGGAGGATAAACCATATATCTGGGGGTGGGGCGTAGAGGATAAGATTTTTTATGAAAGGTTTTTTGAGATGTTGGATTCAATACACGCCGAAACTCCCGAAACTCCGCTTTGTGCAGCCTTGATGACAATAGGAACACATATACCGTGTACTATGCCTCCGGAAAGACGAACAATATTTAAGGAGCCTAAGAACATAAGGGAGAGCTACTCAAATGCGCTTCGCCTTAGCGACAGTCAACTTCCGGATTTTTTTAGACTTCTGGGCGAAAGAGAGTATTTAAAAAATTCAATTGTAATAATTACAGCAGATCACAGCTTCCCCATGAGGGAGCATGGAGTATATAATAATGAGATATGTTTCTATGATGAGACATTCAGGATACCATTTTTAATTATATGGGATGGAGTTATAAAACCGGAAAGAGTCGGCGGGATGGTATTCTCTCAAATAGATATTGGTCCGACAATTACTGATATGCTTGGAATATCTGAGGGTAATCATAATATGACAGGCAGATCCATATTTGACCAAAACGATAAACGCAGAGTTTACCTGATACAGCCGTATAACGGAATGTTTTTACAGGTAGTGGATTATCCCTTTAAATATATTTTTCATGCCAAAACCGGAAAGGAATATTTATTTGATCTTGAACGCGATCCTGTTGAAAAGACCAATTTAATTTCAGAAAACAGTAATGAAACTTTAGTGAATAAACTCAGGGAATCCCTTTCTTCAATTTATTTCAATCAGAGATTAATTGAAGAGAATAAAATTATAAATAAATTGCATATTGAATAGTATTGCTTAGGGGTGAATATATGTTTGAAAAAGTTCTTCCGATAATTGCCGCGTTGATTTTTATACAGCTTGCCGTGAGATTTATAAAAATGAGGAACAGCAGACCAAAGGTTGATTCTCGCAATTTTGATTATAAGACGAGAATCGATGAATTTATGAAAATAAGCAATTATGATGAAGGAGTCGGCGCAGGACGTAAGTTAGCCGAAGAGGCGCGCCAAGGTCTGGGGAGCGATCTTATTCTGGGCATACCTGACAGTATGCGCGATGTAAGAAAAAATCTTAATCTGATAATAGACGGAGTCAGCCATGCTGTTAAATCCAAGATTGGAGAAAGATCCGACATGATAAAGTATAATAATGCTGCCGAGATGTTTGATGAGATCGTTGAAATAATAAATCGGCATAAGATTCGGCAGTGATTAATCCGACAATATCTTCATCAATTCCAACGGCGTGTCGATTGTACATTTTGCTCCGTCTTTTATTAATTCCTCTGCTCCTCTAAATCCCCATGATGCGCCGACTCCATACATGCCGGAATTATTAGCTGTCTCCATATCGGATCCCGAATCTCCCAGATATATAATGTCATTAGCTGCAATTCCCAGAATTTTAATTATCTCCAATGCAGAGGAAGAATCAGGTTTTCTCGGCACGCCCGGGCGCTCTCCGAAAACAACCTCAAACTTCCAGTTGCATAAATATTTTTCTGCAACCTTTAATGTAAGGCTATGTTCCTTGTTTGATAATATGGCAAGCTTAATACTTCTCGCATAGAGTTGATCAAGAAGTTCATGGATACCGGCGTATGGAACGGTTTTATTATCCCATCTCTTTCCGTATTCATTAAGCATATTATGCAGCGCAGAATCTATTGTCTCTGCATCACGATGTTTAATGGGAAGAGCTTTTGTTACAAGGTTGCGGAGTCCGTTCCCTGCAAAATGTTTATATTTATCTATTTCATGGATCGGGAAACTATTCGATTCAAGAACATAGTTCATGGAATCTGCAAGATCCTCTAATGTGTCAAGGAGTGTTCCGTCCAAGTCAAAAACGACCGCTTTAAATCTGCTCATATTATCTCACATCTGGGTATATTAGTTATATTTTTACCTTATTGTTGTATATGTCAAATAATTAGTTATATTTTATGTTATAGTTGCAGGGTCGGCAAATTGCCGCCTGCTATTCGGAGTGATACGATATTTTGACAGTTTAAAATATTTTACTTAAAATAGTTTTATGAAATACCGATAATAGATATGAGACATAATCGAAAAGGAGGTAGGTTATGACTATAATAAAGTTTCCCGATTCGGTTAGTATTAGAGGTAACGGAGGAGGCTCTGTTCTAAACTTGTATGATACAGGTGAAAGCCGAAAAACAGGCTATTCAAGGGATAAATCCGACCTTGTTGAAATATCTCCTGAGGCAAAGATGAAATTTAACGCAGATAATCTCATAAAACTTGAAAAGGTCAAAATTTTAAAAGAGGCGAGGGAGTATTCAAAAAGTCTTGCAGAGATAATAAGATTTAAAGAGGCAGACTTGCGAAAAATATACAGATTGAATAAGATAACCGACGCTAATAATAAAATATTATCAAAATTTTACTCTGAGAATGAAGACAGCGTGCTCCGAAGTTTGCTCGATATACCTAATGTTTAGTCTATTTTTGTTTCGACAGTAACCAATCTGCGACATTCAATTTGCGAATACCGTTATAAACAGGATTAAAATCCAAATCCATTGTAAGCAGATATTTCGGATTTGAGTCCCGTATTGCCTGCAATGGCCGCAATTCTCTTTCAAGCGTATCTTGATTGGCGGTAGAAAATGCTACCTGATAATATGTCATATTTCTATCTCTGTCAATTGCCACAAAGTCAACTTCATGCCCATTCAATTTTCCGACATATACATCGCTGTAACGGCGGCGAAGTTCAAGATATACGGCGTTTTCAAGCAGATGTCCAATGTTGGCAGTTTTTAACTTTGCCAAACGAACTTTACGAAATCCCGTATCGGATAAGTAATACTTGTCTAATGTGCGTAATAAATTCTTGCCTTTCAAATCATAACGGTGAACTTTGTAAAGCAAAAACGATATTGTGAGATAATCAAGGTATAGGCTCACCGTTTTATTGTCGATGGGCATATTTTCCGATTTAAATACATTTGCAATTGAATTTGGCGATACGGTTGAACCTATTGAATCCATCATAAAATCTACAAGCTTTTGAAAAGAAGTTTTTGCATAAACTTCGTGGCGTTGAAAAATATCTTTTTCTATGATGGTATTCAAAACCGAACGTAAAAAATCTTTACTATTCCCCGGTTCTTCTTCGCTAAAACCGGCAGTATAAGGCATTCCTCCATTTGTATAGAAAATCAAAAAATTTTTCATTTTTTATCATTTCAGGCGAGAGAACGCCGTTTTCCGTTAAATTCCCAAAACTTTCTTTTTTTAGAAGTTTTAGGAATTTAGCGGTATTATCATTATCCGCCAAGGTTTTTGATTTTTGCTTTTTTTGCGGATTTGATGCCAGGAAGTCAACATATTCAACATACGAAAAAGGGAGAACTTCTGTTTCGATGTACCGCCCCGTAAGGAGCGTAGCCAATTCGCCTGAAAGGAGGTAAGCATTGGAACCTGTAATATATACATCACAATTTTTTTTGATAAACAAACTATCTACAAGGCGTTGAAATTCCTTAATATTTTGAACTTCATCCAAAAAAATGTAATTCATTTTGTCTGCGACGAGTTTGTTTTTGATATGGGTATGAATTTGATAAATATCTCCGAGAGCAAGAGTATCCAAATCTTCAAAATTATAAAATTGAATTTGCTTCTGCTCTACGCCTTGTTTCAGCAATTCATCGGCAAACATCTGTAAAAGCGTCGATTTTCCGCATCTGCGAACGCCTGTAATGACCTTGATAATATTGTGGTCTTTTAAACTGCGAAGTGTTTGCATGTATTGCTTGCGTTCAATCAGTTTCTTCATAATTCGTTTTCTTTTCGTATATTGCAATGTTTCAATGCTTTGTGTCTGCAATGACAAAACATTGTTTTTTGTAGTGCGAATTTAAGTCTATCTGTTTTAATAATTTTAAGTCAAGAGTTTTTCTTAGCGCAAACCTGTTGCAAACGAGACAGCCAGATTTATCAGATAAAATTTTTCTTGACTCCACACTCTGATTTGTGTAGAATGTAACACAAAGAGAGGTAATAGTTGTGGCAACAAATCTATCTATTGATACACAGCTTCTGGACGACGCTCTGAAGATCGGCGGTCTTAAAACAAAAAAAGATACTGTGAATCTGGCGCTTCAGGAATTCATAAAAAAGCGCAAGGCGGCGGATATATTAGACCTTTTCGGCAAGGTCGAGTATTATGAGGATTATAATTACAAGAAAGCAAGGCGCCGCAATCAATGAAAGCGCTGGTAGATACATCAGTATGGTCGCTGGCATTGCGGCACAAAAAACAGCATGAAGCAGTCAGCAAATTGGCTGATCTGATTTTGTCGTCTTTGGTTGTAATGATTGGTCCGGTGCGTCAAGAGCTTTTGTCGGGCATCTCCAAAGAAGATATTTTTTTGCAGTTAAAGACTAAATTGCAAGCGTTTGATGATTTTGCCATAACTATACGCGATTATGAGACTGCGGCTCAATTTTATAATATTTGCCGCAGGCGTGGAGTGCAGGGTTCGCACATAGATTTTTTGATTTGCGCTGTGGCTCATAATAACAATTTCCTTATTTTCACAATTGATAAGGATTTTGACAACTTTGCGAAATATTTACCCATAAAGCTTTTAGCGCTATAATTAATATTTCAGGGTCAGAGCCATATTGAGGCATAATTTTTTTCACCGGATTAATGCGCCTGGTTTATATATGAAACACGGCAAAATAGGAGCAGTGCATTGCCGAACAATCCATTTGCGAAATCCTGTAGATAAAGGATATGCCTTGTATCTACAGTCATCTGCGTGTCCTTTTTTTCTTGACATTTTATTTTGATGCTTTACCCTTATATATATTCTACATCTTAATGGCATAAACAGGATCGTAATATCAAGTTTGAAGTGCAACATTTTGTTCGTTGAGGAAAGCCTCATAAGGCGTATAGTATCCGAGAGATTTACGAGGGATAGAA
>JGI20171J29575_12612348_pt1 | contig 14214 bp, 13 predicted proteins | sample TergutNc150P4_FD_29575 | JGI IMG/M metagenome (IMG submission 29575)
AAATATTTTCATAGTATTGAGCATATATTCCTTTTATAGTACAAGAAACAATTATACAAATCAAAAATAGGGTTTTTAATTTATTCATAAAATTTAGTTTTAATTTTTTTATATTCATATTTTCAATTTCAGATTTAACATTTAATAAATATCGCTCATACTTTATAAGTTTTTCGCGGCAAATATAAACTATTTTTTTAGTTTAAAGACTATTTTTTTAGTTTAAAGACTATTTTTTTAGTTTTTTTTTAAAGAAAAAAGTTCTAATCTTACTTTTGTAGTCGCTACCGAGCAGTTCGCAGTATTGTTGTTGGGCTTGCTCGAAGTATTGATTGAATGCTGTTTGTTGTTGCTTTGATAAATCAGCAATATCAACTTCTTTTTTCAATATGGGGTAATTTCTTGGGGAGTACAATTACTTAATTTTCTTATAAGACAGTTAATGTTGAACAAACCATTATTGTTATTGTTTTTTTATTTTGATTTTGCTGAATAAAAGTTTTACCTTAATCTCTAAATAAAGAGATCCATGTAGAAACAGGGTAGTGGTCAGATACTGATATATTTGAATGTACGGTGTGTCCGTAAGATTTATAGGCTTTGTCGTGCAAAATATAGTCAATTCTGAATTTTGGAAAAGTTTCACCCAAATACGTTCGTCCCATGCCGATGCCGCTCTCTCTAAATGAATCCTTTAAATTATGAGCCACTTTATTATATGCAAACGATGCAGGCGAATCGTTTAAGTCGCCGCAAACAATGATATAATGCGGGCAATGTTTAATATGCTGTTTTAATGTTTTTACTTGCATTCTCCTAATGTCAAATGCAATGTCTAATTTTTTGTATAGGATTTTGGCTTTTTTTTCCCATTTCGGATCATTCATAGGATTGATCATCAGTTGCTTGCCAATTTCATAATCTTCATTTTCAAAATGAACAGAGGCTAAATGGCAGTTATACACGCGAAGGGTATCACTTTTGTGCTTAAACTCTATGTACGTGGCAATAACGCTACTGTCCGGCATCTCAACAATTCCCTTTCCTACAATTTTGTTTTTAGAGAATGTTGCAAAACCATAATAATACTCATCTCTGGTTGCGGTATAATATTCAAAATGATAATTTTTATTTTTCAGTTTTAAAATTGAGAGCAATGTATCAGTGGTGTTAAAATTCAGTTTTCCTGATTTATCGTAAAAATATTCTTGAAAACATACAATTTCTGGTTGTTCTTGATGAATAAAATGTAGAATTTCATTTTTCTTTTTTTGGCGCAATTTTTTATCTTCCGTGTCGTATAAACCAAATAATTTAACATTATAACTCATTACTTTAATGCAATTTACGCATGCCTGTGGTTTTTCAGCGCCTTTAAGTTGAAAATGTTTGTCAATATTTCCCACATTTAATAAAATTAAAGAAAGAGAAATAAGGGTATATGGAAATTTCAGGGGAAGCCATAAAACAACAAAAATTGCATTCATTGCTAAAATATAGATAAATCCCAGTCCACAAAAAGCGCTAAAAGAGAATAAAGTAGGGGGAATAAACTGCGCCAAAAATGCAACGAATAATCCTAACGCCGCTATGCAATTGACAAGAAACAAAGGGATAATAATTAATTTTTTTAGCGAAAAATGGGATTTTTTTTTCTTTTTTTGTATTGCCATATCATTATATATAATTGGGTGCAAAATTAACAGAATTATTTTTGTTGCTTTAAAATTTTAGCAGATTATCTTTGAAATAGGAATTATATATTTTTGCAGTGCAAATTTCTTATATCAAAAAATATTATGATACAACGTAAACAAACCCTTTATCTATTTTTTGCAGGATTAATAACTTTTATTCTGCTGTTTATTCCTTTGGGACATCTTTCTACAGAGTTGGCATATTACAAATATACTGCCTTTTCTGTTCGGGAGGCTACCCCCGATAATACATTTATTATGAGTACTGTTGCCAATGCGTTGCTGCTCATTGCAACCTCAATGCTTTCGATAATTACAATTTTTCTGTATAAAAATCGCAAGATGCAACTAAAACTGACCTCTATGAATATGTTGGTGGTTTTGTTGGCTATTTTTAGCATTATGTATTTCTATCCCAATTTTATTTTTGGGCGAAATGCAAACTTAAATGGCGCTATTATAGATTACAATTACATCATATTAATTAGTTTTATTTCGGCTATCGGGTTGTTTTTAGCCAAAAAAGCAATTGCAAAGGACGAGGCAATGGTGCGTAGCGCAGACCGATTACGGTAATTGTTTTTGCACGTCTTTACAAGTAATATCCACCACCACAATCACCGCAATTGCCGACCAAAACGGTAACGAAAGTTTATCGGTATCCAAAAAGTTATTCATAATGCCATGTATATAATATGATATTAAGGCAATAACTGAATACAAGGATAATAGTTTGAGCGTTTTATCTTTGGATTTTATGCAGGCTTTTATTCCTACATAAATTACGGTTATCATTAAGAGTATCACGATGCCTACTCCCGGAAATCCCATTTCTGAACAGGGACCAATATATTCACTGTGGGCGTTTCCGCCGTCGCCAAAGTTGGTGTGGATAATGGTTTTAAATTTTCCTCTTTGGTATCCTGCATAAACAAACTGGTAAGTGCCCGGCCCCCAGCCCAACATCGGGCGTTCGTTAATCATCTCAAAAGCGGCGTCCCAACGGTTTAAGCGTTCCACATTAGAAGCATCGGTCTTTATGTTACTCATAGATTGAATATGCTCTAAAAAGTGTCCTGATGAATCTTGCGAATTTCTACCTATTCGATAAAGAATATCATCAGCAAAGTAGTAGGAGGTTGTACCTAACAGGGCAATGGTTACTAATAACCACGATAGTTTTATACGCAATTTAATGATTGTCAACACTGAAAATGCAACAATAATACTCAACCATGCAGCGCGGCAATAGGAGAAATATAAACCTGTAAATAATACCGCCATTAATAAAATATAATAAACTTTTTTCCACGTGGTTTTACCGTCAATTGCGAAAAGCGCCATAATGAGCGGAATAAAAAATGCTATGGCAGCGCCATAAGCCGTATGGTCGTTATAATAAGGATTCATAATCCAGTGCATACCCCGTTTCGCAAACCCTGTAAATGCAAATTTTGTGGTTGCTATAATAATTACAATACCCAAAGCAAAAGCATAACAGTTAATAAAAGTAATAATCTTCTTTAAATCTTTTTTAATCAACTGAATAACACAAAAATAGCATGAAGTTATAAACCATATTTTAGAGAGCAAAAATTTAAACGATACCAAAGGTATTTCGCTGGTAATGGCAGTAATAAGTGTCCATATTAAATACATATAAATGACTATGGAGATTGGATGAAAAACAATTTTTCGCTCTAATCTGATGTCATAAAGAAGTCGTGCAAAAAATAGCAAAGTAAGCAAAATCATAATGAACTCTGTCGGAATAGAAAGCCCAATGTTGATTTTTTGATCTGCAAACTCTATGGAAAATGGCGTTGATAAAGCCATGAAATAGAGCAATCCATCTAATTTAAAGAATAATAGATATAAAATAACCACAACAGCGCTAAGAACCGGAATATAAATAAACTCGTGCGCTAAGGCGAAGCAATTTATGAAGATAAATATTGCACTGACAGCGAGCGCAATATATAATTTCTTGTTCATTCTTGTTTTGCTGTAGGGTTTGGAATAGCCTCAATAATTATCTCTTTTTTAATTTTGTCATATAAAAGAAGCGAGGTTAACATGATAATAAAAGTTGCGATAGAGGATAAAACTGCGATTACCAATTTTTTAGGATAACTTTTTTTGTCGGGCGCTACGGCTTCTTCAAATACAAACTTCACCGGCATCACTTGACTTAAATCGGTTTGTGCATCTAATAATTTTCCTTTTAGAATTGCAATTTGTTCACTGTGTTGCATCTGTTCTTTTTGTAATGCAAAAGAGATAGGACCCCATTCATTCAGTTTATCAATCTCTTTTTGCAAACGTTGCACGCCTGCCATGTTGCCCTGCGCCAACGCAATAGCATGTTGCTGCATCACTCTTTCCACTTGATATTCGTAGAGCATTACGCCCTGTTTGGCTAATGTCAGCATGGAGTCCACCACTTGTTTTCGTTGTGCTTCAGCAGCAGCAATTTGTTTTTCAAGCACTTGACATGCTGCTAAGGCACGTTCTCTTTCAATTCTGTTTTTAAGAAAATCCAATTCGGCAACAATATCGTTTGCCATTTGTGCCGCTTGCTCCGGATTCCAATCGGTTACCGTAATTGCGATAGCGCCATATCGTGTTCGCGTGATATTCATAAAACCCTCAAGCGTTTTATACGTTTTTGCTTTCCAACCTTTGCCTGTATTTCCAATGCCATAATATTTGGCTAAATCATATCGGGCAATCAACGTATCCTTTATGATGCGAGAGTTTAGCATTTGCATCATCTGCTCTGTTTCTTCTTCAATGGCATAAGCCTTTACATCTAACCTTTCGTTTATATTATTGTCGTTAGTTAAAATTTTTGAAACAGAATTTGTGCGAGGCGCATAGATAATGGTAGTTGCTTTATACTGTGGGCGAATAAACGTTTTAGTAGAAAAAACAAAGCCAAGCACTCCTGCGGCGCCACAAACAATAAGAAACATTTTGCGCCATTTCCAAATGTAATTGATTAAACTGAAAGAGTTAAATTCGTTTTTGTTATCCATAAGTAATTATTGTTATTTATTAATTTTAGAGCCGCAAAAATATGGAAATAATTTATAATACTCGTTTTTCATAAAAAGTATAAAATACTTTACATATTATAAAAAATATTTTACTTTTTCCGCGTAATTTTAAATTTATTATTTATGAACAAAACGTATTTATTACCAAACTGCTTTCTCGGCGCTTTTATCTATCTTCTTCTGTTACTATTTTATATTAAAATTTCATATTGAACTGTCACGTTTAAAAAAAAGTTTGAAAGATGAAGAATAATATTAGAGTTGAGCGTGCTATTCTAAAAATATCCCAACAAGAATTAGCATGTAAAATAGGGGTAACAAGGCAAACCATTAATGCCATAGAACTTGAAAAATATATTCCATCTGCTATTGTAATAATGAAAATAGCCGCAATTTGTAATAAGAAGGTAGAGGAGATTTTTAGTTTGGAGGATAAGGATTGGAAATTTTGAAAATAGGAAAAGAATAAAATTGTATTTTTGCCGCGCTAACCAATAAAAGTCGAGCATATTATGAATAATACAGTTGAAATTACAGTAAAAAAGAAACAACCAGACAAAAACAAAGTTTCCATAAGCAGTGAAAAAAGAGAAAAAAGTGCATTAGCAAAGTTGTATGGACTTTTAAAAGGGCAAGTTTTTTATGATAGTGATGATATTTTTTTTCAATATAGATTAACGCAATGAAACGATATTTTAAGGTCAAAAATTTTTACCTTTATTGCCGCCATTATTAATTCCCAAAATTCCTATCCAAAACGTTTATATTAAGTTCCTCCAACTGTGCTTTCGCAACAGTTGCGGGCGCATCAAGCATGGTGTCGCGACCGGAGTTGTTTTTGGGGAATGCTATAAAGTCGCGAATAGATTCGGAGTCGCATAAAATTGAGCACATTCTGTCAAATCCGAAGGCAATTCCGCCGTGTGGAGGACAGCCGTATTGAAATGCATTCATCAAAAAACCGAATTGATGTTGTGCCTCTTCCGGGGTAAATCCTAAAATGGAGAACATTTTTTGTTGTAACTCTTTGTTATAAATACGGATAGAGCCGCCGCCTATCTCCGTACCATTAATCACCAAGTCGTAAGCGTTGGCGTGTACGTCGCCCGGATTGGTATCCAACAAAGAAATGTGCTCCGGTTTGGGCGAAGTGAATGGGTGATGTTTGGCATAATACCTTTGTGTTTCTTCGTCCCATTCTAACAATGGGAAGTCAATCACCCACAACGGTTTATAGATACCCACCTGACGCAATCCCAATTGTTTCCCCATCTCTAAACGTAACTCACAGAGTTGTTTACGCACTTTTTCTGTTTCACCCGACATAATTAAAATAAGATCGCCCGCTTCGGCATTACATTTTGCTGCCACAGATTTTAAATCCTCTTGATTGTAAAATTTATCCACAGAAGATTTGAATGTACCGTCCGATTGACACAGTAGATACACCAATCCGCCTGCGCCTACCTGCGGTCGTTTTACAAAATCGGTCAAAGCGTCCAACTGTTTACGTGAATAATGAGCACAACCTTTTGCTACGATGCCCACTACCAATTCCGCGTTATTGAAAACAGAAAAATCGCGATGTTTCAACATATCGTTGAGTTCTACAAACTGCATATCGAAACGCAGATCCGGTTTATCGCAGCCATATAAGCGCATTGCTTCTTGATAGGTCATACGCGGGATCTCTTCAATTTCAATGTTCTTAACTTTTTTGAAAACGTGCTTTATCAAACCTTCAAAAGTTTGCAAAATATCTTCTTGTTCAACAAACGACATTTCGCAATCTATTTGGGTAAATTCAGGTTGGCGGTCGGCTCTCAAATCCTCATCTCTAAAGCAGCGCACAATTTGAAAATAGCGGTCGTAGCCTGAAATCATTAAAAGTTGTTTAAAAGTTTGGGGCGATTGAGGCAGTGCGTAAAACTCCCCTTGGTTCATGCGCGAGGGCACAATAAAATCGCGAGCCCCCTCAGGGGTAGATTTAATTAAAAAGGGCGTTTCAATCTCCAGAAATCCGATGCTGTTCATATAGTTTCGCACTTCAATCCCCAACTGGTGACGGAAAATGATGTTGTTTTTCACAGGGTTACGGCGCAAATCCAAATAACGGTATTTCATACGCAGTTCATCTCCCCCGTCCGATTCATCTTCAATGGTAAACGGCGGTATTTCCGATTTATTTAACACGGTTACCGCATTCACTAAAATTTCAATATCTCCGGTAGGAATATTTTTGTTTTTGTTATAACGTTCTGCGACCACTCCTTTGGCTTGAATTACCCATTCTCTGCCAAAATGTTCTGCTGTTTTGCACAGTTCTTCATTCAGTTCACTGTTAAAAACCAATTGCGTAATGCCGTATCTATCACGCAAATCAATAAAGAGCATTCCCCCCAATTTTCTGTTTTTTTGCACCCAACCGCATAGGGTAACTTGTTGGTTTACATTATTAATGGTTAATTCTCCGCAAGTACAATTTCTTAACATTGGTATTCATTTAATATAACGGACCTACTTCATTCCTAACTCCGCTTTAACTTTATTGGTCAAATCGTCAGTTGGTGCAGAAAATAGAAGTGTTGAGACATCAAAGACATAATTATAGTTGTTGGCTTTTGCCACTATTTTAATGGCATTTTTTAACTTATTTTGAAAAGGCTCTAACAACTCAAATTGTTTATCTTGAATATCTGACTCGGCGGATTGGGCAAATTCTTGAATACGTTTGTACATTCCCATTAGCTCTTCCTGTTTAATTTTAAGAACAGCTTGCGAACTGTTTTGGGCGCTTACCAATTTTTCAAAAGCCGCTTGTTTTTCTTCAAACTCTTTTGCCATTTGCTCTCCAATTGCCTGCAAATTATTGCTGTAAGTCTTCACAAGCGTTTGTATGGAATCAATACCGGGCATATTGGTAATAATTGCCGTGTAATCTACGTGTCCAAATTTGGACTGGGCAGCACAAGTGAAAGAAAAAGCAGAAAGCAGAAAAAATGCAGTGATGTGTAACTTATAACTCATAACTCTAATATCTAAACTCTAATATCTAAACTCTAATATCTAAACTCTAATATCTAATATCTAAACTCTATTTTATTCCTAATTTTTTCTTTACCAACGTCGTAACATCATCTCCGCCATCATAATAAAGTAATATTTGGGTATCGAAAATATAGGCATATTTGGCTTCTTTGGCAACTTCGTTGATAGCATTTTGTACTTTTTCTTGAAAAGGGGCAATTAAGCGTCTCTGTTCTTCTTCAATATCCTCTTGCACATTCATTGAAAACTCTTGAATTCTGTTTTGTATGCCCAGCAATTCATCTTCTTTTAATTTTCTCACAGAGGAGGACATAGTGCCCGCTTCTTTGTCAAATTTTTCTTTTTTTGCCTGAAACTCACTCACCATATTTTCGTAAAGAATTTCCAAATCTTTTTGGAAGTTGGCTATTTTTATTTGAATGGAGTCAATGCCGGGCATTAATCTCATGACTTCGTTAGAATTAACATGTCCATACTTTTGTGCAAAAACAGAGGTAAAGCAAAAAATAGATGCTACTAAAACTAATGTAATTTTTTTCATTTTTATAAAGTGTTAAATTAATCTTTTACAGTTATTCCGAGGCGTTTCATTACCTCGTCGTTCAAATCAAATTTTGGATCAGCATAGATAATGGTCGTAGAGCCCGCTACATCAAAAACAAAAGCGTAGTTTTTATCTTTTGCTATGGCTTCAATGGTATTAAAAACTCTATCCTGAATGGGTTTTACCAATTCTTCTCTCTTTTTAAACAGGTCGCCGTCTTTTCCAAAGCGTTTTTTCTGCAAATCTTTGGCATCTTGTTCCGCTTTGATAATAGTTTCTTCTCTTTTTTGTTTCAAATTATCCGGTAAAGTAATCGCTTCTACTTGATACTTTTTATACATAGAGTCAATAGTGGCAAATCTTTTTTCAATATCTTTTTGCCAATTGGCTGCTAATCGGTCTAATTCTTTTTGAGCCTCTTTATATTCGGGGAGATTTCCCAAAATATATTCGGAATCAATGTATCCGTATTTTCCTTGTTGAGAGAACGCAGTCAGTAACAGACTGAAGCATAAAACGATTAATAAGGTTATTTTTTTCATAATTTATAAAACTTTAATTTTTAAGATTTTTAATTGCCACTTGTAACGTTTTTTTTTAACAAATATTATTTTACATTTTACATTAATCAATAGAAGAGTTAATTGAGATATGGAATTGGCTTTTGTGTGCTCTGCCGGGCCAAGTTTTCACTTCATCAAAACCGTATCCCCAGTCGAAGCCGAGCAATCCGAACATAGGCAGGAATATACGCACGCCGCAACCTGCTGATTTGTAGAGTTTAAATGGTGAATACTCACGTTTATCCAACCAACTGTTTCCTGCTTCAACAAAGCCTAATAAATATATGGTTGCGCTTGGATTTAAGGTAATCGGGTAGCGTAATTCGGCGGTAAATTTATTATAGATAGCCGCGCCGATAGGGCTTCCGCCTGCTGTGGGAGTTAATGTGGAGTTGTCGTAGCCGCGCATACCTATAATCTCTCTTCCGTCCACCGAAAAGTTAGATAATCCGTCGCCACCCAAATAAAAACGCTCGAAAGGCGCAATGCCGATAGCCTTGTTGTAACAACCCATAAATCCCGATTTGAAACGAATGTTTACTACTAAATTTTCTACCAATCGGGTAAACCATGAGATATTGAATTTCCATTTATGCAACTCTAACCAGCGATATTTTTCTTGTAAAGAAGCCGTTGCATAATTTTTAGTTGGGTTAAAAAGTGAATAAGGCGGCGTAAACTGTGCCGAAAACATAATTTCAGAGCCTTGTCGTGGATAGATTTGTGCATCTACAGAATTTCGCAAAACCGTAAAAATATAACTGATATTATTTGAATATCCGTTTGCGAAGATAAAGTAATCCGAGAAATTTTTAACATCATAACGCTGATAGGAAAGGGTATGCATTACGCGAAAATAGTCGTCGGGCCATTTCAGTTTTTGTTCATACATGGTCTGCACGCCCAAAATTTTTATATAGCCGTATGAGCGATCAGTTCTTTTTAACCCTCTACTTTGCATTTGATAACTCAAAACAGCGGATAATGAATTGGGTTTTTTGCCACCTACCCAAGGCTCAGTAAACGATAAAGAATAGTATTGGTAATATTTGCTGGTAATAGAGGCTCTGATTGCTAATTTTTGTGCATCGCCGGCGGGAAGTGGCGTCCATGCTCCTTTTTTAAAGAATTTATTAAAAGAAAAATTATTCAATGTAACTCCGGCGCTCAACATTATTCCGGTAGCGCCAAATCCAACAGAGAGTTCTAACTGGTCGGAGGAGGCTTCTTCTACTACAAATTCCAAATCTACCGTGCCGTCTGATTCATTTGGTTTAGGGATTACATTCAGCGCTTCCTGATTAAAAAAGCCTGTAGAAAGGAGTATCTGTTGCGAACGAATTAAGTCCGACTTATTAAACATTTGTCCCGGAATGGTGGTGAGTTCGCGCAAAATTACCCTATCGCTGGTTTTCGTATTTCCGGTAACTGTTATTTTATTGTACTTTGCTTGTTTTCCTTCAAAAATACGAATTTCAATATCAATAGAATCGCCTTCAATTCTAACCTCTACAGGATTGGCATTGAAGAACAAATATCCGTCGTTCATATACAGCGAAGAGAGGTCATTGCCGTTTTTATCTTGAAATAACCGCCCTTCCATTAACGATTGGTTATAAACATCACCTTTTCCAATATTCAGTATCTCTTTTAACACGCTGGTTGGATATTTTGTATTTCCTACAAAATCAATATTTCTATAATAATATTTATTTCCCTGATGCATATCTATATAAATGTATGCAAAAGCGCCGTCAAAAATTACGGTATCATGGTTAATATAAGCGTCTCTATAGCCAAAGTCGTTCATTTTGTTCACCAAACTCACCTTATCATTTTCGTAGTCATCTTTATTAAATTTTGATGATTTTGCAATTCTAAACTTTACTCTGTCGCTAAAATAGTCGTCTAAATGTTCCAACAGATCTTTTGATTTATAATAATCCATGTTTTTTATCATATACATAAACATGGTATCGGCTTTCGACAGAGGTTCAAAACGTGTTCTTTCCTTTGTCCCTTTCATTACTTTAGTAAGTCTTCCCTGCGGTATGCTTACGCCCAAAATGAAAATACGGTCAATTTTCACTTTTCGCCCTCTATCAATCTGAAAAACAAGGGTAATCCCTTTCGCCACTTTATCGTCCTGTTTCTCCTCAACAGTTACTGTACAATTATAAAATCCTTTTTCGATATAGTATTTTTTAATTACATTAATACAGGTTTGTTTCATGTTTTCATTTACGATATTTCCTTGTGCCAACTTAATTCTGTCTCGCAAATCGCTTTCCTGACTTTTTTTAATACCTCTAAAACCGAAAGAAACCAAGCGATTACGTTCAGAAAGGTGCACATTTATAAACGCTATATTATCCACCACGCGCGTTAAGGTCATATCAATATCATCATACAGACCTGTTTTCCAAATGTTTTTGATAGATTTTGCAATTTGTTCTCCGGGTATTTCAACCATATCGCCCACTTTAAACATGAGCAACCGTGTGTCGAAATTGATAACGCCGGTGTAAGTAATCCCGCCAATTTGATATGTTTTAGGCGAAGCGAAGTCAATGGCTACCCCCTGATTATCTGCCTCTGAGGTGAGATGTATTTGCGCATAACTAAATAAACTACATGTACTTATAAAAAGAAGTATGAGAAAGGGTTTCCAATGATTAAGAGTCATGAACAAGGTTAAAAATTAATCGGCAAATATAGAAAAAAACGTAAGAAGTGATAAATTGTTGTTTTACGATTAGGTAAAAAAAACGTAGAGACAAGGTTAGACTTATCTCTACGTTTTTTTTTCAATGTTGCGATGGTTATTCTTCGGCGGCTTTTGAAAGCATTTGTTGCACATAAATGGCTTTCAATTTTTGATCTCTTCTAATGACAGAAGGTTTTGTAAATTTTTGGCGCATGCGCAATTCGCGAACTATACCTGTTTTTTCAAATTTTCTTTTCAATTTTTTTAAGGCTCTGTCAATAGTTTCGCCTTCTTTAACGGATACAACGATCATAAAAAATACCTCTTTTTTTGTTAATTAATAATTTTTTTTAAGGGGCGCAAAAATATATTTTTTTTGTTCTGATATGAAAGATATTGAATTTTTTATCAACAAAAGGGGAGGTCTCAAAAGTCTTTTTAACCACAAGGAACACAAAAAAATCACAAAGGACACAAAATAAAATTTATTGATATTCAAACATTTGTGTTCTTTGTGAAAAACCTTTGTGAACTTTGTGGTTAAATATTTTTGACTTTTAAGTCATAAAAATATTTTATGGTTAATAATTTTCGGCAAAAATAGGGAAAAAGATTTAAAAAAAATTGACATATATATAATTAGAATGAAAATTAATTCACTTTTGTAATACTACATTTCAGGTAAACAAATAGTAATTATTTTATCCACATTGCGTAACGTTTCTTCGCGGTGGGCAATAATAATTACAGTATGGTTTTTAAATATTTCATCTAACGATTTCTGAATAGCCTGTTCCGAGGTATAATCTAATGCGGAAGTGGCTTCATCAAGAATAATAATATCCGGTTTTTTGAGTAATGCGCGTGCAATGCTGAGGCGTTGGCGTTGCCCACCGGATAAAGTCATTCCTCTATCGCCTATCATCGTGTCGTATTCGTTCTCCATTTCCATAATAAAATCGTGTGCAAAAGCGGCATTGGCGGCAGTTTCCACTTCTTCGCGAGTTGCCGAACGTCCAAAAGCAATATTGTTAAACACGGTATCGTGAAAAAGTATTACATCTTGACTTACGATACCGAATAAACCGCGTAAATCACTAATTTTGTACTCCTTTATATCCCTGCCGTCAATTTGAATTGAGCCAAAAGAGAGATCATAAAAACGGGGTAACAAATCCACAAGGGTTGATTTTCCTGCGCCTGATGCGCCTACAATGGCTACCTTTTCCCCTTTAGAAATCTCGAAAGAAATATTTTGTAAAACATTACAAGATTCTTTCTTATCTACCTCATTATACGAAAAATAAACATGCTTATATACTATATGTTGCGAAAAAGAAGTGATAGAAAGGGGATTTTCTTTTTCATAAATTTTCTCATCTGCATCAAAAATTTGCAAAATGCGATGAAGAGACGGAAGCCCTTTTTTTAGTGTATAAAACATACCTGCCAATTGGCGTGCCGGAGAGATCATGCGAGCAAAAACTATTACAAAAAAAAGAAAAACATCACCGGTTAAATCGCTGTTTTTCAAAATATAAAATCCTCCTATTAACAAAATAACAAGCATCGTAACCACAGACAAAAGTTCTACCATCGGCGCAGCAAGTTCATTCACTCTGAATATCTTTTTATTCATTTTATAATGCGCTTCCGTTTCTTCGCGAAACTTTTTATTTGCATGATCAATAGCATTATACGCTTTTATTATGCGAAGACCGCCTATCGTTTCGTCAAAAATGGCGCTTACCGAAGCCAGCAGATTTTGCAGTTTTCCCGAATTTTTTTGAATGGAAACTCCAATACGCGAAATGAGATACCCCACCAACGGAAAAATAAATAAAGAGATGACAGTTAGCGAAATACTAACTTTAAACAGCGCAATTAAAGAGACCACAATCATTATCGGTTCTCGACAAATAATAATGATAGATTGCACTAAAGACCATTCAATCTCCTGCACATCAGTACCAAAGCGATTTAGTATATCACCCTTTTTCATTTTTGAACAAAATGATAATGGCAAATTTATAAGTTTGGCATACAAATCTTTACGAAGTTGGTACACCATTCCTGCGCGTATCGGCGCAGAGAAAAATTGCGCCATATATCTGAAAAAATTACTAAAAAAATTCAATACAATCATGGTTAGTGCAATCATAACCAGCGCATAAAGATTACCATACGTGGTAATGAGTTGCCCTAAATAAAAAACGTACATATCTTTTAATGCGTTCACAGAAAAAGCAAATTCAGGTTTAATTAAAATGGGGCTTACCTGCTGAAATAGCACTAATAAAAAAGGAATGATTAACGCCAAAGAGGAAACAGAAAAAATAGCATAGAAAAAGTTTGCTACAAACATAAATGCGATGTTGGCTTTGTAGCGAAATGCGTATTTGAGAATGCGGAGGTAGGCTTTCAAGGGATTAGTGATTAAGTTGTTCAATATTTGTCGGGAATGTTCACCGGCATAACTTTAATTTTAAATTTTATCGGCGAAAATACAATATTTTCAAATCTTTCGGCTTTGAGCCGAAAGTAGGGGCAGGGTAAAATCATTAAAAGTGACGAGTGACGGGTGACGAGTGACAGG
>JGI20171J29575_12612346_pt1 | contig 14140 bp, 13 predicted proteins | sample TergutNc150P4_FD_29575 | JGI IMG/M metagenome (IMG submission 29575)
TTTCAAACCATTGGTATTTAAAGGTTTAAATACTATGGCGGGAATATGTGGGAATCGAACCCACCCAGGATGCTACTCACACCCAAGACCAGTTTTGAAGACTGTCGAGCACACCAGCACTCATCTACTCCCTCACCATTAAGATGATAACACAATTTTTTTTATCATTCAATATTTTTTGTATCTTTATCCTCAGAGTCACTCTTTTTAGCCAATATCTTTTTCTTTTTTAACCATTTTACCAATTTCAACACTACAAAACCAATACATGCAAGCAGAGCTAAAATAGGCAATAAATATGTCAAAGCCAATATTAGATTTTCTAAAAATGTTTTTACAACATTTGCGCCATCTGCAATATTACTCAATAGTTTAGCTCCAAAGGTCCTTGGAACATTTTTTTCTTCAGTATAATCGTATGTTTCATAAATATATATCTCCACAGTAGAAAGACTTATTCTATTATCATACTGCCTCATACTTCCCTCTAATTTCTCAATCTCATATCTCACTCTAGCGAGTTCATTTTCCACTTCAAGCAGATATTTCAATTCTGTACCTTTTGAAAGAAGATCTAATAGCCTCTCCTCTTGCAATTTTAAGCTCTTAATATGAGCCTCTGTATCAAAATAAACATCACTTATATCATCAGTTGAAATATTTTTGCTTAAAATATTCCCAAACTCACTGGATTCATTCATGAAATTATCAAAATTCTCCGATGGAATTCTAACTACTAATGATATTCTTGTCTTATTATCGCTGTTTAAGCTTTGGACATATCCATTTAGACTCATTACCTTATTAGTAACCATAGTGAGAGCATTATTTAATTCTTTTGTTTCGATGTTCAAACTTCCATTCTTAATTATCTTTAAAGAAGGATCATTAAAATTTGTTAAACTCGTAACACCAGTAGCCTGATCATATGCCACTTCACCGTCACCGTATTGTTCTGAAACAGACGACTTCTGGTTCTCGCTGCCAAACCTCTCCTCTAAAGGAGCAGAAGGTGCTTCCATGGCATTATTAGAACCAGTATCACTACTACTACAAGAAGAAATAAAGATCATCATTGAAATTGAGATTAAAATTAAAATTACTTTTTTATTTTTCACATTCATCACTCCGCATCTTTTATAATATAAACCAAATAAAACACAGTTTTATTTCACTTTTTTTTCATTTATGATATTATTTTATTAATATGAATTTTGGAGGTCAATATGAATTTAAATAACCAAAAAGGTGATTTTCATATCCATACAATATATTCTGATGGAACTCACACTCCAAAAGAAATCCTCGATTTTGTAACATCTTCAAAACTCGACTATTTTTCAATTACAGATCACGATAATGTTGATGCTATAAAAGAGATATTAAAAATCAAAAATGAAATTAAGCCAAAATTTATCCCTGGATTAGAATTATCCACCTTTCATCAAGGAGAATCCATACACATCCTTGGATACTTTAAGGATGAGAGCTTTAGAAATAAAGATTTTGTCAAAAAATTAGAAGAAATCAGGAATTTCAGAGTAAACAGAGCTCGAGAAATAATTTTCAAGTTAAAATATTATTTCAATATCGTTGTCGATTTTGAAAAGCTCCAAAGCATTTCTAAAGGAGTAATTGCTCGTCCTCATATAGCTCAGTGTATAATAGAAGCAGGATATCCATATACTTATGATTCAGCATTTAAAACAATACTAAGCAAATCAAGCCCAGCATATGTGGACACAAAAGCTATTTCAACAGAAGACGGAGTGAAATTATTAAAAAAATACAACGCACATGCTTTCCTCGCTCATCCAAAACTATATAAGAAGAATTCTCTAAATTCTCTCTTATCCCTGGGTTTTGATGGTTTTGAAGCTATTTATCCGCTAAACGAAAAAGAAGATACTTTAAAGTATATAAAGGTAGCTAGGGAGAAAGATATGCTGATTTCAGCAGGTACAGATTTTCATTCTCTAACAAGAGGATCCATGCACCCAGCTTTTATTGGAGAAGTTTATCTAACAGGCATAGATTTAGACAGGTTTTTAGCAGCATTTAAAACAGTTAATTTACTTCAATAGTCCTTTCCTCTGTTATGATTTTTGAAACAAATTCATCATTTTTATCTATGGGTATGGTTTTTAGCATTTGAAATTCATAACAAAGAGCAATCTTGTTTTTTACCTTATGCTTTGATAAATATATATCGTAAAATCCGCCACCATATCCAAGCCTTTCACCCTTTAACGTAAAAGCTAATCCTGGCACAATGATGATGGTATTATATGTAGGAATTAGCACTTCTCCTTTTAAAGGTTCTCTAATACCCATTTTATTTACAGGAATTTTGTCGATATCGTCATAGTCTTTTAAATGTATAAAATCCATAGCTCTTTCTCTGAAAATGGTCTTAGGTATTGCTATTTTTTTATTAAGCATAAATGATTTTTTTATGATTTTATAAGTATTTATTTCACTCTTATAGCTTAAATAAATAAATATCTCTTTAGAATTTTCAAAGTCTTTATCCTGAAAGAGTCTATCATGTATCTTCTCATCATTTTTTTCTTTTAGAGTCTTGCTCATAGATTCTCTCTTTTTAACGATTTCTTCTCTTAACCCTAGTTTACTCTGCATAATTTTTTCTCCACTCTGCCACTTCATTTATTCTGTTTCCTATGATTTCAACCGGAGAATTGCTATGTCTTAAATTAGCTGCCGCAGCTTCAATGATTACAGCTAAATTTCTACCTGGTCTTATTGGTATCACTAATTTTCTAATTTCAACATCTAATATTTCTATAAGTTCATGGTCAAGTCCGAGCCTCTCATAATTATTATCTTCTTTCCACTGTTCTAGATAAATCACAAGTTCGATCACTTTTTCATCTAATATAGTGCTAAGTCCATATAGAGTTGGTACATCTATTATTCCGAGACCCCTAACTTCCATCATTCCCTTTGTAATATATGGTGAATATCCTTTTAAGACCCCGCCAATGTTTTTTATATCTATAGCATCATCAGCAACAAGTCTGTGACCTCTTTTTATTATCTCAAGAGCTGTTTCACTCTTACCAATTCCGCTCTCTCCTAAAATCAAAATTCCTGTCCCATAAACATCGACTAGTACACCATGCATTCTAATTTCAGGTGCCATCTTTTCATCTAAATAACTCGTAAGTTTGCTTATGCATTTTGTAGACACATCATCTGTTCTCAGAATCCATTTATTATTTTTTTCAGCTTCTTCAATTAGTTCCTCATGTGGAACCATGTCACGAGTTAAAATTGTACATGGAATGTCAAGTTGAAAGTATTTTTTAAGCCTTTTCTTTCTCATCTCTGGTGGCATAGAATCTAAAAAGCTCCATTCAGCCATTCCAATAATTTGAACCCTTTCTGAAGCAAAATAAGAGTAAAATCCAGCAAATTGCAGTCCAGGTCTATTTAAATCACTGACTTTAATAGCTTCGTCATAATTCCCTCTCACTAATATTTCTAAGCTCAAATCTTCAACCATAGTTAAAATTTTAACTCCCATGATATAATCTCCCTTTATTTTTTAATATTTTAATCTAAGTATGACCCATATAAATAATTTATGTCAATATTTACTTTTATAATTTTTTGGGTATAATGATTTTAAGCTATTTTTTTGATATTGAGGAGATCTATTTATGAATTTGCCAAATAATTTAATAAAAATCATGGAAATATTCAACCAAAACGGTTATAAGAGTTATTTGGTTGGTGGAAGCCTTAGAGATATCATATTAGGAAGATCTCCTAAAGATTATGATATAGCAACAGATGCTTTGCCAAATGAAACCATATCGCTCATGAAAGACCACGATTTAAAAGTCATAGAAACTGGTATAAAATTTGGTACAGTGACAGTACACATTGAAAAGGATCAATATGAAGTCACCACCTTTAGGATAGATGGAGATTATTCAAATTTAAGGCATCCCGATGAAGTCACATTTTCAAATGATCTGATTAAAGATTTATCCAGGCGAGATTTTACGATGAACGCCATAGCATATAATATACAAGAAGGCTTTATAGATCCATTTTTAGGGAAAGAAGATATAAATAGTAAAATAATTCGATCAGTTAGATCAGCAGAAGAGAGATTCCAAGAAGATGCACTTAGAATGCTTAGAGCAATACGATTTGTATCACAGCTAACTTTTGATATTGATCCAAATACAAAAGATGCTATTTTCCATCTTCATTCAAATATAAAGCATATCTCTAAAGAGAGAATAAGAGATGAATTAATAAGAACTATAATGGGAGAAAATCCAAAAAAATCTTTTAACTTAATGGTTCAGACTAAAATTTTAAAAGATATATTACCTGAATTATATGATTGTGTAGGCTTTGATCAAGATAACCCTTATCACATAGAAGATATTTTCGATCATACGATGACTGTTGTAGATTTATGTGAATACGATCTAGAGATGAGATTTGCCGCACTGCTTCACGACATCGGTAAAGCAAAGACATTTACAAAGGATAAAAAAGGCATCGGTCATTTTTATAATCACGAAAAAGTAAGCTATGAACTTTCTTTAGATATTCTTGATAGATTGAGATTTCCAAATAAGTTTAAAGAAAATGTATCATATTTAGTGTTAAAACATATGACAATACACGAAAAATTAAATAAATTAAAAATAAAAAGGATGTTAAATGAATCAAGCTTTGAAATCATGGAAAAGCTTTTTAGCCTGCAAAGAGCAGATTCTTTAAGTTCATCTAAAAAAGAAGAGAAATTAGAAACAATCCATAAATATGAAACCATATTGAAAGAAATCAAAGAGAATAAGGAACCAATCAGTTTAAAAGATTTAAAAATCGATGGAAATATGCTGCTTAAATTAGGGCTTAAAAATAAACAGATAGGAAACGCTCTCGGATTTGCTCTCAATAATGTTGTCATAGATCCTTCTTTAAATGATGAAGATTCTCTTTTAAATTTAATTAAGAATAATATTGACAAATTTAAGGATTGATTTATTCAGTCCTCATTTTTATAATAGTATATCGCATAATTTTATGTTATATTAGTAATTGATCACAAACTTATTTTAGAAAGGACAAAGATTAATGAAAAATCCAACTGATTTCATAAACACTAAAATCGCAGAAATTAAAGAATTAGCTGAGGATAAAAAGGTCATATGCGCACTCTCTGGAGGTGTGGACTCTTCAGTATCAGCTACTCTTGTACATAGAGCAATAGGTGATAATTTAACTTGTATATTTGTAGATCACGGCCTGCTTAGAAAAGACGAGGCAGATTCTGTTGAAGATACCTTTAAAAATAAATTCAATATGAATTTCATCAGAGTAAATGCTGAAGAAAGGTTCTTATCAAAGCTTAAAGGAGTAGTCGATCCTGAAGAGAAGAGAAAGATCATTGGTGAAGAATTCATCAGAGTATTCGAAGAAGAAGCTTCAAAACTTGGAGATATATCATTTTTAGTACAAGGTACCATATATCCAGATGTCATAGAAAGTGGTGATGGAACCTCAGCTACCATAAAGAGTCATCACAATGTTGGTGGTCTTCCAGAAAGAATGAATTTAAAATTGATTGAGCCTTTAAGAGAATTGTTCAAAGGTGAAGTCAGAGAGATAGGATTAAGTCTTTCACTGCCAGAAGATTTGATTTTTAGACAACCTTTCCCAGGTCCCGGCATGGCAGTAAGAGTTCTTGGGGAAGTTACAAAAGACAAGCTATCCATAGCAAGAGATGCTGATGCTATTGTTAGAGAAGAAATCTCAAAAGCACATTTAGATAGAGGGATTTGGCAATATTTTGCTTGCCTTCCTAATATTCAATCAGTTGGTGTCATTGATGACAAAAGAACTTATTGTCATACAATAGCTATAAGAGCTGTTTATTCTTCTAATGCAATGACCTCGGAATGGGCAAAAATTCCTTTTGAAGTCCTGGAAATAATATCAAGCAGAATTGTAAGCGAAGTAAAAAATGTGAATAGAGTGGTTTATGATATCACCAATAAGCCACCTGCAACTATTGAATGGGAGTAATTGAGTGATTGACTTATTTGTGATAAAATGTAGTCTATAAAGATAATTAAGGAGGGTTTTGGATATGCTGGCTAAAAAAAATTCAGAAGTCATAAATCGTTCAATAAGCGAATTATTAACTGCTATCAAAGGTAATATTGAAACAGTAATAGTCGGCAAGAAGGAAGTTGCCGATCTACTAATGATTTGTCTGGCATGCGGAGGTCACGCTCTAATTGAGGATGTACCTGGATTGGGCAAGACTTCTATGGTGGCTTCTCTTGCGGCTTCCGTAAACTGCTCTTTCCAACGTATCCAATTCACTCCTGATGTCCTTCCTTCTGATGTTACAGGATTTACCATGTATCACCCTGTAAACGGTGAGGAACGCTTTTATCAAGGTGCAGTTATGTGCAACATTTTGCTTGCTGATGAACTTAATCGCACCAGTCCCAAAACTCAGTCAGCTTTGCTTCAAGCTATGCAAGAGGGCGTGGTGACTGTGGATGGTGTAACCCACGAACTTCCTCGTCCATTCATGGTATGTGCAACCCAGAATCCAGTCGAACAGGCAGGAACCTATCCTCTACCTGAAGCACAGCTTGATCGGTTTCTTATGCGCATCAGCATGGGATATCCGAGCAAAAAAGACGAAATCACCATCCTTGAACTCAATAAAAAGGGTGTCAAGCAAGCTAATCTTTCACCAGTTGCAAGCGCTAAGGATGTGCTTTTTTTGCAAGAAGCTCTTGATAACATCGTCTGCTCAGAATCTGTAATGTCTTATATTGTGGATATCACTGCGCGTACAAGAACCCACAAAGATGTCACACTAGGTGTCAGTCCTAGGGGTGCCATCGCGCTTATGAGAGCTTCTATGGGACGTGCCTTGCTTTTAGACCGCGCCTTTGTATTGCCAGATGATGTGCAAGCTATGGCGCGTCACACACTGTGTCACCGGCTTATTCTAAGTACCCACGCATACACCCATAATCAGACTGCTGAGAAGGTGCTAGATGACGTGATACATACGATTCCTGTACCTGTGGTATCTGGGTTATGAAGCCGCTGAAAACAAGCTGGTATAGCCTCATGCTGCTGTTTTATCTTTCTGGAATTCTAACCGGACGACGAGAGTTTTTCCTCTTACTATTCATCATGGGCTTTGTACTGCTGTATTCGCTTGTTTTAAACTTTTGGACCATATTTTCGTTTTCGTATGTACAGAAGCTCGACAAAAACGTTTGCGTCAAAGGCAGCGAAACTTCAATGCGTGTAGCCATATATAATGACAAACCATTTCCATTTGCTTTTATTAGCCTTGCAGTGGCTCCAGTTGTTTACTCCCAAAGGGTCTTGCTTAATTTTAGTTTGCTTCCGCATAGTCATATCAATTTCACCGTGCCGCTACCATGCCCTTATCGAGGCATCTTTGGCGTGGGAATGACCGAATTAGAGGTCAATGACAGCTTCGGTCTCGTAAAGACTCGATTCAATATGTTCAGACTGCCTTATTATCGTCAAGTTGAACTCAAAGTCTACCCAAGATTGATCGAATTATCCATCCTTCCTGCAAAACGGAGCGATAATAAAAATTTTGGAAATGCTAATCAAAGATATTCTGAGCATGGAGAATCATATGCCGGACTGAGAAAATACAGACCAGGTGATCCGCTCAAACGAGTACATCGGGCAGTTTCCATAAGACGGCATGAGTTATATGTTAAAACTTATGATGCTCCCTTTGAGACTTCTGTGCTGATTGCTCTAGATACAGTTATCAAGTGTGAGTCCGAAGAAGATAAATTATATCTGGCTGATCTAGCTTGCGAATGTGCCACAGCGATAGCGAATTACAGTCTAAGAGCCGGACACCGTGTTACATTTAACTGCACAGCTCTTGAAGGTGCAGCACAAACTTTTGAATCCATAAAGGGTTTTCATAAACTCTATGACTATCTCGCTGGATTGCAATTTCAAGAACAAGGCGACTTTATGGAAATCTTACATAAAGCTTCGATTTCCGATATGCAGGCTATTTACGTGATATCGACTCGCAAGGGTGGCAGTATTTATGAAGCTCTTGCACGACTAGATACAAGTAACGTAAAGCTCATTTCGTTAATGACACACAAGAGTACCCGCTTTTTTTCGGATACCGTGTCTGATGATGGCGTGGACATACCTATATCCATGTCTGGAGTATGGACTATTCAGGTAGCAGTAGGCGATGATGTAGCAGCTGTTTTAGGTGAAGAGGTGGGCTAATATGAAAAGGGAACCAAAACATGTTATTCACCAAGAATACGAGATTCGTGATGGGCATATTGAAGCGAGCGAGCAGACCAAAATTCTTGCCCGAATATTAAATAGTGAACTGCTCATGGATGCTCTATCATGCCTCTTACTCTCGGTCGGTAGTTTAATGGCTCTACTAACTTCAACTGCGCTTAACAATAGCTTGTTTTCCTGTCTCATAGCATCAGCCATCTCGGTGTTTTTAATAGTTATGATCAGTCGCAGATGGTGGATATTGCCCCTTGCATTAGCAGGTTTTACAGTATTATACTTGATCTACCATCTCATAGCAAGCAATCTCAGCGATGCTCTTCTGTTCTGGCGCTCATTCATAGGCTGGATCCTATCAGGTGCGAATTATGTGCAGGACTTTACAGATGCAGGTTTCTTGACAGCATTGCATTTTATAATCGCATTTATGGTCACATTAGTACTATTTGCGATAATACGCAGGTTGTTTTACTTTCCAGCTTTATTCCTACTACAAACTGGCGTATTTATACTATCACGTGCGCTGATCAACACCGACCTGACAGCAGAATTGTGCCTCAGTGCAGCCGGTCTTATAGTAATTCTGCCCAGAGTATACGCCAATCGCATCATTAAATCAAAAGTTGCAGTAGAGCATGCCGAAGTATCGAGAGCGCGGATGCAGGCTGTAGCAATTCCTGCTGCACTGATTTCTGTACTTATCTCATTGTGGATAATTCCTGAAAATACAATGATATGGAAATCACATAGGCTCAATATCTGGATTGATGACATGGGTACGCTGATTACAGGACCTTTCCATGGATTGCCAAAATCATCCTCTAACTTCAATATGTACGATTTAGGTTTTCAGGCGGAGACAGGTCGTTTAGGTGGACCTGTCACATTGAGTGAGGAGCAATATTTGTCAGTTTGGTCCCAGCGTCCAGTACTACTCAAAGGAAGAACAATGGATTATTATGACGGCAAAAGCTGGAAGATATTGACTCCTGACGGTGACTTGCGCTTTAAAAGTCCTTTTTGGAACAATATAAAAAAAGAGACTTTTGACATGGACAAACCTGTCGGCACTGGCGAAGCCACAAAACTATATGAAAAGCTCACCACCGAAATAGATATCACATTGCTCTATAAAAAAGGTGTATTCACAACATTGTTTGCTCCTGAAAACGTGCGTAATATCTCCTTTGACAAGCTATTCAAAGATCCTGAAGCTTATTTCAACAGGCGTTCAGAGCTATATATGCATTCGTATATTCCATACAATGCGGAATATACTGTACGTTCACGTGTGTGGAATACTGGAATGAATGGCTTTGATGAACTTTTTACGCAACTAGAAAAGCTTACTCACGATCAAAAAAGGTATTCTATCATAATAGATCGTTATACTCAGCTTCCGGAAAGTCTTACAACTGAAGTATATCAGACTGCTGCTTCTATCACAGAAGGCATTGAATCACCGTATCTTAAAGCATGTGCCATAAGCCGATGGCTAGCGAAAAATGCCGAATATACATTGGAACCTGATATGCCACCAGAAGACACTGATTTTACCGCACATTTTCTGAATACCAAAGAAGGGTACTGCGTTTATTTCGCAACTGCAATGACTGTATTAGCTCGATGTGTTGATCTTCCTGCAAGGTATGTGACAGGGTTCGCTCTGGAGTCTGTTCCTGAAAAAGACTGTTATCAGGCGACAGGTCAAACAGCTCATGCTTGGAGTGAGGTGTATTTTGAGGGTATTGGTTGGTTACCCATTGATCCTTTGAACTGGAACTCGGAAGATTCTATAGATTCTCTCAATGACTATATGATTGACGAAAAGCCAGAGGAACATATACCGCAAAACCGCCCAGAACAAATATCTCAAATTCCTCAAGATGCTCAGAATAAAAAAACATCATACATATGGCCATTACTGCTCTTGTTGATACTTGCACTCTACGGATTATTCCGCTTTGCACTTTGGGCAGGACCACGACATATAGCTCTCGTATGGACACATGATGCTGTACGCCGCCACTGGTCCAGTACATCTGATCAACTCGATGCTCTTTACAACGATACACTTCATCTACTTATGCTGCACAGTCTAACCGTACAGATGGGTGAAACGCTTGTGACTTTTCCTGAGCGCGTGGATCGGTTTATAACCTTTGATGGTGTCACACTGACAGAAATAGCTGACATGCTTATGCGCTCACATTTCTATGGTACTCTGCCCGATGATGATGAGATCGAATATGCATGCCTTTATCATGGACAACTGGAATCTCTCACCTTAGAGCATCTTGGTAGGACTCGATATCTATTCAAGCGTGTGTTAAAGGGTATTCGTTTTAAATAAAAGGAGGTAAATCTATGGAATTATTAAAGAAAAAAATTTTAGAAGAAGGTTATTGTATTGGAGATAGCATTTTAAAAGTCGATGGTTTTTTAAATGCTCAAGTCGATATCGAGCTAATGAATGAAATTGGGAAAGAATTTAAAGCTCGATTTAAGGATGCTACTGTCACAAAAATTTTCACTGCTGAAGCATCTGGAATTGCTATAGCAGCAATTACCGCTCAGTATTTTAATTGTCCAATCGTAATTGCCAAGAAATATCTAAGCGTAAATATGGATGTTGAAAATTATGAAGCTAAAGTGTATTCATTCACTAAAAAGGCAGAATATGTCATGAGAGTGAGTAAAAAACATTTGAAAAAAGAAGATAATATACTCATAATCGATGATTTTTTAGCAAATGGACTCGCTTCCATAGGGCTTATAAATATGGTTGAATTATCTGGTGCAAATTTAGTAGGCATTGGAATAGTAATTGAAAAAACATTCCAAGAAGGAAGAAAATTATTGGAAGATAAAAACATAAGGATTGAGTCTTTGGCGAGAATTAAAAGCTTAAAATCTGGAAATATTGAATTTTTAGAATAAAATTAAATTCCTATTGTTCACTCAGAGTTGTAGAGTTCAAGAAAGCGTTTTGTCCGTTCATTTGAAGGATTAACAAGTACATCTTGGGGAGAGCCGTACTCCACCACTACACCTTCATCCATGAATATTATTTTATCTGCAACATTTTGAGCAAACCACATCTCATGGGTGACAATGATCATAGTTGTTCTTTTTTCAGCTAAACCTCTTATAACTTTCAATACTTCGCCTGTCAACTCTGGATCAAGTGCTGAGGTTGGTTCATCAAAGCACAAAATATCCGGTTTGAGTGCTAAAGCTCTAGCTATGGCGACTCTCTGCTGCTGACCACCGGACAATTGATGCGGATAAAAATCTCGCTTTGAGGACAGACCAACTTGATCCAACAGACTCATACCTTCTTGATAGATTTCTTCCAATATTTTCTTCTTATTTCTTTTAAAACCCTCCTGCTTTTTCGCTAGGAGTTCACAGGCTAATACCACATTTTTAAATGCAGTATATTGAGGAAATAAATTGAATGATTGAAAAACAAGCCCAAAATGGAGTCGTTTTTGTCGAATGTTCTGATCATCATATGTGCTTTGATCTTCTGAATCATATAGAGCTTCACCTCTCACAAAAATGCGTCCTTCATCGAGCCTCTCTAAAAAATTTAAAGAGCGGAGCAACGTGGTTTTTCCGCTTCCTGAAGAACCAATGATGGCTAGAGATTCTCCCTCCTCCACTGAAAAATTGATGTTCTTTAAAACTTCAGTCGATCCAAACCGTTTTACTATGTTTTGAACTTCCAATATAGCCATAATCCACCCTTATCCTCATGCCTTAAAATAGTCTAATTTTCTTTCAAAATATCCGAAAAGAAGTGTTAATATCCCCACAAACACCAAGTAAAACGCTCCAGTGTAAAACATAGGCCAGATTAAAGCTCTGCTACTCGCAAATTTCTCTGCAATCTTGATTATTTCTTCAACCACAATCACGCGAGCAAGAGCAGTATCCTTCACGAGGGTTATGATCTCATTCGACATAGGAGCAAGGATTCGTTTAACAACCTGTAATAGTATAATCCGAAAGAAAATTTCAGTCCTGGTCATGCCTAAAACTTGTCCTGCTTCAAACTGACTGCGAGAGATATTTTCAATTCCTCCACGAAATATCTCACTAAAATAGCAAGCATAATTAATTGTAAAAGCAACGATAACCGCATTAAACCGCGATGATATCGGATTTCCAAGCACAAAAGCTTTTCCTCTTTGCCTTATTTTTTTACCATTTAGTCTCAGTGTCTAATTCAAGTGAATTTTCAAGTCCATATTTTTTCGCAAGTTCTTCCATTTTGCCTTCATCGAACAATTCTTTCATAGCTTTGTTAACCTTTTGGGTTAAACTGCTTCCCTTTTTAAAACCAACTGCATACACTTCTGAATCCAAAGTGATATTTGCAATAACTAAATCTGCATAATTCCCTAAGCCTACTATTTTTCTTGCGAGCAAGATATCAACAACAGCACAATCAACAGCACCAGACTTCACTTCAATAAATGTATTAATTTGTGCTGCAGAGTCAATTATGCTGCCACTATCTCCAACAGCTTCAATCGCAAAATTTTCTCCTGCAGATCCCTTTTCAGCTGCTACAGTTTTACCCTTCAAATCGTCAACAGACTTAAAATTGCCGACTTTATCCGCAGTAACTACTACACATTGCTGATTTAACATATAGCTATAACTAAAATCAACATATTCACTTCTTTTTTGGTCTGCCTCATCAGAATTGGCTGTGAATCCATTCCAAATGCAGTTGATAGTTCCAGCCTCAAGCTCAGAATATTTGTTTTCCCACTCGATTTCCTGAAACTCCACTTCCATACCAAGCTTTTCTCCTACAAGTCTAGCAAATTCGGTATCAAAACCTGTCCATTCTCCATTTTCCATGTAATTCATAGGATCGTAAATGGTTACACCACAAATGAGCTTTTCTTTATTACTTGCTCCATCACTGTTTCCGCACGCTACTAAGACAGATAGTATACTTAAAACCATAAATGTTAACAATAATTTGGAAATAATTTTCTTCATAATAAATTCATCCTTTTAAATTTTTGATTTATTTAAAATTGCGCTGAATTAATTATAATTACTTAAAAGCTTAAATACATTTTTAGAAGTTAGTTAATATCTTTAAAACTCAATAAATTCAATGGTTTACAAAAAATTAACATAACTTTATTTCCATAATTTGTAATTTTTTTTAATATTATATAAAATTCCTCCTAATTATTATATAAAATAGTTCCCATTTATATTAGTTATTTTTTATATATAGGTGTTAACTAATTATTATTCACAAAATCAGCATTATATTAGGTTTCTTGTAATATTATTTCTTTTGTATAATTTTTAAAATGATCTTATAATAATTTAGTAAATATGTATTTTTAGGAGGATCTTATTATGCGTTTAAAATCTATTATGAAAATTATTGCAATGACAGCCATTAGCACATTAATCCTTATGACAGCAGTATATGCTGAAACACCTGTAGAAATTGAGCCGATATCTGCAACAATAGAAGATAGTGAAATTATGCCTGTATCCGAAGCAATTACTTCAGTTGTATCTGAACCTCTTTGTGCTACTACAGTCAAAACTAAAGCTATAGTTGGTGTGTTCATACTTACAAAGATAAAATGCACAATACCTACTCACTCGGTTAATTGCGTAGTTGTTCAAAAACCAACCACTCCAAGTACACCAAATTGTCCACAAGCTCCAACACCGGTTGTACCAACTACACCAGATTGCCCAAAAGTTCCAACACCGACTACTCCAATAAAATGTATACCAGTTCCAA
>JGI20171J29575_12612343_pt1 | contig 14092 bp, 11 predicted proteins | sample TergutNc150P4_FD_29575 | JGI IMG/M metagenome (IMG submission 29575)
TACAAGCTTTGGAGTCTGTCGGGTGAGGTTAAGGAAATTATCAGACTGGTCAAGTCTTAGGAATTATTTTGATTGGTAAATATTTGTTCAAATAGAAATAATTATTATTTAAATTTTAAATACAAAGGAACGAGGAGGAAATTAAATGTTAATAGCAATTATGCAACTTTTATCAAAAGGCATTCAATTTCTAGGTGCAGCCATGATTGTATGGGGTGCTGTGAATCTTGGACTGACTCTTAAAGATGGTATGCAAGGGGGAGGCGGACAGCTTTCAGGTGCAATAGCTATGATCGCTGGGGGGGCAATCATAACAGCCGCAGGGGTTTACTTTGGTGCCCTCGATATAGCATGGATTAACATGTAAGGACAAAATAGCAGCAAGGAGGTATTGTGAAGATACAATTGTTAACTATAAAAACACAATATTATCCTTAACTATGCGTCACTAAGGCATGTTAAGTATTGAAAAGTGAAATATGATATATAGCTTTTGCGGTTTTCATGTTGTATGACAAAACTGGACACACAAAATCACTAACTGATTACTCAATTATGGGAGGTTATTGTATTGATTAAACAATTTATTATATATAACAATTGTATTTTTAGTGAAAAGATTATGTGTAACAATTGTAACTGCACCACTATGTAAATGAGGAGGTTATATAAAAATGCTTTCAGTACTTGTTCATAAGGATGTTGGAGAGTACGAGCCTAAGATTTTTGGAAAACTCACTACACGCACATTAGTTTCCATAGTGGGTGCAATAAGTCTATCTCTAATATCATCTATATATCTTGCTTTCATACTCAAAGTGAGTGTAGCAGAAAATTCATGGATGATCTATGCAGTGAGTATTCCTTTCTGGCTTACAGGATTTACAAAGCCATATGGAATGCATTTTGAAGATTTTTTCACTGCATGGCTAAGACATTGGCTATCTTGCAGTAGAATCATGTATATTCCCACATACGTAAAGTTAGGATATTCTGCTAAAATTCAAGGAGGAGCATATGAAAAAGAATACAAGAAATTCAGCAAAATCAAAGAAATTGAAAGCTACAGACCAAGCGACGGAAACCTCTCTTAATCATAATTCATTAGGTGTAGATATATCTAATGTTGACACGAATGCTCTAAGATCTGTTGCAAGTTTGATGTTTATGGACAAGGTTTCAAAGAAAATCAAGCTTTCATTTAGTGAGTGGCGCACCCAGAAGCATGAGTTAATTGCACAAGCTAAAGAACAAAAGAAGAAAATAGCATCAATTCGCAAGCAACTAAAAAACCGTGATAGGAAGCTATCTAGTCAAACTCTGACATCTCAAATAGCTCGAAAAACCGCCAAGGACATCACTTCATATATTGGATATAATGCGATGTACGAAGATGGCATATGTGAGGTTGAGCAAGGATTGTTTTCAGTAAGCTGTTCATTTTCTGATACTAGCTATCAAAGCATGAGAGATGATCTACAAAAAGGAATGTTCGCTGGTGTGAATCGCTTATATGATCAGTTTTGTGCTGATACTGTCATTCAGATGAGTATTATAAACACCCCTCTCCTACCAGATGAGATAGGTGCTCGCAGTTTTTTTGACTTATCAAAGATTTCAAATGAAAATGCAAGAAATGATGCAAAGGTATTTAATGAAATACTAAATCAAAAGATGAAAGAAAGTGTTAGCAATATTCGTAGAGAACGTTATATCACTTTCATGGTGGGAGCAAGTAGTGCTGAAAAAGCGGTACCAAAGCTTGTGCGTCTTCAAAATGAATCCTCAAGAATTTTAAACAGTATGGGGTCATCTCTAAAGATCCTTGATGGTAAAGAGCGTTTGAAAGTACTCCACAGTCAATTGCGACCTAATGTTCCATTCGCATTTGATTACAAACATGATTTATCAATAAGGCAAGGTCTCACAACTAAAGATGCAATTGCTCCACTTATCCTTGATTTCAAACCTGATGGACGTTCAGATTCCTTTAAGAGTGATGAAGTATGGGGACAAATATTAGTCATGCGAAAATTCGGAAGTGAGCTTTCAGATAGAGCTCTTTCCGATATAGTTAATCTACCTATACCGATGAATGTCACATGGTTTGTGCAACCAATAGATAAAACATGTGCGATAAAATATGTACGCGAGAAAATAGCTTGGCAGGATAAGGAAATCATCGATGAGCAAGGTAGTGCACTTAGGCGTGGATATGATATGAATCTCCTTCCACTCGAACTTAAATACTCCAAAGAAGAGACCGAGGATGTACTTGACCACCTTCAAAATAAAAACCAGCATCTCTACGATTTTACTGGACTCATCTACACATACTCGAATAGTAGAGAAATTCTTGACAATCAAATACTTCAGATCATAAGTAGTGCAAGGCAGAACTCAATCGAGGTAGATTTACTCTATTATAGACAAAGAGAAGCATTGAACTCGATTCTACCACTGGGGCAAAATCATATAAGTATCAGCCGTAAATTCACGACTGCACAGCTTTCCATCCTTATGCCCTTTGCTACGCAGGAACTTGATGAAAGAGAAGGAAACTACTACGGTCAGAATAAATACAGCAACAATCTTGTAATAGGTAACCGTAGGAGATTGTCATCACCAGTTGCATTTATAAGTGGTAAGCCTGGTAGTGGTAAATCAATGTTTGTTAAAAATGAGATTACAGGGACCATATTCTCTCGCCCTAATGATGAGATATATATTCTCGATAGAGCTGGTGAATATACTGTGATAGCAGAACGCTATGGTGGAATTACGCAAGAGCTTTCAGTGAAAAGCAACACATATCTCAATCCCTTTGACACCGTTGATGTAGCAGACAAAACACGAGAGGAGCAGATCGCATTTAAGATTGATGCCCTCCTTGCACAAGCTTCCGCAAGTGCAACTGAAGCTGGACAGAATCTAACAGAAGTTGAGCAATCTATAATAGCTCGCTGTGTTGAACTTGCTTATATCAAATCAAGTGAGAGTAAAAATGGTAAGAAGAGTTTAAATCCAACACTTGGAGATTTTTATGAGATCTTACTTGATCAAGATGAAGTAGAAGCAAAGATCATTGCACTGAGATATGAGCGTTTTGTTAAGGGATCAATGAGCTTTTTCAATAATGAGTCCAATATCAAATGGAAGAGAATTACCGATATCAACTTCAAAGAACTTCCTGATTCCATGTTAGTATTTGGACTAATAAGTGCATGTGAAGCCATCCGCAATCGCATGTATGCAAACTTCAATAAAGGCAAGCGAACATGGCTATATATAGAGGAGGTGCAATCGATATTTAAGTATCCAACAGTACTCAATTATTTTGCAAGGTTTGCAAACGAAGGACGTAAGTTTGGATTGTTTTTAACAGGTATTACCCAAAATTCAATTGCGATGTTTGAGAATGCATCAGCACGTAATCTAGTTCTTAATGCGGATTTTATCATGCTGCTCAAACAATCTCCAATAGATAGAATGAAGTGGGTAGAGATTCTCAATTTATCTGCTCAAGAAGAAGAATGCATAGATGAGAGTGTAGAGCCTGGTGATGGTCTTCTCATATTTGGTAAATCAGGAATACCTATATCTGGCAGACTACAAAACAACAACATCTTGTATGAGATTTTTTCAACAAATCCCTCGGAGCGAGAAGAAAATAGTCTTTTAAAATGCAATAGATAAAATAGATGTAATGTAAAAATACAATGAAGTTATACAATTCAGCCTTTGGATGGATACAGATAATCGAGAGGAGGGCTTATAATAACGCATAGTGGAAATACCGTTAAAGTGCATACTAGCAGTGAACAATGTGAAAAGCAGAATATGCTTGCTAAAGTAGAGCGCACTGATGCAGTAAACTCTGGATTAGTTACTCACTCTGACAAAAGCAGTAGCATATTAAAAGACCCACTTCATGAGATTTATAGCAAAAACAAAGATACACATGCCGCAGGAAGGGTTAATGGTTCATTTTCAGCGTGTAGTACAAAGGTATATAGTACAGAACGAACAAGTAGCGATTTAACTTTTGATAAGAGCAGTCATAATTCAGATACTACTAGCCCTGCTGAGAAATATCATGGAAATATAGGTCTTAAAAATTTGATAAAACACAGTATTGTTGAGTCTACTAAGGATAGTGAAGAGTTAAAAGAGTTTGATAATACGTATAAAAAGGCTGTAGAAATCAAGCATGGATATAATTTTGCGAGAAAGATCTTTGGACATGAGAAAGAAACTAAAGGATTAGGAAAGCTTGCCGAAAAAAGATATCAAGCTCCTAAAAATATTAAGAAGTTGCAACAAGCCATTCAGATGATGAAGAGGCAAGAAACATCACGTGCTATATTGAAAAGTCGTACAAGCACTGTTTCTGGCAAATCGGTTTCTAATGCAGTCGCAAGTGAAAAAGTAGCAAAAGTGAGTGTGATAACAAAAAAAAGTGCTAGAAGTATAGCCATGGCTGGATCTAGTAGTGGAAGCTTAATTACTGCTTGTGGAATTGTCATAGGTGTGATACTAGCGATTATCTTGGCGATTGTGATATTTGCCAGTTTTATATCGATGATTAGTGAGATCAGTAATTATAGCAATAGCAATACAGATAGTTTGGCTGGAAATGAAAAAATTGTGGCACAATTCCTTTTGGATAAAGGGTTAGATCCTCTGCATGTAGCTGCCATCATGGGTAACATCGAAGCAGAAAGCAGTTTTAATCCAGCATTAATAGAAGCCGGAAATGGTATAGGATTCGGTCTGTGCCAGTGGTCTTTTGTGCGAAGGACACAGCTAGAAAAGTATGTAATAAGCAAAGGAAAGTCTTCAAGTGATATTTATATCCAGCTTGATTTTTTGTGGGCTGAACTTACAGGAATAGGTGATGCAGTAAATTATACTTCTATCCAATATGATCATGCTGGATTCTTGAAGGTGGATAATCTGGAGAATGCAGTTTATTATTTCGGAAGGAATTTTGAAAGACCACTAGAGAGTGCTGCACATTGGGATAGACGTATCGCAAGTGCCCAGCGATATTACAGCACACTTATTTATACTAGTGGTTTTAATGATGTTCTTGCTATAGCAGATGCACAATTAGGAAAACCTTATGTATGGGGTGCGGCTGGTCCAGATGCTTTTGATTGTTCAGGACTTGTCTATTACTGCTATTACCATGCAGGAATTTATACAGGCGAAAGAACAACAGCCGAGGGATATAGACAAATAGCAACACCTATTACCGCAACGCAAGCAAAGCCAGGTGATCTTGTCTTCTGGATTTCAAGTGGAGGTGTGGCAGAGCATATAGCTATATATGTAGGAGATGGTCGTGTTATCCATTCGCCTCAAACTGGGGAAGTTATTAAGTATTCTAATATATGGTACCAAGAAAATATATCAGTAATTTATGGTCGTATACCACCAAATACTAAGATGAGGAGATGAAATATGAAGGGAATTTATGAATTGATACAGATCTTTAAAGAAAACAAAAGAGTTCCTATGACTTTTATAATAGTAATTCTAATATTTGTTGGATGGTCGATAATACAGTATAAGGTTAATAACAAATATTTAAAGTCTCCATCTTCAATTGAAAATACCTTTTATGAAGATAAAGATGAAAAGATAAAAGATATTTTAGCAGTGACATTTACATCCAAGCAAAAGAAAATCATCGATAGTTATTCCAGTGAAATAATAGATCTTCTAGCACTTTTAAATGAAAAAACCTGGATTTCAGAAAATGGTAATATATCCATCCGATTCCAAGACAATACCTCTATCTACTCTTTCAATGGAAAGAATGAAATACGACCCTTTGTAGTCTGTGCGATGATTCCGAATAAGATTGTTGGGGATGGTGCAGTTTACAATGAATATATTGTTGCAGTAGATGATGGTCAAAAATACGGTATTGTCAAGATTGAGCGTTGGGAGATTGAGGGATGTACACCTGATAAATGGAAACTCACCTCAAGGCTTTTTGGTGAACAAACGATATTTGGTCAACTGGATGATAAATCATCTTCTATAATCATGCTAATCTATAGGATTGACAAGAAGACTATAGAGATTGGAGGTCTTCTATAGTGAATATCCCAGAAATGATAAATAAATGGTTAATTGAATTCTTTGTTGGCATCTGTAATACCATGTTAGGTGGTTTCGTTGCTTTTATCAACATGATATCGACGACAGATATCTTAGGATCGAGTTTTAAAAACTTGCTTGGAGAAACAAGTGGTAATGGAACTTCAGTGTATACACTTGCAAAAGCACTCCATGATATAGGAGTGGTTCCCATTGCACATAGCATTTTAGCATTGGTTATGCTTGTACAAATAATAAAAATATCTCAAAAGATGGATGCTAGTGCAACAATACCTACTCTTAAAGAGATACTCACTATCGCAGTATTTTTTACAATATTTTCGTATCTCATCAATAATAGTGTTACTTTATGTGAGGCGATTTTTACTGAAGCTGGAAATCTAACACAATTGATGCGTGAATGGACAGGTATGGGTAATGGATTAGTGCTTGGAAATATATCAGTAAGTGCAAATGATGTTGCTGATCCAAGTATGGTTATCAATACATTAATATTATGCATAGTTGCATGGATTATGTCTCTTATAGCTTATCTTGTAGCACTTGTTACAACATATGCTCGTGCGTTTCAATTATATGTGATGATGGCATTTTCTCCAATTCCTCTTGCTCTACTTGGATTTGATGAGACACGCTCAAGTGGAGTCAACTTCATCAGGAGTTTTGTTGCGCTCTGTCTTTCATTCACTATACTCATGTTTACCCTATTTTGCTTCCCTTATGTTGTTGCTGGACTTGTCAGTGATGTTGCAGGTGGTGGAGTCATAGAGGTAATTAGTAATATGACATCAGGATCAACAAGCATTGCACTTCTCAAACTACTTGCGATTTGTTTGGTGCTTATATTTGCTATAGTTAAAAGTGGTAGCTTCGCTAAAGAGATCATGGGAGGCTAAACTGTGATTTTTTTGAAAGTGGGGTTATGCAACTACTCGTCATCAAAAAACTCGAAGTATATTTCGAGAGAAAGGAAATTATAGTTATGGCAGTTAAACCAAATGAGATTCAAAGCATTGATCAAGTAGATACCGAATATACCAAACGTGCCGAAACATTTATCCAATCAATTACTGATCTTAAAGTATCATTCAACGAATATAATGCTAGAATTTCAAGTTTTTTTGATCGCCTTGAAGTTGTAGAAAAGAAATTGGAGAATAGCGTATCAGAGGTTAATAAGATATCATTATGTTTCAGCGACAAAATCCGAACTGTGCAAAATACCATGTTTGCTGGAGTAACCAATAGAATCGACGAATTAGTAAGTGATGTTGCGCTTAAATTTGAAGACTCTTTCGATAAGTGCGATAAGTATATTGCCTATTTAAAAAAAGCGGCACAGGATACACATGAAAACAATGCTCGAAAACATAAATTTAAGAAGTTCTATGACATCAGCAAAGCCGCACTGGTATGGATACTAGTAATCCTCGGCACACTTTTTTTATTGCAATATTTTCTGCTAAAATAGATTGAAACATGAGATGAAAATCCACACTCTCTATAACCAGCCTGTTGTAGGATCTGTGTGTATTTTTATACAATATTTCTAATCACATATTTTTCATTGTTAGGCTTCATCTATTGGTACGAAAATTTTTCTGCTCACTATTCCTGACAGATCATAAAGATATATAATTTTATTTCCTTCTTCATCAATTCTCTCTTTAAGCTTGTTTATGCTATTATATGTATAACTAGTTTTAAAACCTTGCTTATTTGTAAATGAAGAAATATTATTTGCCAAATCATATTCAAATAATTCGTATTCTTCATTTTCAAAGATAGCTTTTATGATGCGATGGTATTTATCATATAAATGGGAAATATTTTTTTCATCCTTCTTCTCAAGTGAGAAATCCTTTAAGAATCTATTTTGATCAGAATAGATTATATTACAGCAATCATCGTATTCAATATCTAAATATTTTTCATTTGGCAATATAACTTTAACAAGATAATTATTTTCATTGTACTGAAATCTTGTTATTATCCTTGCAGCTAATCTTTCAATATTACCAATAGTTTCTAAATCAGCATCATCTAAATCTAATAATTCAATCTTTTCTCTCAATAAACCAAGACTATTGTATTCATAAAATATTTTATGAGATTTTGTTTCATTGATTTTTATGGTTTCTTTTGATAGTCTATCGATTCCAGTATACAGATACTTTCTATCTTCTCCAGAATTTATATGGATTCTTGTTAAATTGTTACGATCATCATATTCGTATTTTTTGACTACAAAAGAATTTTCTTTTCTATCATAAAAACTGTATTTTTCTTCAATGAGATTTAAGTTTTTGTCATAATTATAAATGTAATCTTCATTATTATTAGAAGTAGAAGGTGTTTCTTCTGCTAAATAACTTATATCTATATTTTGAAGATTTGGTGCTAAGATCTCTTTAAGATCATAGTTTTCATCATAAAGATATTTAAAATTTTTACTAGATCTGTTTGATTCAGCAGAGATTTTCATCTCTTTAGGCATAGTAACTTCTAAAAGGTTGCCTAGATGATCATAGCGTCTAAAATCCTTTGATCCATTATTATATATAGTTTGAATTAACAGGTCTATATTATTATATTTATATATAGTTTTTACACCCAAGTTATTTTCAAAGATTAATCTTCCCACTTCATCGTATTCTAAATAGAGTTTAAACCCATTTGAATATTCAATGATTTCAGGTGATACACTATTTTCAGTGTTGTAAACTTTTTTAATGATATTTTTATTACCATCTACTATTTTAATGATTCTGCCTTTTTCATCATGCGCATAGCTCTTAACTATGACAAATCCGATGTCTATTTTTTCTCTTGTCTCTATTAAATTGTCCCTGTTATCATAGGATAATATTTTTTCATAACCATTTGATTTATTTAATTTTAACAATAACTTCTCACTATTATAAAAATATTGCTCCCATGCACCATCAAAAAATTGTTTCATAGTGATATTTTTAAATTCATCATAGGAAAACCGAGTTTTTTTACCATCTTTATCTGTTTTTGAGATTAAATTATTTTTTTTATCATATTCAAATAAGATCCTATCTTTATCATTAATATTGATCTCTTTTATTAGATTTGCTTTATCATGTATAAATTTTAATAGATTTGATGCATAATCTATTAAAGTAATACTCTTATTTCTCTCATCATATTCAATTTTCCAGGATATTTTTTTATGAAATTGAATAGAAATTACCTTTCCATATCTATTGTAGCCAATTTCTATCTCTGTATTTTTATTTGCATCGATTACTTTGCTTATCTTTTTATGGTTAAAATCGTATTCAAATCTGTATTTTCCACTATTAGCTTGCACAACCTCTACTAAAAAATCATTTTCATAAAAATATTTAACAATCCTTCCAATATTATCTGTTACAGATTCTACTTTATTATCCTTATATTTAAATTTAAGACTCCTGCCACAAGAAGTGACGATACTTTCAATTAAATCAGATGAGTCAATATACCTTATTTCAAAGTAGTTTCCATTTTTATCTGATATGCGCTTGAGATTTCCTTGAAGGTTAAATGTATAATAAAAGTGGTCCTTGAAAAAGGTTATTTCATTCAATTTATGATCTTCTTTGTATATTTTAGAATCTTCATTAATGAACTCATCTTTATGAATCTCATACTCTGTGATAAAACCATAACCAAATAGACCAGTTTTCTTAGAATCAGCATCATAAATTCTCTTTAAGGTTAAATTCTTAAGAATGGATGTTATGTTAAAATCAATAAATTCCTTCAATATATTGCCACATGCAACATCAAAATCATAATTATAAATTTTAATTTTCTTGCCTTCAAAGAGAGTATTCCAAAGATCTTCCCTAGGTTTTGATTTAGGAATAGGAATTCTATACATTTTATCTTTATTTATTTTATTTGCGAGCTTGTAAGCTTCATAAAATTGTTTTTTTTCTATTTCGTCCAAAATAATCCCCCTCTCCCCTATCCATTTTAACATATAGCTGATATGGCGATAAAGATTTAAGGAAATTATCTAAAAAATAATTTATAAAAAAATAAATATTAATTTTATACAGAATAACCTTAAATTAGAATTTGACTGGCAATTATAGTAACTTATATACAAATATGTATAAAAATACTAAAAATTTACTTGATAAAATTGTAAATAGATTAAAAAAATTATGGTATTATCTCTATAAAAACTTAAAAATGAATTACTTAATATGACAAATTTAATAAGTAATTTGATGTATAATAATAAAAAAAATATTAATTAAATTATTTATAACATTATTTACTCTTAATTGTCACTAATTTATATTCAAAATTAAATTTATAGTTAATAATTTCCATGTAATTTTTTATTTAATTATTTTTAAAATTAAAAAAGAAAGAAGGGATAGAATGGAAATAATTGAGCAAACAAATAGAACTATTCTATTTGATGAAATTAATCCTGAAAAACTCGATTTGCTTACTTTAGTGGGTGAAGTAAGAAATATAGAAAGTCTCGACGATGATAAAATAAAAGAAATTAATGGATATTTATTGGTAAAATCATTTGATGAATTTTTAGATAAGTTTGACCCAAAAATTTACAGTTTTTTTAATGCAGCTAATCAAAAAGTTATATATTCCTTAAAAAAACCCACAACTATACCAGAAAATTGTATTCAAGAAATTCCATTGAATAAAGATAATGACTTTTTAAAAATGTTACTCACAATGATACAAACTAAGCGATCCCAAGGGATTGAAAATGTTGATTTTCGATTTGATAAGATATTGGACATGATATCTCCTAAAAAGATCATAGAGGATGTCAAATTTATAAGAAAAGAAATTCATTATTTATACAGTGAATATGAAAAATTAGATGAAGGAGACCCTCAAAAACTTGATATAGGCGACAAATTGAATGCCAGATTTGAAGAGGCAAGTAAAAATTATAATAACATAATGGCGTTGCTTCCTTTGGCACTGGATGATGCAAAACAGAGGCTTTTGACTGGTAGAGTTAGTGAAAATGATTCTGCAGAGAAGTTTGTTGCTGGACAACTTACTATGGGAGAAGAGGGCGAGCTTAAGATAATCGAAAAGCCTAAACAAGAATCTACTGAACTTATGATCATAGAAGAAAATACGAATAATGCATTAATACAAGCCTTTAAGGATGATTACGAAAGCATTAATGAAAGTCCTTCAGATTATGTATCAAATTTGGTCGTAAGAACTTTTTGTCCTTTAACTGTAACAAATACAACTGCACTTGATATTCCAAAAGAAGTCGATAACTATAATTCATACTTATCATTCTATTCAGAAAACAAAAATGAATTTATTAAAGTAGCAAAACCCTTAATTGAAAAGATTTTAGGAGTTTTCGTCTATTTCGATCAGTATAAGTCGAAGAATAAAGGTATGGTACCAACACTATTAATTTGCAATAATAGATTAGATATGTTAACTAAAAGTAACTATTTACCTAGATTACAAGTCTATCTGAACTCTGTCAACCATAAGAATAATTTTCAGAATTGTGTCTGGTTTGCCATAGCGAATGACATTGAATTTAATTTAGATAATAATGTTAAGCTAACTAGAGAGCGTTTTAAAGGAAATAAGAAAGTCACAAAAAATAATGTCAATTCAATGGAAAATCTTACAAGCCTTTTGAGTGGGATTTGTGATTATAAGATTCAGACATTTTTTAGTTTTGAAACTTGTGAAGAAACTTCATTTGCAGCAGTTTCCACTAAGGGAATTGATGAATATGTAGAAAAAACACAGGTTCTCACACGTAAAGATTACAGTGAATTTGCAATTGCTTGTCTGCCTAACATTAGCATTGTACCTAAGAACAAATCAGGTTTGATCTTAGATTCATACATGGTAGCCACTGAAGAAGGTGCTGAATTATCACAAGATAAAAAGGACTTATTAAAAATATGGATAGAGGGTGTATATATTCCAGCGAGTTATGTTGCAGCAGGGATAACTTCTGCATACCAATGCCCTGAATATCTAAGATCAAGATTTAAGAATGTAACTGATTACCCAGGAGTTCGTTTTGATATTGAAGCATCAAATAATGCACTTAAAGTTGCTACAACTCTAGCAAAAGAGATAAGTGGTTATACAAATAGTATTAAAGATGCTATTAATAATAGAAATTTTGGTTTTATATTTTCAAGTGATAATGCTCAACTAGATGGAAAAGATTTAAAACAAATCACAGTTTATAAAGCCAGAAGCATGCAGATCTATGAGAATGAGTTCGAATGTATATACAAGACACTGACTGCTACATACATTTCCAGGATGATGCGTGCACAGACAAGCGATTACAAGCAAGATAATGTAGTATTCTTCTTTAGTGCAAACCCAGAAAGTCAGCGTTCTAGGTGGTTTAATAAGACAAATTTCATAAATTCCATCATGCTTCCAACTGATAGCATGGATTATAGGATGGAAGATCAATTTAATATTTGCAATGTAGACATAAGTTTCGGTGGTAATACAAAGAACCTAGAAATTATTTTAAATAAAAATGCAAATGCGGTTTAATTTTGAGAGAAACATGGTTTATATTTATGAATTATAATCTATGTGATTGATGACGTCTAAAATCCATAAATTATTAATTTTTAAACTATAATTCTATGTTCTTTATATAAATAAATAAGTAAGGAGGATGAAATATGGGATTAAGACTAAACATTGAAGGTGCTGATACAATTAATTTGAATGAGCATAATATTATCTCGTGCAAATTTATGACTGACACACCAGACGATTCAAACGCTAGATCAACTGATGTAGTGAACACGATGGTAATTGAAGGAAAGATACTTACTGCAGTAGGTGGTGAAGCTGCTGACGATACAATGAAGATTGCTAAATGGTCTCTTGTTAGAGCTGAAAACGCTGACAGTTACAGGAAAGCAACTATTGAAGTTGTATATGCCAATCAAATTGTGAGGAAGGTGCATTTCCCCAACGCATTTATTGTGGATTATACTGAAAATTACTTCGATACTGAAGGTGTAGGAACATTTTCGTTGGTGATCAGACAAAAGAAAGACAAGTTTGAGATGACAACTGTCGAAGGCGGATACGGTTTCTAATATTGCATGACCTTTTAAGGGATTGTCTATGACAATCCCTTTGAATATAAAGTAAGAAATAGAATATTATCCTATATTTTATATAATGAGGAATTTAAAGTGAAAGATTATTATAAGATTTTGAATGTTGAAAGAGATGCATCTTCAAAAGATATAAAAGATTCATTTAGAAGATTAGCAAAACAATATCATCCAGACGTAAATAAAAACAACCCGAAAGCTAACGAAATATTTAAAGAAATAAATGAAGCAAATAGCATATTAAGTGATGAAACTAAAAGAGCAGATTATGATAAAAAAATGTTCGCTAAAGAAGAGTCAAGAGATACAAATAAACCAAATGAAGGAAGAGCTTATAGACAAAAAGACATGACAATGGAGGATTTTGTTAACACTTCTAGTTATTTTGAGGATTTTTTTGGATTTAATCCTAATAGCGAATCAAAAGAATATAAAATCAAAGATAAAAATGTAAAACCAATGAGTACTAAAGATGCTTTTGATGCTATATTTGTTAAAAAGAACTTCAGAAAATGAATATAGGAGTTGACTTTTTTTATGAAAAACAAAGATGAAAAAATAAAGCGAATGATTTCATATATAATAGCAATATTCATCATATTAATCATGGCAGTATTTATATATTTTCTTTACTTTGTGAATAGTGATTTGGTAATAAAGGTCATTGGAACTATTTCACTTGTACTAATAGCCTTAATTTGGTTTCTTCTTGAACATAACAAAGGGAATATGCAAATACAGAAACATGCTATTGAACCTAATGAACCTAGCATAAAGAGATTTATTCTCATAACTCGTGATGGTGAGAG
>JGI20171J29575_12612342_pt1 | contig 14087 bp, 8 predicted proteins | sample TergutNc150P4_FD_29575 | JGI IMG/M metagenome (IMG submission 29575)
GGCGATTTTCATTGGGTCGCCGTTGTCTTTGAAACGCTTTGCCAGTTCGTCACGGCGGCGTTTGTTGCCGATGATTCCCCGCCACTCTTCGGGGTCCTTGTTGCTCTCGGTCATGACCACGCCGACCATATCCTCCCAAGCGGGACGCAGTTCAAGCAGTTTGCGGTAGATAGCCATTGCGATGGAACGGGAGTAGCCGACAATCATTGCCTTGCCCGTTAGTTCGTGCTGGCGGTTCTCCTCGTAGTGCTTTACAATGTCCTCACAAAGGGCGGTGATGGTTTGCTCTGCACCGAGGATAGAGTCCATTCTGCCGAGTTCCTTTTTGCTCTTTTCAATGGCGTAATCCTCGGCGTTCTGCGCCATAATGTCGTACTCGGCATCAATGAGCCGCAACACGTCATCGTCCAGTTTCAAATGGATGACACGGCTCTCGTAATAGACGGGACGGGTTGCGCCGTCCTCCACGGCTTGTGTCATGTCGTAGATGTCGATGTAGTTTCCGAACACCTCGATGGTTGAGCGGTCTTTGCTGGAGATTGGCGTTCCTGTGAAGCCGATATAAGTAGCATTCGGCAGACTCTCACGGATAATCAACCCGAAGGATTTCTGAATGCGCCCCGTTTTGCTGTCCACCCGCTCGTCAACAAACTGGCTGCGGTGTGCCTCGTCCGCCATAACGATGATGTTTCTGCGGTCGGAAAGGCAGTCGTTGCTTTCCTCGAATTTCTGCGCTGTGGTGAAAATGATGCCGTTTGCTTGCCGCCCTGCGAGCAGTTCCTTCAGTTGTGTGCGGCTTTCGGCTTGCTGCGGCACTTGGCGCAGAAAATCTGAACACTTGGCGAACTGCCCGAAAAGCTGGTCGTCAAGGTCGTTGCGGTCGGTCAGCACCACGATGGTCGGCGAGTTCAAAGCCTCTTGCAGAAGGTGCGCGTAGAACACCATCGACAGCGACTTGCCGCTGCCTTGGGTATGCCAGAACACGCCGCCCTTGCCGTCTGTGACGGTAGCGTTGGCAGTGGACTTGACAGCTTTCCGCACGGCGAAATACTGATGGTAGGCTCCGAGGATTTTCGCATCGCCGGAGAAGCAGATGAAGTTCTTGATGATGTCGAGAAGCCGTGCCTTATCAAACATCCCCTCGATGAAGGTGTCAAACTGGGCATACTGCGTGTTCTCGTAGCTGCCGTCCTTCGTTTTCCACTCCATGAAGCGGTCTTCGCCCGCAGTGATACTCCCCGCCTTGGAGATGGCGAGGTCGCTCATGACGAGGAATGCGTTGTAGATAAACAGGGACGGTATTTCGTGCATATAATTCTGCAGTTGCAAGAATGCTTCGGAAGCATCGGTTTCCTCGCGGGACGGGGACTTCAACTCGAAGATAATCACGGGCAGACCATTCAGAAAAACGATAACGTCCGGGCGCTTTGCGCTGTTTTCGATAATCGTCCACTGGTTGGCAACCGTGAAGGTGTTGCGGTCGGCGTTTTCGTAATCCACGAGGTAGACCAGCACCGACCTTTGTTCACCCTTATCGCAGAAGTCCACGGGCACACCGTTTTGGAGGTAATCCATGAACTGTATGTTCTTCTGCAGCACCGTGCCGCCCTCGAAATTGCGCAGTTTATACACTGCCTCGGTCAAGGCGGCTTCCGGCAATTTGGGGTTGACGCGGCGCAGGGCGGGCAGCAGTTCGTCCATATACAGCGGGTCGGTGTAATCGTGCGCCACTTCCGGACCGTAAGTGTAGCCATAGCCCAGCGTATCGCGGAAAACTTCCACCACCGCGTTTTCATAGTTGGCTTCGGTGTAGGACATAAGGGGAACCTCCTTCTTAGTCTATCGGAACGCCCGCAGGCGGTAAATCATCATTTAGCGTCGCCGAGGTCGGCAACGGATAACTCGCCGGACATCAGGCGGGGTAAAAGGGAATCTCGTATTGAAGCAAGCCGTTTACTCTCCTTGTTGTTGCTGTTGAGGGTTTGTAGCATGGCTTGCACCATTTCAAACCACTTCAACTGCACCTCAATGGGCGGTAGAATTACGACAATACCTTTTAAGTGCGATGATGGACGGGCAATGGAAGGGACACCAGTTTGAGAAGCATTAGCGAGCAGTTTCCCTTGTCCCTCGCGGCTATGGAAGAAGTAGTTGATATATTCTGGCAGAGCCTTTGTCTTATCACAGCGAAGGTAAAACTGTCGTTGCGATATGACATAGTAAGTGTAGTCGCAGTCATCGGTAATCAGTGCCACCTGCCCTATGTTGCCTGCATGGGTGAAGATGATGTCACCGGCGCGGACAAGCGAGTTCGAAAGACGGCGGGCGTGTTCTTCGGTAATGAAATTGTAGCCCAGTTCGTCAAGATAAAGCCCGCGCAGGTGGTTTCCGCTGATAATTGGTACCCCACTCTCCACAAATGTCTCAACCTTGATGTTAGAGCCAAAGGGACCCATAGCGACTTTCTCAGCAAGGTACTCAATGGTTTGTACGCTCCACCCAGAAGGGATTTCGCCAAGTTCGCTATCGATGAATTCACCATCTGCGAACGGCTCGAAATCCACGAACCACAACTTAAAAATCGCCTGCGCCATCTGCTCTAAATGATGATTTATCTTCTTGTTTTCGGCAATCCGAGCGTCGAGGGCGGAGAGGGTGTCGGCAATCCCAATCTGCGTATCAAATGGCACATCGGGGATGGCGTAACGCATAATTGCGCCTTTATCGCCACGCGGCATCTTCGTGCCTTTTCCCGTCGCTGTGGCATAATCAAAGAAGTTGTTGTCCGAAAGCAGGTAGTAAAGAAAGTTCGGATTGCAGTTCTCTTTTGCTCTCAGCACAAGAACATCATTCGAGCAACCGCCGTCACGGTCGGCAAACCAAATCTTGCGGAAGTACGGGCGTATATTGGAAACTAACACATCCTCCGCTTGGTAAGCCTGTGTCTGATTCACGGTCGGCAACCCTGCCGAGCGGGCGATTCCTTCTTTGTTCGGTAGCATATTCTCCGTAGAGATGTAGCTATCCAAGTCCAAATCGGCGACAGCAACCCGACCGTCGGCGAAGTAGCAGAGGTCAGAAAGCGTTTGTGTCATTCGCCGTCACCTCCTGCCTTCAACTTTTTCTGCATATCCCGCAGCGTCTCCAGATACGCCTTCTCCACGTCGCTCAAATTGTCCGGCAACACGGCGCGGTACGCGTTGTACTCCCGATGCGCTTTTTCCACTGCTTCAATATGCCCGACGCGCCCCGAACCTTCCAACACGCCGAATGTCCCTTGCGGTGACTTCACACGGTAACCAACGGCAAGAATCACGTCGAGGGAATACAGTACCACAGGCTTGTCAGAATTTGGAATTTGCATATTTTGCAAATTGCTTTTTTCGGCAAGCTCGCCCTCGGCGAAAATATTTTTAATGTGCCGTGAAACGACGCTGACGCTGCGCCCAAAAAGCTCTGCCATCTGCGCTTGGGTTAGCCACAGCGTTTCGCCCTGCATTCGCACGTCAAGTTTTGCCGCGCCGTCAGGACTTTGATAGATAATGATTTCAGATTCTCTCGGCACTGCTGAGAGTTTCTTGTCGTCAGATTTCAAAGCCTATCGCCCCCAGTCTTTTGCGGATTTCGTCCTCCAGTTCATGGGAACGCTTGAACATCTCTGAAAGTTCGCCCGTCAGCCGTGCCATCTTCTCATCGAAAGGTTCGCCGTCATCCTCCTGCTCCTCTATGCCGACGTACCGCCCCGGCGTGAGGATGTAATCCTGCTTGGCGATTTCCTCAGTGGTGGCAGCGGCGCAGTAGCCCTTAACATCCTCAAGTGTTCCGTCGTCGAACGCCTCGAAGGTTTTGGCAATCTTGGCGATGTCATCGGCGGTCATTTCGCGTAGGCGGCGGTTGACCATCGACCCCATCTTGCGGGCGTCGATGAACAGCGTCTTGCCCTTTTGCTTCTTGTTGCGGCTGATGAACCAAAGGGAAACGGGAATTTGCGTGGTATAGAACAACTGCGTGGGCATAGCGATGATGACCTCCACTAGGTCGTCCTGTACTATCTTTTTACGGATTTCACCTTCGCCACCGCTCTGGGAGGACAACGAGCCGTTGGCAAGCACCATGCCGATTTTGCCGTTCGGGGCAAGGTGGAAAATCATGTGTTGAAGCCAAGCAAAGTTGGCGTTGCCGGAGGGCGGCAGCCCGTATTTCCAGCGTTGGTCACCATTAAGCGACCCGTCGTTCCAATCCGAAAGATTGAACGGCGGATTCGCAAGGATGAAGTCCGCTTTCAACGTCTTGTGTAAGTCGTTGTGGAATGTATCAGAGTTGTATGCACCGAGGTCTGCTTCGATGCCGCGAATGGCGAGGTTCATCAAAGCCATCTTGCGGGTGGTTGGGTTCGCGTCCTGCCCATAAACGGAGAGATTGCCGATGTTACCCGCGTGGTTCTTTACGAAGTCCGTAGACTGCACGAACATACCGCCGGAGCCGCAGCACGGGTCGTACACGCGGCCTTTGAATGGCTGTAGGACTTCGACGAGCGTTCGTACCACGCAGGATGGCGTGTAGAATTCACCCGCTCGCTTGCCCTCCTGCTCGGCAAATTTAGAGAGGCAGTATTCATAGGTTCGGCCAAGGATGTCCTTGTCCGTTCCATGTTCTATCATCTGAATGTTGGTGAAGAGGTCTACCACGTTCCCAAGGCGGCGCTTGTCCAGCTCGGTGCGCCCGTAGGTCTTGGGTAGGATATCCTTCAGTCTTTTGTTTTCTTTTTCAATTGCCCGCATAGCATCGTCAATGACCGTGCCGATTTCCTCGGTGTGTGCGGCTTCGGCTATAACGCTCCACCGCGCCGACGGCGGCACGAAGAAGACGTTGATCTCGGCGTAGGCGTCCTTATCTTCTACGTCATCATCATCGGCGAGCAGTTCTTGATACCGTTCCTCGAACTTGTCCGAGATATATTTAAGGAAGATAAGCCCAAGCACGACGTGCTTGTACTCCCCGGCGTCCATGTTGCCGCGCAGGATATCCGCCGCTCCCCAGATTTGCTGCTCGAAGCCGATGCTTGCGGTGTTGTTGTTTCCGTTTGCCATTATCGTTTACCTCATTCCACGGCAACCTCACGCATCGTGCCGCTCTTTATATGTTTGCTGACTCCGGTGTTTTATGCAGAATCTACTCATCCCCGGTGTTGCAATCCAATGGTTCGCCCTGTTTGGTCAGCTTGTGTTTATGCCGCATAATTGGTCTTTGCGACCTGATTTTGAGTGAGTTTTGCCGCCGCTCGAAGCAAGGGAAGATACTCGGCCATTTTTTCCGTATATTCCTGTTGCTTTATCCTTCGATCTTCTTTGTTGATTTTTTCCATACGTATTCCCCATTTTGTAAATTGTACCATGATTCGACTTATAGGTCAAGCACCATAGGTAGAGGGATGGGAGAAGGCTATAAACTCCCTGCGTGTAAAGTTTAAGGCGGACATTTACATCACGGGTTCAAACTCACGGCTATTGTCCGGTGAGCTTGCTACCTATATAGCGGGACGTTATGTTTCGTTAGTGACTTAAGGATTGATAACAGCAATAAAAAACCCTTGCAATTTTGTTTGTAGGGGGCTTTTTGCCTACATTTGCAAATCCGGCACTATTGGCGCGAGAAATTAGCTGAATAAAAAAATGCTATCATCATGGATTATAAATTTTAATTGACAAATCAATATAAAATACATATAATTTCTACTTGTAGAGGGCATTGTTTTAGCTTTGAGCATTGGAGGTAGAAATGAGCGGAAAAACTATAATTTCCTTAAAAGATATATTTGTTCAATTTGATAATGAGGTTATTTTGAACAATATTAATCTTGATATTAAAGATAAGGAATTTGTTACCTTACTTGGACCTTCTGGTTGCGGTAAAACAACAACACTGAGAATTATCGCCGGGTTTCTTGAACCTGATCGTGGTGAGGTCTATTTCAACGGCGCGAAAATCAATAATATTCCTCCCCATAAACGAAATGTAAACACCGTTTTTCAAAAATACGCGCTCTTTCCTCATTTAAATGTCTACGAAAATATTGCGTTTGGTTTAAAGTTAAAAAAGTATGGTAAAAATGAAATAAATAAAAAAGTCAAAGAGATGCTTTCTATTGTAGATTTAAAAGGCTATGAAAAACGCGCAATTTCAAAATTATCCGGCGGACAGCAGCAGCGTGTAGCTATTGCCCGCGCGCTTGTCTGCGATCCTGAGATATTGCTTTTAGACGAGCCTTTAGGCGCTCTTGATTTAAAGCTTCGAAAAGACATGCAAATTGAGTTAAAGCAAATACAAAACCAGACTCAAAAAACGTTTATATACGTCACCCATGATCAGGAAGAGGCACTGACAATGAGCGATACGGTTATTGTTATGAACAACGGTAAAATTGAGCAAATCGGCGCTCCTATTGATATTTACAACGAACCGGCAAATGCTTTTGTAGCTGATTTTATTGGTGAGGCAAATATACTCAACGGAATTATGAAAGACGATTATAAGGTACAAATCCTTGGAGCGGAGTTTCCCTGTTCTGACTCCGGATTCGGCAAAAACCAACCGGTAGATGTTGTAATACGCCCGGAAGATATTGAAATAATTCCTCCGGAAACCGCAAAACTGGCAGGTGAAATTGTCAATGTTGTTTTTAAGGGTGTTCATTACGAAATGACTGTGGACTGCAACAACTGTATGTGGCTGATCCACTCTACTAAATGCAGTCCAAAAGGCAAAATCGTTGGCATGGACTTTATACCTGACAATATTCATATTATGAATAAGCTTTTCAAAACAGCCAATAACGAATTTCTCGTGACGGTTGACTCCAGCGACAATGAAGAAAATTCTATGACTGTTAGGTTTGAAAATGCTGAGGTATCTGTTTCGGGCCATTGCTTTGAAGAGGGAACGGAGCTTAAAGTCGTTCTTCCGCCGGAAGGAATTTATATTGCCGGCGATGGGCATGGGCATTTGAATGACGTTTATATTGAATCTGTGATTTATAAAGGCCAGTATAATGAGATAATTTTGGAATCTGACGAAAATAAATGGTTGATGACAAGTCTTCAGGATGAACAGGTGGCCACTTATGTGCCGATTTGTTTTGATTTTTCAAAAGCAATATTCGAGGTATACCCGTGAGTGCGGAGATTCGCCAATCGGGCAAAAAAACCGTTGGACGGATGATAAACCTTTACGATCACGAGTATGACATAAGAACCGGTGTCACCGCGAATAATTCCCCTCCGGGGAGGATGCCCAAAGGGCGGGGTGGTTAGTATGAAATCGAAAAATCTTTCGTTTCCGTATTTGATTTGGATGTTGTTGTTTACACTGTTTCCTCTTGCTATGTTGTTTTATTACGCGGTGACCGATAATAATGGGAATTTTTCACTCGCGTCACTTTCTGACATTATTTATTACAAAGATGTCTTTATTAATTCCTTTTGGATTGCATTTGCTTCAACCGTGATTTGCTTTATTCTGGCCTACCCCTTAGCCTTTATTATTTCAAAAATGAAAAAGCGCGCTCAGCAGGCTATAGTGATGTTGTTAATGATTCCAATGTGGATGAATTTTCTATTGAGAATTTATTCCTGGGTTTTGTTATTACAGGACAGCGGTCCAATCCGGCAGGTTTTAAGCGTTTTTGATTTAGAAGCTTCTTTAATTAATAACAAAGGGGCTGTTATACTAGGTATGGTGTATGAGTTTTTGCCGTTCATGGTATTGCCTATTTATACAGTTATAATAAAAATAGACCACAGCTTGATAGAAGCGTCGCAGGATTTAGGATGCAGCGGTCTGATGGTTTTTAAAAGAGTGATTCTGCCGTTAAGTGTACCCGGTATAATTTCCGGTGTTACTATGGTGTTTGTCCCTGCCGCAAGTACTTTCCTGGTTGCGCAATACCTTGGAGGCTCCGGGGATATTATGATTGGTGATGTTATAGAGAAAACCTTTTTTGGCAATTATCATACCGGTTCAGCTCTCTCCCTTGTTTTGATGATTGGCATTCTGTTTTTCCTGATTATAATGAATAAATTCGGCGATGAGGAGGCGATTGGATTATGAAAAAGCTGCATTACAAAATATATATTATATTAATCATGCTTTTTCTTTACCTGCCTATTGCCGTACTGATCGCTTTTTCTTTTAACAGTGACAAAACATCAGTATGGAAAGGGTTTTCATTAAAGTGGTATTTTGAACTTTTTAACGACCGGTCTATCATGACCTCACTTATGAACTCAATAATAATCGCGTCATTATCTTCAATAATAGCCACTGTTTTTGGCACCGCTTCGGCTATTGGAATCTATAATTTCAAAGGCAAGGCAAGGTCGTTTATTCAAACGGTATCAAATATTCCTATTATAGACCCTGAAATTGTAACCGGTGTCTCATTAATGCTGTTATTTTCATTTGTAGGTACGTTATTTAACTTTGAGATGGGTTTTATAACTGTATTACTGGCGCATATTGGTTTTTGTATTCCCTATGTTATTTTAAATGTTACACCTAAATTACGGCAGATGGATAATAATATATATGAAGCCGCTTTGGATTTAGGCTGCAGCCAATGGCAAGCGTTTTATAAAGTAGTGCTTCACGAGATTATGCCGGGTATTGTTTCAGGATTGCTTATAAGCTTTACATTTTCTTTAGATGACTTTGTTGTAACTTATTTTACGCGCGGTTCAAAATTCCAGACACTGCCCATTGAAATTTATACTATGACCCATAAAAGGATCTCTCCAAAAATAAATGCGCTTTCTGCGTTAATTTTTGTTGTTATTCTCATTATTCTGATTATAATAAATATTAGAGAAAGAAAAAACGAATTAAAGAAGGGTGATAATATATGAGACTTTTATTGCGTGTCAAAAGAAAACGGCATAACAGAAAAAATACAGCATGTTCCCTTATTTTATGTCTTTCAATGATAATATTTGTGCTTATTTCACCAGGATGCAGCAGCTTACAATCCGATCAGGAGATGAAAGGTGAGATAAATGTTTTTAATTGGGGTGAATATATCTCGAATGGTGAAGAAGGAACTTTAGATGTTATTGCGGAGTTTGAAAAAACACACAATATTAACGTAAATTATACAACCTTTGAAACAAATGAACAGCTGTATAATATACTGAAAAAGAGCAATTCTTCTTATGACATTATTTTTCCTTCTGATTACATGATAAGTAAACTAATCGAAGAAAACATGTTATTTGAAATTGATTTTTCAAATATTCCAAATTTTTCAAATATAATGGAAGATTATAAAAACCTTTCATTTGATCCATCAAACAAATACTCGGTTCCTTACGCGTGGGGAACTACCGCTTTAGTTTACAATAAAACTATGGTAACGGGTGAAATTAAGGGATGGGATGTGTTGTGGGACCCGGCCTATGAAGGCAAACTTCTTATGTTCAATAACAGCCGTGACTCTATGGCTATCGCTATACAGATGTGCGGACTTGATGTAAACAATATCACTAAGGATGTCATTGATCAGGCGGCTGAAAAGCTCAGGGAACAAAAGCCTCTTGTCAAAAAATATGTTATGGATCAAGTCTTAACAGAGATGGAAAACAATCAGTCGGCTGTAGCGCCTTATTACGCCGGAGATATTCTGCAGATGATGGAAAACAACAAAAACTTGGATTATGCGATGCCTGAAGAAGGCGCAAACTGGTTTGTCGATTCTATGTGTATACCATCAAGCAGTAAAAATAAAGCTTTAGCTGAAGAATTTATTAATTTTATGCTCGAACCAGAGGTTGCAAAGGAAAATTCTTTGTACATTGGATATTCTACTCCCAATAAAGCGGCATATGATTTATTGGATGAAGAGTTAAGAAATAATCCATTAGTTTATCCTCCGCGATCATATTTAGATAAATGTTACTCATTTAGTAATTTACCTGGAGATATTTACAATTATATGGAGGAACAATTTATAAAAGTATCATCACGATAGTATTTTTTATAAATCTTTCAGCACAAAAAAACAAGAAAACGACTTTGTGGGGTTTTTGGGGTTGTGGGTTTCCCACTTTGGCAGTTTGCAACTATATTTGAGCAAGATAATTAAAATATAGGGATAGGGGACGCGATCAAAATTTACATTGCGTCCCTTAGAGCCTGTTATGTTCCAGAGTATATTTTAAAGGTTGATTATTATGTTTTTTAAGTCAAAATTATTATCTTCCGTGGAATTTATAGTTGCCGGTCTTGGCAATCCAGGGAAACAATATGAGCGAACCCGCCATAATGCCGGATTTATTGCCTTAGATTTAATTGCCGCAAATCTTAATTGTAAATTAAATACAGTTAAATTTAAATCATATGCATCTTGCCATACTGTTAATAGTGTGAAAATACTGCTTATGAAACCGGCAACATTTATGAATAACAGCGGTCAGGCTGTCTTGGCAGCTATGGACTTCTATAAGATCCCACCTGAAAGAACAATAATTATTTACGATGATGTTTCATTGGAAACGGGCAAAATCCGCATCAGGGAAAAAGGCAGCGACGGCGGGCAGAATGGTATGAAAAATATTATTTACTTAAGCGGACAAAATACCTTTCCCCGCATCCGGATCGGTATAGGGCCAAAGCCTAATCCGAATTGGGATCTGGCGGACTGGGTTCTTTCGAAACTAAGTGACAGTGAATATAACACTATTATAAAAGCGGCAGAAAATGTCTGGGAATCTGTACAGCTTATAATTACCGGCAATGTTGACAAAGCGATGAATCTATATAATTGAGGGATACAGTATGAATTTTATTACCGATGCTTTACTAAAAACATCTCCCTTTAACGCTTTATTTTCTTCAATTTTACCCTTTACCTGCAGTGCGGTGACAGGATTGGCTGATGTCCATAAAGCTCTTGTTATAGCATCACTTTGTAATTTAAAGAAAATTAAAGCACTTTGTGTTACCGCTGATGAACGTCAGTCGCAAGTTTTATGTAATGATTTGTGCAGTATGGGAATGAAGGCATTTGTGTATCCCGGACGGGACTTCATTTTTAGAAATGTTGATGGTAAATCTCATGAATTTGAGCATCAGCGGTTAAATATACTGCAAAAAATGATTACCGGTGATTATGATGTAGTCATTTCCTGCCTGGACAATGCTTCTCAATTTACTATCCCTCCAGGTAACCTAAAAGAACTTACTTTTTCCATTAAATCCGGTCAGACGCTTTCACTGAATTCCTGTACCAAAACCTTACTTTCCCTTGGTTATAAAAGATTTGAACAGATTGAGAGTACGGGTCAGTTCGCCATCCGCGGCGGCATTTTAGACTTATTTATGCCAAACGAAAAATATCCTTTGAGAATTGAGTTTTTTGGCGATGAGGTTGAATCTATCAATTACTTTGATGTGGAAACACAGAGACGCACCGAAGCAGCTTCTTCAATCATTTTATTGCCGGCCACTGAGATTCTTGTTTCTGACTCTGCCGCTTTAGCTCAGGAGATCCGCAAGAAGGCACAGAGATTAAGAAGCACTCAGTCGGTTAAAGCCAAAGAAATTTTACATCAGGAAGCCATGCAAATTGAAGAAGGTATCATTCCTTCTAACATAGATAAGTTTATTTCAATAATATACAATAAACCCGCCTCTTTATTCGATTATGTTCCTCAAAACGCGCTTATTTTTATTTGTGAACACGCTAAAATTAAAGAGCGTATGCGCAGCATAAATTTTGAATACGAACAAAATCTTTTAGATTATTTTAACAACGGTACGCTCTGCAAAGGCTTTGATATTTATTCCGTTTCCAACAATGACTATCTGTCTTTCATCAAATCTCACCCGGCAGTATTTTTAGATAATTTCCCTTCAAGTAATTTTGATGTAACTATTAATAAGATTATAAACTTCGGAGTAAAGCAAACATCTGTATGGAATGGTTCCGTAAATGTGCTGTGCGATGATCTGTCCAGTATTGTAAGTAAAAAGAGTTCTATTGTAGTTTTAGCCGGCACGGAAAAGGCCGCCGTTAATGTAACAAACGAATTAACGCAAAAAGGATATGGCGCTCACTTTTGCAAATATAAAGATACAATTTCTCCCGGCGAAATTGCTGTTATGCCCGGCAGCCTCAGTGCCGGATTTGAATTCGCGGAGACGGAATTTTATTTAATAAGCCACAGCATTGTAAATTTTGTTCCCGCCAAAAAAAAGAATAAACCAAAAAACTCAAAGGAAATCTACAGCCTGTCCGAGCTTTGCCAAGGCGATTATGTGGTTCACGCCACACACGGTATAGGGATTTTTTCAGGTATCCATAAGCTTGATATCAAAGGTGTAATTAAGGATTATATAAAGATCAACTATGCTAATGAGGATGTCCTTTACGTTCCCGTAACACAACTAGATCTTGTTGCAAAATATATAGGCCCAGGGGATAAAAATGTAGTAAAGATTTCTAGGCTTGGCAGCAGTGACTGGCAAAAATCAAAAGCCCGTGTTAAAAAAGCGGCAAAAGATATTGCAAAGGAACTAATCCATTTATATGCTCAGCGTATGCAGGCTAAAGGACACGCTTTTCCTAATGACAACGAATGGCAGCGTGATTTTGAAGCAACTTTTGAATTTGAGGAAACACCTGACCAAATACGGGCTGCCAGAGAAATTAAAAATGACATGGAACGTCAGGCGCCTATGGACCGGCTTTTATGCGGAGATGTAGGCTTCGGTAAAACCGAAGTCGCGTTTAGAGCCGCATTTAAGTGTGTTTCAGATTCAAAGCAATGTGTTATGCTTTGTCCCACAACTATTTTAGCCTGGCAGCACTATCAAACAGCCTTACGAAGATTTGAAGCGTATCCCATTAGAATTGAGCTGTTATCCAGATTCAAAACGGCAAAACAACAAAAAGAGATACTCCAAAAACTTATTAGAGGTGAAATTGACTTTTTGATAGGCACACACCGTATAGTTCAGAAAGACGTTATTTTCAGGGATTTAGGACTTGCCATTATTGATGAGGAACAGCGGTTTGGCGTTAAACATAAAGAGCACATAAAAGAAATTTGCAAAAACGTGGACGTATTAATGTTGTCGGCAACACCTATCCCGCGCACTTTAAACATGGCTATGACACAAATCAGAGATATGTCTATTTTGGAGGAAGCGCCGCAAAACAGGCACCCTGTACAAACTTACGTGCTTGAGCATGAATCAGGTATAATCAATGAAGCTATACGGAGAGAACTCCGCCGGGGAGGCCAGGTTTTTTATCTTCATAACCGTATTGAGACAATCGAAAGCAAAGCCGTTAAAATTTCCGCCCAGATTCCTGAGGCGAAAATTGCGGTTGGACACGGCCAGATGACAGAGCGGGAGCTTTCGGAGGTTTGGAGAAAAACACTTGAGCAGGAAATCAATGTACTGGTATGTACCACAATTATCGAAACCGGAATAGATTTACCTAACGCAAATACATTTATTATTGAAAATGCTGACGCAATGGGACTTTCGCAGCTTCATCAGCTGAGAGGACGCGTTGGACGCTCAAGCAGGAGAGCTTATGCGTACCTTACCTATAATCCCCAAAAGGTTTTAAGTGACATTTCTCAGAAGCGGCTGACTGCTATACGGGAGTTTACAGAATTCGGTTCAGGCTTCAAAATTGCTTTGAGAGATTTGGAGCTGAGAGGCGCTGGGAATATTATTGGAAGCCAGCAGCACGGTCATATGGAAGATGTAGGGTACGATATGTATTTAAAGCTTTTAAATGAAGCTGTAATTGAAGAAAAAGGAGAAAAGCCATCAGCTGATCAGGTGGATTGTCTAGTGGATGTTGCTGTTCAAGCTTACATCCCGGAGTATTATATAGAAAATTTATCCCAGAGAATTGATACCTATAGGCGCATTGCTGATATTAAAAGTGAGGAGGACAGCAAGGATGTTGAAGATGAACTGAATGACCGTTTCGGTAAAATTCCGGAATCGGTTATGGGATTAATAGAAATTGCGCTGATACGCAATAAAGCGGCTTCCTGCGGAATTTATGAAATAAA
>JGI20171J29575_12612339_pt1 | contig 14057 bp, 8 predicted proteins | sample TergutNc150P4_FD_29575 | JGI IMG/M metagenome (IMG submission 29575)
CGGACAGGGCTTTGGGGGCTGTACCTATACCATCATTAAAAATGAGGCGGTAAAAGGATACCGGGAGCGGCTTGAGGATTATGAGCGGATATTCGGTTTTCATCCGGCTATTTACGAGGTAAAGCTGGCGACCGGAAGCCATGTGATCAAGTAACAAATAATAAAGAGGGATGAGGAGTGAGGGGTGATATAGAGGGCAGATGGTAATGAGGATTTTGTTGACCAATGATGACTCCATTAAGTCTCCGGGAATAAACCTGCTGGCCGCATCCCTGCGTAAAGCCGGACACCGGGTGTTTGTGGTCGCCCCTGAGACTAATCAGTCCGGAGTTTCTCACGCGATACGATTCCTGGACGGTCCTTCAAAGCTTACCCAAATCGGAGAGGATACCTGGTCCTGCGAAGGAACCCCGGCGGACTGCGTGATTATTGCCCTTAAGGGGGGGATTCCGGAATTGTGTTTATTGGAGGGCGAATCAAGGAAAATGAAGCAGCCTCCTCCCATTGATCTGATTATCTCCGGCATAAACCAGGGGGCGAATCTGGGAACCGATATTATCTATTCAGGCACGGCGGCCGCGGCGCGGCAGGGGGCGTTCTTTAAGATTCCGTCTTTGGCGCTTTCGCTGCTTCATCGGGGGGATGAATGGAACTGGGACATGGCCGCCGGTTTTGCCGTGGAGCGCCTTGACGAAATGGTGTCGTACTGGAAACTCGATTCTTTTATCAATGTGAATATACCGAATCGGCGGGAAAAACCCGCGGCGCTGGTTCTCGCTTTTCCGTCTTTGCGGTATTATAGTGATAGTATAGAAGTGTATCAGGCGCCGGATGGCTGCCGGTACTGTTTTGCGAAGGCGTGGGATATATCCGCGCAGACGGAACAGGGTTCCGATTGTGATGTAACGGCGAAGAATAATGCGTCGCTGAGCGCGATCTTTATTCATCCGGTGCTGTTGGAATCGGTTAAGGAGAAGGGGGGGGGATAATGGCAGGAAATCAGCAAAATCGGAGCGGCGCTTCAAGAAGCGGTGTTTTAAAAAACGATACCTTGGGCGGAAAGCCCGTTATAAATGAACAATTTGAATCCCAGGCGCCCAATAAGGTCTGGAAATGGGAATTTCCGCATACATCCACTAAAAACAAACAGCGGCAGAGTACGGAAACGGAGCCGATAAAAGCGCCAAACACGATACAAAAAACCGATGAAGATGTTTTATCTGAGAACAGACTCAAAAAAGGGATGCGCTTGTACCGTATCAAGCGGTGGGAAAACGCGCTTGAGGAATTTCAACTGGTTGAGACGGAACATTTTAACAACGAAGAACGGGCGGAACTTGCCTATTATTTGGGCCTCTGCTATACCAAACTGGATCGTTTTGACGAGGCCCTGCAGTGCTTTGAACAGGTGCTTGCCCTCAGCAACAGCCCGTTGTGGACTTACCAATGCCGCCTGATCCTTGCTTACATTTACATTGTAACCGGACGCGCCGCGATGGCGGAGAATGAACTTAACGATCTTGAAGCCGGCGGTCTTGAATCGGCGATGCTGTACAATACCCTGGCGTATGCCGAATATGTTCAAAAGAATTATCTGGCCGCGATAGAATGGTACGAAAAGGCGCTGGATATTGAGAAGGATAATCCTACCGCCCTGAACAGCATGGGCTACATTCTCGCCGATACGGGAATGGATACGCAGAAAGGCCTGCGGCTGTGCCGTAAAGCAGTCGAGAAAAATTCGCAAAACGCCGCGTACCTCGATTCTCTGGGCTGGGCTTCATACCGGTGCGGAAAACTGACCGATGCCCGCAACTGGCTGCGCCGCGCGCAGGAACTTGCCCCGCAGGAAAAGGAAATCAAAGAGCATTTAAGGATCGTCAGCGAGGAGACAGTATGACAAAACGAATTTCCCCGATGACAAGACAGATTCCACATGCGTTAACTTATAAAGAATATAACCACGGAGTACTGCCGTCCTGTGGACAGCTTGGAGTAACACAGAGGAAATACGGTTTGAGTTTGGGGATTAGTTTTATATTGCTCTTTGCTGCGCCGTTCCTTGCGGCGCAAAGTGCTTATATAACCGGCGGCAGTGACGTCAACGCCATCAACGCCGCCGAAGAATTCCGCGTTGGCATTCACGCGTACAACCGTTATGCGTTTAACGAAGCGATTCTTTCCTTTGAGCGCGCTCTTTCCTTCAGGCCGGGCGAGGCGGTGATAATGGATTGGCTGGGCAAAGCGTATTACCGTTCCGGCTTTGAAAGCACCGCCCTGCGCCAGTGGAAGGCCGCCGTTGAGGCTTACGGTAAAAATACCGGGGCGGGCATGATCATCAACAACCGCATTGAAACCGTCGCCAACCGCCGTATGCTCTTTCCCATTGCCGATGACGATGTGCGTTACCTTGAATCGGGGCGCTACCCCGGCCGCTACGAGGACAATATACTGTACCGCCAGCCGACGGCAGTCCTGCCCGACAGCGATGGTTCCGTCTGGGTGGTCGCCTATGGCAGTAATGAAATTGTCAGGATCGATGTAAACGGCGTTGTCAAAGACCGCAAGCGCGGGCCGCTGAACGGTTTCGACCGGCCCTATGATTTGGTGAGGGGCGCCGGGGGGCGGATGTACCTTTCCGAGTACCGGGGCGGCAGGGTGAGCGTACTCAGCCCCCAGGGCGACTGGCTGTCCTATATCGGCTCAAAGGGCCTGGGACGGGGGATGTTTGTCGGTCCGCAAAATATGACGGTTGACGAAGACGGCTACCTCTATGTGGTTGATTACGGCAACCAGCGCATTTCCAAGTTTGATCCGGACGGGGCGTTTGTCCTGTCCTTCGGACTGAAAAGCGCCGTATTCCGCGGTTTTGATTCGCCGACCGGCATAGCGGTAAAAAACGGCCGGATTTTTGCCGCCGACGCTGTGGCAAAGTGCATTTATATGTTTGATCCCAACGGCAATTATCTGGGCATCCTGACCGACGGTCTTTCCGGACCGGAAAGCCTTCGTTTCCTTTCCGACGGCAGGCTCCTCGCGGCGGATACCAACCGCGTCCTGCTGATAGATATCGATTCCGCCATTGTCCGTGAATTGGGCGTCGCCGGGAATCCCAAAACCCGCATAGTCGGCGCCGACATGGATACCAACGGCAGCCTGCTTGCGGCCAATTTTGCCGCGGGTGAGGTATCGGTGCTGACCCGTTTTGACGATCTTGCCTCCGGCCTTTTCGTGCAGATTGAGCGGATATATACCGAACGGTTCCCCCAGGTAATGCTGGAAGTTCGGGTTGAAGACCGCCTGCGCCGCCCCATTGTGGGTCTTGAAAGTTTAAATTTCCTCATCAGCGAAGGGGGGCGCGTGGCGAACGAACAAAATTTTCTGCTTCCGGCCTACCGCGTCAACCGCGCCGATGTTTGCGTATTGTTTGAACGCTCGCCGCTGACCACGGGTCTGCGGGATGATTTTGCCGCGGCGTTACGCGATATTAACAACGCCCTGGGGGCGCAGGGGCGGATAGTCTCGGTTATTTCAGCGGGCGAGCAGCCCCAGCGGGAACGGCATGAAAACGCGCTTGAAGCCGCCGCGCGGGGAAATTCGGTCAGGTACAGCAACCGCTGGCGTTTTGATTTGGGACTGCGCCTTGCCGCCACCGACCTGCTTCCCGGCGAGAAAAAGCGATCGGTGGTGTATGTCGGTTCGGGCGATCCGGGGACCCTGGCTTTTGAACAGTACAGCCTCTCTGAAATGGCGGCCTATCTTGCCAATAACGGCATTGTGTTTAACGCGGTTCTCGTGGGCGGCGGCGTTGCCGGCGCCCAGCCTTCCGAGGAAATACGCTATTTGTGCCGGGAAACCGGCGGCAAGGCCCTTCCCCTGTACCGTCCTGAGGGAATAAAGGAAGTGATAGAAAGCATCGCGTTTGTCCCCAACGGCCTGTATTTTTTAAGTTACCAGTCGGTGCTTCCCACCGATTTTGGCAGGGCATGGCTTCCCGTAGAGACGGAAGTGTACCTTATGGAACGTTCAGGACGGGACACCAGCGGTTACTTCCCCCCTCTGGAATAATGGATTTTTTCTCTTATAATTAAAGCAAGAGGTTTTTGATGTTTAAAGGCGATTTGACACCGCGCGTACAGAGGATTCTCTCGGTAGAGGCCCAGGAAGAGGCGCGCCGCTTTAATTCCGACCAACTCCTGCCGGAACATATCATTATAGCGATGCTCAGGGAAGGGGCGGGTATAGCCTGCAAGGCTTTGCTGTTTCTCAGGCTCGATCTTGCCGATTTCAGGCGCGCTCTGGAAAACGCCATTCCCCGCATACCGGGGATTTTAATTCACGGCGATGTACCCCCCTCGCGGCGGACCAAAACCATGGTAGACCTCGCCGCCGGGGAGGCCAGGGCCATGGGCAGCGATTTCCTGGGGACGGAGCACCTGTTGTTTGCCGCGATGAAGGAGCAGGATTCCAGCGTTCAGTCATATTTAAGCCAAAAAGCGGTTGATGTTGATATGATCCGGGTCGTGGTACAGACAACCTTTAACCGGCCTTCCGTAGCACGCACTGACCGGCCTTTTGTCGCCGCCAATGGCTGTCCTTCCTATTTTATCCAGCGGGACCGCCCGGGCCGCTATCCCGACCAGTATACCGTGGTGGGCGCGGACAGGCCGCCGCGGGTCAGACCCGCTACCTACCCGGTCCTTACCCCCACGCTGGATACTTTTTCCCGCGATTTAAGCGCCCTCGCCCGGGCGGGCAAACTGGACCCGGTTATTGGCAGGGAAAACGAGATGAACCGCATCGTGCGGATTCTGGCGCGGCGGACCAAAAATAATCCCATACTGGTCGGCGAGCCGGGGGTGGGCAAAACGGCCATTGTCGAGGGCCTTGCCCAACTGCTCGCTTCGGATAAAGCCCCGGAAGCCCTTTCCGGCAAACGAATCCTTTCCCTTGATATGGGGGCCATTGTGGCGGGAACCAAGTACCGGGGTGAATTTGAGGAACGGCTCAAAAAAATCACCCGGGAAATAACCCAGTCGGGAAGCGTAATTCTGTTTATTGATGAGATACATTCGATCATCGGGGCAGGCGGCGCCGAGGGAACCATTGACGCTTCCAATATGCTCAAACCGGGCCTTTCCCGCGGCGACATTCAGTGCATAGGCGCCACCACGCTTGCCGAATACCGCAAGCACTTTGAAAAGGATGCGGCGCTTGAACGGCGTTTTCAGGCCGTGCTGGTTGAGGAACCGGACATGGATGAAACCCTGCTGATACTCAGGGGCATCCAGAAAAAATATGAGGATCATCATAAAGTCTGCTACACCGATGGCGCGGTAAACCTTGCGGCAAGACTGGCCAAGCGTTTTGTCACCGGGCGTTTCATGCCGGACAAAGCCATTGACATTATTGATGAGGCCGGGGCAATGCGGAAACTGGAGAATAACGAGGAACCGCCGGAAATTGCGGGCATTGAGGCGGAGATACACAACCTCATAGAAGAAAAAGGCGTACTGGTAACCGCGCAGGATTACGAACACGCCGCGGTGGTGCGGGATAAAGTACGGGAGCTTAAAGCGCGGCTGGAGGACGCCCGCGTTGCCTGGGAACGGGCGTACAACAAGAACCATGTCCAGGTTGATGAAGATGATATTCGCCGCGTGGTTTCACAGGCGACCGGCATTCCCCTCATGCACCTTGAGGAACATGAATCAAAACGTATGCTCATGATGGAAGCGGAACTGCACAAACGGGTAATCGGGCAGGATGACGCGGTACAGCGCATCGCGTCGGCGATACGCCGCTCCCGCGCCGGGGTTTCATCTCCCCGCCGCCCCATGGGCTCTTTTATTTTCCTGGGGCCCACCGGCGTCGGAAAAACCCTCCTTGCCAAACGGCTTGCGGAATGTCTCTTTGGCAGTGAGGAAAGCCTGGTGCGAATCGATATGTCTGACTTTATGGAAAAGCACAACGCCTCGCGCCTGGTGGGAGCGCCGCCGGGCTATATCGGCTACGAGGAAGGTGGCATACTTACCGAAAAAATCCGGCGCAATCCTTACCGGGTGATTCTGTTTGATGAAATTGAAAAAGCCCACCGCGATGTCTTTAACCTGTTCCTGCAGGTAATGGAAGAGGGCGAACTGCGCGACAATCTGGGCCATACGGTCAGCTTCCGCAACACGGTTATCATAATGACCAGCAACGCCGGCGTGCGGGAAATCTCCCGCGACTCCCGGCTGGGCTTCGCTTCCGGTTCCGGCCAGATGAGCATGGAAGAAATTGAATCGCAGGCAATGTCGGAACTCAAGCGGCTGTTCAATCCCGAATTCCTTAACCGCGTTGACGACGTGGTTGTTTTCCATCCCCTCAGCATGGAGCAGATAGAGGCGATTTTTGACATTGAGTTACATGAGCTTTCCGCCCGTCTTGCGGAACAAAATTACCGCATACGCGTTCTGCCCTCCGCCCGCCGCTTCCTCATTGAAAAGGGCTGGGATCCCAAATTCGGCGGACGGCCCCTGCGCCGCACGATTCAAAAAGAACTGGAAGACCCGCTGGCGCAGATGTTACTGGTACGCGGCTGGCCTGCCGGCACGGTTTTTAATGCCGGGTGCCGCGAAGGAAAAATAAGACTCATCGGCAAGGCGCCGTTTATTGAAAGCGGCAATGATGAAGCCTTGATCGGCGAGGAAACGGTTGGTAATGAAGAGTTGGTAATGCGTGAAAACGGCATTTGATGTCATGCGTTAAAAGCTATGCTATTAAAGGAGGATGGGAATGGCGCTTACAGAGAAAGATGTAGAAAAGAAAACTTTGTCGGAAATCGGGAGATTGATACTGGGATACGAGACAAAAATAAAAGATTTTGCGGTTAATTTAAGGGCTGGCATGGCAAAACCTGCCGATATGATGGCGTTAAATTCCGATTTAGCCATGTTGAAAAAGGTGCAGGAAAGAAAAATGAAAGAACAAGGCCGCCCCATGCGGCAGGAACACTCAAAGTCTGCCGCGCCATTGAAATCATACGATGATTATTTGAAGAATAAAAAATGACGAGCGATGCCGCGGAGCGCGAATCTTCGGTACGGCTGGTATGATCCTGATTTTGAAAAATTGCCCCGGCTGCTTGCCGATTCAAAACCGGAAAAGCCGCCTTTTATGTTATGCAAAAATTTTACGCGGAAATGAAAAAAAATGAACGAAAAGCAAAGGCTATGACCCGGTGACAGCCGCCGGCTTATATAACCGTTCCCGGATACAGGATGGTATTTTTGGGGATAACAATAATGCCGTCTACAATGTAATAGTGACCGTAATTGCCGTCGGTGCGGCGCATATCGTCGATGCCGATGCGGCAGTCTTCGCCGACGCGGACGTTTTTGTCGATGATGGCTCCCTTGATGATTACGCCATGCCCTATCCCCACGTTGGGAATCCGCGCTTCGGCATTCTGCGCCTTTTGGGCTTCGTTCTCATAAAAGTCCGCCCCCATACACACGACGCCGTTTAAGCTGGAGCCGCTTTCAATAATGGTGCGAATACCGACAATCGAGTTGGTGATGCTGGCATTGGTGATGATACAACCCTCGGAAGCGATGGATTGATTCATGTTGCTGAAATTCATCTTTGAGGGGGGCAGGTTGCGCATATGGGTATAAATCGGCCGGTCCTCATCATAAAAATCGAAACGGGGCTTGACGCTGGTCAATTCCAGGTTGGTTTCGTAGAAATTCCGTATGGTTCCGATATCTTCCCAGTAACCGTTAAATATATAGCCGTTGACCTTATGGCTGTTGATGGCGGCGGGAATTATTTCCTTGCCGAAATCGGCTAAATCGTTGGCAAGACAGTCTTCCATGGTTTGGGCGTTAAATACGTAGATACCCATGGAACCGAGATACAAATCATCACGATTTCTATCGATTCTGAGCTCCGCCGGGGCCTTAAAATCGGAAATATCCTTGGTGGGGCCGGGTTTTTCCATAAAACTGGTTATTCGGCTGCTTTTATCGACTTTAAGTATGCCCAGTTCGCTTGCCGCGTCTCTGGTGACAGTCGTGCAGGCAATCGAGATAGCCGCTCCGGAATTGATGTGGTTATTGAGCATGTCCTGTAAGTCCATACGGTACAGCTGATCGCCGGCAAGAATGATGTAATATGAGGGTTTTTGGGTTCTAAAGTGGGGAAAGTTCTTGCGAACAGCATCGGCGGTGCCTTCATACCAGCCAGAATGTTCCAAAGTCTGCTCCGCGGCGAGAATTTCGACGAAACCTTTGGTAAAAGAGTCAAACATATAGGTAGAATTGATGTGTAAATGAAGGGAAGCGGAGTTAAATTGGGTAACAAGGTATATTTGGCGCATTTTTGCGTTAATACAGTTCGAAATGGGGATGTCTACGAGCCGAAATTTACCTCCAAAAGGGACGGCAGGCTTAGCCCGCGACTGGGTAAGGGGAAATAAGCGGGTTCCTTTTCCCCCGCCCAAGACAATGGATAAAACTTCAGCCATACCGCGCCTCCTGATTATGTATGAAACATACAACGGTAGATGTATTCATTGTACACCGGAATTTTTTTTTTGTCGATAGTTTTGTGGAAATTTATGTGCAATTTATACGAGAAAGGTATGAATTTATCCGAAATAGGCAGCGCTATACATAGATAGATAAGGGAAAACTATGGTATAATGCCCGTATGACTGCCCGTGAAAGCCTGGATGCAATCCTGGCAAGCCCCGAATTTGCTCCCCACATCGTTGTTAACCGCCTTTTACCGGCGGCGGAAGGCTCTTTTAGCCCTTTTCCGGCGGATTTGGACGGCAGAATTACTACTATTTTGCGTAAAAACGGCATAAATCAGCTGTATACCCACCAAGCGGAGGTCTGGGAACGGGTACAAGAGGGTAAAAATGTGGTGGTAGTTACGCCAACCGCGTCGGGAAAGACCTTGTGTTACAATTTACCCTGTCTTCAAGCCATGCTTACGAATGAAAGTGCCCGTTGCCTCTACCTCTTTCCGACGAAAGCCCTGTCTCAGGACCAACAATCCGCGTTAAACGAGCTATCCGGCGGCGACGGCGGCCTTGCCGATGACCCCTCCGGTGGGCTGAATCTGAAAATTGCCACTTATGACGGCGATACGCCGGAGTCTTTGCGGGTTTCGGCGCGGGATACGGGACGGATCATCATTTCCAACCCCGATATGCTCCATACGGGGATTTTGCCCAACCACCCCAAGTGGATAAAATTCTTCTCACAGCTTAAATTCATTGTCATTGACGAGGCCCACGCCTATCGCGGCGTTTTGGGCAGCCATGTCGCCAATGTCATCCGCCGCCTCCGCCGCGTCGCCGCTTTTTACGGGGCGCGGCCGCAATTTATACTCTGTTCCGCTACCATCGGCAACCCGCGGGAACTTGCCGAAGCGCTTATCGGTTTGCCGGTTACCCTGGTCGACAAAAACGGCGCTCCCCGCGGCGAAAAACGGATAATTCTCTATAACCCGCCCCTGGTTGACGCGGTGCAGGGCATACGCCGTTCGGCGGTAACGGAAAGCCGCCGCTGGATGATCGCCCTGCTGAGGGCGGGCATTAAAACGATACTGTTTGCCCATTCCCGCGTTAAAACCGAAGTAACCGCCGCTTATGTCAACGAGGATTTGGCCAACATTTTTACCGACAATTTCCGCATACGGGTTGAGCCGTACCGGGGCGGCCTTTTGCCCAATGAACGCCGTGAAATTGAAAAGGGACTGCGGGACGGTACCATTCAGGGAGTAGTTTCGACCAATGCGCTTGAATTGGGCATAGATATTGGCGGCCTTGACGCTTCAGTGGTGGCGGGCTTCCCCGGTTCCTTCAACAGTTTTTGGCAGCAGGCGGGCAGGGCAGGCCGGCGGGGCGGCACTTCGGTTTCGGTATTTGTCGCCACGGCCTCTCCCATTGACCAGTTTATTATGAACGATACGGAATGGTTTTTCCGTAAAAACGCCGAGGAGGGGAGGGTAGATCCGGAAAATCCCTATATTTTAACTGATCATGTAAAGTGCGCCTGTTTTGAATTGCCGTTTAACAGTGAAGAAATGGGGACTGGGGAGAGTTTTGGCGCCAATGTGATAGATGTGCTTGAATACCTGGAGGAAGCGGGGATTGTCCGTCATGCGGGCGGGAAGTGGCATTGGGCTGACCGGTCGTTTCCCGCCGAGGGGATCAGTATACGTTCGGCGACGGCGGACAATGTGGTGATTATTGACGTTACGGACGGCAGAAACGCCGTTATCGGCGAAATGGACCGGCCCAGCGCCAAAGAATTAATTTTTGACAATGCCGTGTATATACACCGGGGCAGGCAGTATCTGGTAGAAAAACTGGATATTGAAAACCGCAAGTGTCTGGTACGCGAGGCCGAGGTCAATTATTTTACCGACGGGTTGGTCAAAACCGACATTAAGGTTTTAACCGAGGATGAAAAAATTACGCTCCCTTCCCTGCAAGCCGTCCTGGGCGACGTTCTGGTCCGTTCCCAGGCCGCCAAATTCAAGAAGATTAAGTTCCATACCCACGAAAATGTCGGCTACGGGGAGATTGAGCTTCCCGAAGAAGAAATGCAGACGCGGGCGCTTGTCCTGCTGTTTGACCCGCAGAGCGCCGGAGGGAAAATACTGGCGGAAATGGATGAACAGGAAGCGGGCGCGGCGCTTTCCGGCGCGGGTACACTTATCCGCACCATTGCGCCGGTATTTCTGCTCTGCGATCCCCGCGATCTGGGCATAGCGGAGCGGGTGCGCGACCCTCATTTTGGCGTTCCGGCCCTGTATATTTACGATAAATACCCCGGCGGAACCGGTTTAGCGGAGGGGCTTGTCCATTGTCTGGGCGCTCTTTTTGCCGCTATTAACGAAACTCTTGCCCGCTGCCCCTGTAAATCAGGCTGTCCGTCCTGCGTGGGAGCAGGCGGCAATAAAGCCGCCGCCGGCAAATTAATTCAAAGTATTGCCTTTCCCGCCGCTTTTTAGTATCCTTTCCCTAAGTGAAAACATTTACCGGTATTCCGGCATCTCCAGGCGTTGCGGTAGGCAGGGTTTTGGTGTATGCGGAAGATGAAGATCCCGATATTCCCCGTTACAGCATTACCGGAGCGACCGTATCCTCCGAATGGGAGCGGTTGCAGAGAGCCCTTGCCAAGGCTGTGTCGGAATTAACGGCCCTGTATGAACAGGCCGGCAGGGAGATGAACCGGGAACAGGCGGACATTTTTCAGGCGCATCTTTTGATGCTGGAAGATGTTGACTTTCATGACCAATTAAAAGAAAGACTAAAAAAGAGCCTGCAAAACGTTGATTGGGTTGTATGGGAAATATGCGGGGAGATGAGGCGGAAACTCATGGAATCCCCGGACCCGATTTTCCGCGAGCGGGCCGTTGATATTGCCGATGTGTCCCATAGAATAATACATTGTCTGCTTCCCTCCGTGATCAGCCGTTCTTCTCTTGCCGAACTGAATGAGGATGTAATTCTCGTGGCCCATGATCTTATGCCATCCGACGCGCTGACCATGGATAAATCGCGGGTAAAGGGCATTGCGCTGGACGAGGGGAGCAGAACCTGTCACACGGCGATTCTGACGCGGGCTTTTAATATTCCCGCGGTACTGGGGCTTTCGGTTATTTCCCGGTCAGTAAAAAACGGCGAAATGATCGCGCTGAACGGTTCCACGGGGACGGTAACGGTTGACCCTGACCGGCAGACTCTGAAATCGCAGGAAAACGAAAAAAAAATACAGAACAAGCAAATTGATGAACTTACCGCCCTGCGGGAACTTCCCGCGGAAACCCTTGACGGCCACCGAGTGACGCTTAAAGCGAACATTGGTTTGCCCGAAGAAGCCGAAGGGATCCTGCATTACGGCGCGGAAGGCATCGGGCTGTATCGCTCTGAATTTCTTTTTATAGCGCCCGGCAGGCATGCCGGAGAAGAGACGCAATTCATTGCCTATAGCAGGGTTCTCAAAACCATGGGAAAATTGCCCGTTACGATCAGAACCGTTGACCTGGGGGGCGATAAGGTTATTCCGGCGTTCCAGACCGCCAGCGAAAGGAATCCCCTGCTGGGATGGCGGGCGATACGTTTATCCCTTGCCAACCCTGAACTGTTCAAGGTTCAACTGCGGGCCATACTGCGGGCCGGCGTTAACGGTAATGTGCGGATCATGTTCCCCATGATCTCCGGTATTGAAGAAGTGGAACAGGCCTACACCCTGCTCAATGAGGCCCGCGCCGAATGTAAAAAGAAAGGCCAGCCCTGCGCCGAAACCATTGAAATCGGCGTCATGATTGAAATTCCCTCGGCGGCAATGACAGCCGATATTCTTGCCGAAAAATCGGATTTCTTTTCCATAGGAACCAACGATCTTATCCAGTACAGTATGGCCGTTGACCGGGGCAATGAAAAAGTCGGGTATCTGGGCGAGTCCCATCATCCGGCGGTGCTGCGTTTCCTCAAACGGACCATTGACGCGGCGCACGAAAAGGGAATAAAGGCCGCCATGTGCGGGGAGCTTGCCGGAGACCCTTCAGCGACAGCCCTGCTGCTCGGTTTGGGCCTGGACGAATTCAGCATGACCGCTTCTTCAATTCCCCGAATCAAAAAAATTATCCGGGGAACCAGCTTGGAATCCTGCCGGAAGCTGGCCGACGAATGTTTAAACGGGAAATCCATCGCGGAAGTTCGCGCTTCAGTACAACAGTGGATGACGGATAATGCCCCGTCTTGAAAAAGCGCGCTTAAAAAAAACCATATCCAAAGAAGCAAACTTCGAAGAAGCAAGCTTCGAAGAAGCACAGGACCGTGCGGAATTTTCCCCTGAAAAAAAATATCGCAACCTTCCTGTCGTAGTTCTGGCGGGCCGCCCCAATGTGGGAAAATCAACGCTGTTTAACCGCCTGCTTCACAAACGCCGCGCCATCACCGATCCGACTCCCGGCGTTACCCGCGACCCTGTTGAGACAGACGGTTTTATCGCCGGTAAACCCCTCAGGCTTGTTGATACCGGCGGCTTCAAACTGGAACGATCGTTTGACCGGGGCGCGGCGTCTGAAAACAGCAACACCATTGACGATCTGGTTGTGGCAAAAACGCTGGAAACTATTAAAAAAGCCAGCCTCATTGTCCTGCTGCTGGAGGCGGGAGAAATGACCAGCGAAGACGAGGAATTTATCGCCCTGCTGCGCCCGTATCAAAAACGGCTCATAGTCGCGGTGAACAAAACCGAAGGGGGCAGGCGGGAAGCCGATTCATGGAATCTTTTGTCATACGGCTTTGAAAAAGTTTTTATGATTTCCGCCGAGCATGGCGACAATGTGGGCGGTCTGGAACAGGAGATTGTCAGCCGCCTTGATTTTTCCGCCGTAGAAGAAGCGGCCCCGCTTCTGGCGGAGAATGTGGCGGAAGAACGGCGGCCCATCCGCATCGCGCTGCTGGGAAAACCCAATACCGGCAAATCCACGCTGTCAAACCGTCTTACATCGTCTAACGCTTCCATTGTCAGCGAAATTCCCGGCACTACCCGCGATGTGATTGAGGGCAGCTTCCGCTGGAAGTCTCGCGATTTTGTAATTCTTGACACCGCCGGCATACGCCGTAAAACAAAAGTAACCGAAAACATCGAATACTATTCGGTGAACCGCGCCATTAAAAGCATTAATGAAGCCGACATTGTTATTTTAATGATAGACGCGCAGGAGGGGCTTACCGAACAGGATAAAAAAATCGCCGCCCTCGCCCACGACAAGGGCCGGGGAATCATCATGGCGCTGAATAAATGGGATACCATGCCGAAAATAAAAAATACTTTTGAAGCCGCCGTTGAACGCATTCATTTTTTCTTTGCCAAAATGGAGTACGCCCCCATTGTCGCGGTGAGCGCCCATGACGGCAGCGGCGTAGACAAGCTCCTTTCCACGGCGGTAACCATGTACGGCCAGCTTACTACCAATGTTGAAACAGGCCGCCTTAATCAGGCCCTCCAGCGCTGGCTTGAAGAAACTCCTCCCCCTTCCGG
>JGI20171J29575_12612329_pt1 | contig 13961 bp, 7 predicted proteins | sample TergutNc150P4_FD_29575 | JGI IMG/M metagenome (IMG submission 29575)
TCACATATGAAAAAACCGTTTCAATGGAATTTCAATGGTAAGTTACTCAAGATTTAATCAGTGCACGTATTTACGGATTGATGCACTAGCTTTGTGAATAACGCAATTATGGCAGCTGGTATTCCGTTTGATTGGCAAACACCGAATTCACCAGGAGTAAATAGATATTATTTAAGGCGTTATGGAAATGATCATAGTGCTGGAGTAATGTCACCTTCATGGACAGGTGCCGGATATGCTGAGTACTATTTTTATAGGCATATGGTGGGGGATCTTGGCAGAGGTATGGTAACCGAACGACTGGTTAAAGATTTAACTGATCCTCGCACCAATAAAAGCCTTGGAAGAACTATTCTTCCAGGAGATATTTTGTTTTATGAATATGATTATTCAGTGGGTAACAAAAATGATCTAAAAGATGGGGGAGCAGTCGTGCCTGACACGGATGGCCCTGGTGATCATTGGTTTAATCATATGGCAGTTGTTACACAATCGAATGTTGGAGTTGATCAAATTGATGCTTATTTTCAAAATCCCACAGCATTCGCAAATACCATGACTAGTGAAATACGTTTTGCTTCTCATACAAGCGGAGGAGAGGTTTCTTTTAATCAGTATACTTCTCCAAAATCAATTCGAATTTATAGAATTGTGGGTTATTATCCGGAAGATGTAGCCACTGGCAATACAGATATACGTCCGGGTATTTACGAAGAAGATTCCTATTATTTGCAGATTGAACGTGCAGTTACTCACGATATTGCCAGTACTGTTGCGAGCAATTATTACAATGGTCAAAAATATTATCAGCTGACAATACAAAGCTATCAGAAATTTGATGCAACCGGTTCAAGTGATAATCAGCCATTTGGATATTGCACAAATATGTTCGCATATTACAATGGGTATCAAAGTTTTGAAACTGTATCTTCAGGAGGTAAGATAACTACGGCTAATAAATCAGCAGTAAAAAAAGCTTTATTTTACGGTTTAACGGGAAACAGTAAAACGGCGCAAGATGTTGATGATATAAATTACCGGCTTGGCTTAACAGGAAGCAACGCACTTCTATCTCCAACGGAAGCATATTATGTGACACAAATGGCAATTTGGTATGCGCTAGGGTATTTAAATTATTCAGGTACAGGTAATATAACATTAAGTAGCAGCGTTACTTTAAATGGGGTTTCTTTTGCTAGTGGCACAGTAGTTGCAGCGAATGTAATGCATGATGCTGAACCGGGATTTCCATCGGCAGCTCAAAGAGTGTTGAATGCATCTAAAAGAATTATAGATATTATAGCTGGCAGAGGTGGTGCACCGGCTGTTACAGCAATAGATCCGAGTTCATTAGGTGATCCTTCAACGTGGATTAAGGTTACGTCGGCTGATTCAAATAGGGCCGCTTATAATGAAACAGAGGATGCTTATATTGCCGGTCCATATACAGTTGAAGATTTAACGAGTGGAAATATTTTAGATGGGAAACCGTGTACGATTCAATTCTATTCAAGATGTGAAGAATGTGACTGTGAAGATTATGAGGATTGCCAAGATTGCGATTGTTGTGATGGTGAGATATGCCAAAACGATTTAGATATTGAGATTGTTGAAAAAGTTACTGAAGGAACCTCTATAAGTTACGAGGAGAAAGATACTTTAGCAGTAGGGGAAGAATTTTGGATAATAATACCTAAGAATACAACTTCAGAGAAAGTCAAGTTTAAAGTAACGGTAAAGGATGTAGGTTTTACACCCGTTGAAATAACTGAGTATCAAACGTCAGCCGAGGTATCAAGTGCAGTTGGTGCTGCTAGCACGGGTAACATGCAGGGAGTTTTGATAGGAAATCCAAATCCACTGCTTCCTCCAAGCGCTTCAGGCGAAGCTGATCTGGAACTGGTTGGCGGATTCTGTATTCAAAAAACTATAAATAGTCAAAAGCCTGAAGAGGGTACTCCGGACCCCAGATTCGATGGATTTTCCTTTATGTATTGGGAACAAGAAGGAACTAGTCTGGTTGAGCCAACAGATACCTCCAAAATAACTACTACTTCAGCAACGACAGGCGGTACCGGAAAAATAGAGGTTTATGGTCTGACACCAGGTACATATGTAGTAAAAGAGGTTGATAATCACGGAGCTACATATATTTTGCCTGATCCAGTTACAATAGATGTAGTTGCGGAGGATGTTGAAGAAATTGATACATACTATATAAATAATATATCAAACTCCGGTGGTTTTACCATTAATAAGATTGCTAAAAATATGTTAGATGAAGATATTGATTATTCAGGGTTTGAATTTGAAATTTATAAGGGTGTACAAAAGATTGTCAACGGAAAAAACACCATTGATGGAACCGAATTCAATGTTACAATCAATCCGTCTAACGGTAAAACTCCTGTCAGCGGTATTATTACGGCAGACGGCTTGCCGAGAGGCACATATACAGTAAAGGAAGTAAATTTATCAAAAGATTTTATAGTACCGGTACCATCAGAACGGACTGTTAGCGTTACAGCTGGCGTGATGTCTGACAATGGCCAGGCTCATTATGTGTCATTTACAAATGTACAAAAACCCGGTGAGCTAACTATAACAAAACTAACGGATGATCCTGACGGAGAAAAATCTGTAGTGGGTGCGAAGTTTAACATTCATTTTGTTGAGGATCAAGATAATAGTAATGATGAGATAGCAGAGATCAAGTCGGGTAACTCAGTTACCGTATCAAGACTTCGCTTAGGTGTTTATGAGATAACCGAGACAGCAGCACCTGAGGGGTTTAAAGCGGATAAAACTGTGTATACTGTTACTGTAGATGCCGCTCATGTAGTTGCTCCAAACGATCCGGATGATACTATAATTCGTGTTGGCTGTGAAATCACAAATTACTCACAATTAGGAAAGTTTTGTATAATAAAAAAGAACAGTACAACAAATGAGATGGATGATGAAATGACAGGGACGGTATTTAATATATATCCGTCAGGGAAAACTTACAACTCGGCTCAAGACAATGAAAAACAGCAGCTAACTATTAGTAGTGAACATGTGCCGGATGGCGCGGAAACAAAATTTTTACCATTAGGAGAATATATAATTGAAGAGATAACTGCGCCTGATGGATATGTATTAAGCGCGGTTAAAGCTCAAACAGTAATTTTAGCATATCAGCAGGGTCTTAGTGACGATGATGATTATGAAGCAGTGGAGGTTACATTTACAAATAATCCTCAGCTAGGTCAAATCACTGTTTACAAGACAGGAAATTGCCAGAATACTAATGGTGCTTGCGGTGAATCCGATATTGCGGACGGAGCGGAATTTGAAATACGTTCCGGTTCAGCGGAAGGGGAGGTTGTTGAGACTCTGGTTTTAGATGGGGTAACATCAAAAGCGTCACAAGCGCTGCCGCTTGGAATATACTACGTTATTGAAACAAAAGCTCCAAAAGGTTACGTGTTAGACGAAACTCCTCAAAAAGTTGAAATTCAATATAATGCCGAAAAACAGGACGTGGAAGTTTTAACTGAAGCGGAGGATTCCGCATTAAAAGTAACACTAACTAATGAAATTATTTCAGGGAAAATATCCCTTAAGAAATACTCAGATGTAGTAAAAAATGACTCAGCAATAAGTGATATAAGTGATTTGGAAGTGCTGAAGGGTGTAAAGTTTCAGGTTTATCTGAAGTCTGCCGGAAGCTATAATAGCGCAAATGAAAATGAAAGAGACGAAATAACAACAGATGAAAACGGTTTTACTTCTACTAAGGATTTACCTTATGGTACTTATGTAATCAGAGAAATTGAGGTACCGGAAGGTTATATGCGTATTGACGGAGACTTGCATCTGTATCCCGGAGAAGATTTAGCGTCTATTGATTGGGATTTAGAAAAATATGAGTCTGCAAATAAAGTATCCGAAATCAATATATCCTCTAACAGCCAAATTTACAGCTACTTGCTTGTCAACAAATCATCACCACCGGGAACAGGCGGAATTAGAATTGTAAAGACTTTTGAAAACATTGATCTGAATGAAGATTTATCAAATTTTGAAGGTCTGGAATTTGTTGTTGAAGGAAAGCCTGAAGGAGGAGACCCATATTTTGAGGTCTTTAGTATATACCATACAGGTATTATAAATGTTGAGGGCCTGCTGCCTGGCGTTTATAAAATACGTGAATTGGAAAGTGATACTGTTGCGCTGGATTATACTGTAGCTGAGGAAATAACTGTTGAGGTTGAGATTGGAGTACTAAAAGAAGCGCCTATCGAGAACAAGTTAGTTAGAGCTGATATTTTATTAGCAAAGGTTGGCAGTAATAATTTGAACAAACCGTTGTTTGGTGCTAAGTTTAATGTGTATGCGGATGTTGAAAAAGATATTTTCGATGAAGTGACACACTATATTGGCACTATGACAGAAGATGAAGATGCTGTTCACCGGTTAGAGGGTTTAGTGTGCGGAAAGTATTTTGTTAAAGAGGTTGAAGTTCCTCAAGGCTATGAAATAGACCGTAATGAGTATCCTTTTGAAATTTCCCGTGGGGATAATGGCAAAACGATTGTTATTTTTAATGGAAAAGATGAGAGTGAGCAGGATGTTTTCGTGAATGAAAAGGAGAGTACTCCAACTGAACCAACGACGGAGCCAACAGAACCAACTGATACAGTGCCAGCTGACACAACGCAGCCGCCAACAGAACCTACAGAACCTCCTATTGTACCCGGCACAACATCGACTGTGCCTCCGCCGGTGACAACGGAACCTCCGGAAACTACTGTGCCAGTTACAGCAACAATATTTGCAACGACAATACCTGCGGCAACAACTGCACCGCAAACGACTACAGAATCCAAAACAACCGTGAAGGCGTCTTTAACAACGACATCGCCACCCTCTTCACCCAAATCACCTCAGACATCAGATCCGGCGAATATGCTTAAATGGGTAATAATGATACTGATGTCAATGGCTGTCTTAAGTATGGTTATACTGAAAGTAAACAAGGTTAAAGTAAAAGAAGCAAGCGTCAATGGCAAAAAAATCTGGATACCCAAATCAATAACTGGCGGCAGCAAAAAAATGAGGTATAGAGTTAAAAAATAATAAAAAATACTTAGATAAGGCTTGGATTTTAATCCAAGCCTTATTTTTAGTGCGCTCAAAAAGCCCTTTTGTATCCGTTTTTACGCCTGCAAAGGGCTCCATTATTAAAAATATAATAAATTTGTCAATAATTAATGATATTATGGAATATTATTCATTAGAATTTGCCAATATAAAGTATACAAATAATATGATATAATACCTAATCAGGGAGTGTATGTTAAAAAATAGAATTTGTTCGAAATGAATACTGAAATGGAACAATCTATTTTTAATACATAATATTATTATTAACTACAGGAAGGATGTTGTTCTATGAAAACAAGACCCAAGCGCATGTCAGCGCTAATTATCGGTTTGGTTATCGTGCTAAACACGATACCATTAATGTTCACTAACTTCTCAGCAGAGTTGGATTTGGGGAATTTGTACATTGACAAAACAATCAAGGATGATGAATCTGCAGGAGATACCGTTTTCAGTTTCCAGGTTTTTAAGGGGCATGCTTTACCGGGCTATGAAGTTGGTGCTGTAAGAACAATTGCCGGTGTCGGTACAATTACGGTTGAAGGCTTAGAACCAGGCACTGACTATTACGTTCAGGAAGTTAGATTTCATGATGATTATGTAAAGGAGATAGGAAATGTTGCTACAGGGCCAATTACTGTAGCAAAGGGTGAAACTGACAAGACAAATAATAATACTATATCCTTTGAAAATGAAAAAAAGCGCGGTCAGTTAACCATAATGAAATCAACGGATGTACCTGGAAAATCTGTATTAGGGGCTAAATTTAATATTCATTTTGCGGAGGACGGTGAAGATACTTCGAATGATGTAACCGCGTCAATAACAAGCGGAACTTCGGTTGCTGTATCTGAACTTAGATTGGGCGAATATGAAATAACAGAAATAAAAGCACCGGATGGTTTTCTTTTGAATGAGACAGTATACCAGGTTCTTTTAAGTTCAGCCGGACCATCAATAGTTGCTGAACGTGTAATTTATGTTGGGTGTAATATCACGGATGTATCACAGTTAGGAAAGTTCCGTATAATAAAAGAGAACAGTACGACGAATGAGATGGATGATGAGATGATAGGAACGGTATTCAATATATATCCGTCAAATAAAACTTACAGTTCAGCTGCGTCAAATGAAAAACAGCAGTTAACTATTAATGCCGCGAATGTGTCGGCAGGTTATGCGGAAACTATATCTTTACCCTTAGGTGAATATATAATTGAAGAGATAAAGGCGCCTGCGGGATACATATTAGACGCCGTTACATATCAAACAGTAACTTTAAAATATTATCCGGGTCTTACAAATAATGATAACTATGAAGCAGTTGAGGTTATGTTTACAAATACACCGCAGTTAGGTCAAATTACTGTTTACAAAACAGGAACTTACGATAAAACCAATGGCGCTTACGGTGAGTCCGATATTGCGGACGGCGCGGAATTTGAAATACGTTCCGGTTCAGCTGAAGGTCCTGTTGTTGATACTCTGGTTTTAGATGGGGTAACATCAAAAGAGTCAAGAGCGCTGCCGATTGGAACGTACTACGTGATTGAAACTAAAGCTCCAACAGGTTATACGCTGGATGTAACTCCACAAGAAGTGGTGATTACATATAATGCCGAAAAACAGGATTTGGAAGTTTTAACTGAAAACGATAATCCTGAACTAAAAGTAATTCAAACGAACGAAGTAATTTCAGGTAAAATATTTCTTACAAAGTATTCTAATGCAGAAAAAGATAATTCAGAAATAGGTTTGAAAGTGCTGGAGGGTGTAAAGTTTCAGGTTTATCTAAAGTCTGCCGGAAGCTATGATGACGCAAATGAAAATGAAAGAGATGAAATAACAACAGATGAAAACGGTTGTGCTTCTACTAAGGATTTACCTTATGGAACTTATGTAGTCAGAGAAGTTGAGGTGCCAAAAGATTATATATGTCTTGAGGGAGACTTGAAGTTGTATCCCGGAGGAGATTTAGCGGATCTTGATTGGGATGTAAAAAAATATGATAATGCGGATAAAGTATCTGAAATAAACATATCGTCTAACGATCAAACGTATTGTTACGCGCTTGTCAATAAATTGAGAACGGGCGGACTCAAAATAGTGAAGACTTTCGAAGATGTTACTACGGATGAAGATTTAGCCGCTCTTGCGGGAATAGTATTTGCTGTTCAAGGTAATCCTGTTCAGGGTAAACCGTATTTTGAAACGTTTAAGACGAACGAGAAAGGTATTATTGAAATTAACGATTTGCTGCCGGGGGAATATAAAGTACGTGAGATGAAATGCGGTAAAGTCCCACTTAAATATTCTATAGCTCCGGAAGAGAGTGCGGTTGTTGAGGCCGGAGTATTAAAAGAATTACCTATTGAAAACAAGCTTTTTAAAGGTGAAGTTTCTTTGACAAAAGTAGGCAGCAATGATTTGACTAAGCCGCTGTCCGGCGCTGAGTTTAAGGTATACGAAGATGTAGAGGAAGATGAGAATTTTAATGAAGAGCTGCACTTTGTCGGTACCATGGTAGAAGGGGAAGATACTGTTTATCGGTTAGATGGTTTAGTATGTGGCAAGTATTATGTTAAAGAGGTAAAAGCTCCGGATGGATATGAAAAAGATCTGAATAAACATGAGTTTGAAATCTCCCGCGACAGTGAAGTTGTTGTTGTCAATGAAAAAGGAGAAGAGAGCAAAGTTTTTGTAAACGAACTACTAACAACTGAACCAATTAGAGACCCTGACTCAACGCCAAGTCAAAATGAAATAACTACTGTACCTATAATAACAGAACCGGCTGAACCAACTACCAATCCTGACCCAACACCGAGTCAGAATGAAATAACTACCGTACCCAGAGTAACAGAACCAACTGAACCAATCAAAGACACTGACCCAACACCGAGTCAGAATGGAATAACTACCGTACCTATAACAGAACCGGCCGAACCAACAAAAGACCCTAACCCAACACCGAGTCAGAGTGAACCAACAAAAGACCCTGACCCGATACCAAGTCAGAGTGAACCAACAAAAGATCCTGCCCTGATACCAAGTCAAAGTGAACCAACAAAAGACCCTGACCCGACATCAAGTCAGAGTGAAACAATTAAAGACACTGACCCGATACCAAGTCAGAGTGAAACAACTAAAGATCCTACCCGGACGCCAAGCCAAAGTGAACCAACAAAAGACCCTGACCCGACACCAAGTCAGAGTGAAACAACTAAAGATCCTGCCCCAACAACAAGTCAAAGTGGAACAACTAACGATTCTGAAACAAGATCAGATCCAGGTTCAGAATCTGAACCCACTGGACCGGTAACTACAATTGTATCTTCACCGATAATTACAAAGTATTCGGAAACTGATGTGCCGGTAACTGCCATTACACAGGGATCGCCGTCAATATCGCCGTTTTCAGGCGGATCGCCTAAAACATCAGATTCGTCAAATATGTCTAAATGGGTAATTATAATGTTGATGTCGATTGTTGCTTTGAATATAATTATAATAAAAGCAAACGAAGATAAAACAAAGTGATTAAGAGTTTATAATACCGCAATAAATTAGTGGCAAATAATATACTCCGTCATTTATAAATTTTCCGCCCTCCTGCCAGCCTTTTTGCCGTCATGCGGCACAATCCATCCTTGAAAGGCGCTTAAGCCTTTTTGCGGCTGCATTGTACCATCTGACAGCAAAAATCCTCGGCAATTGTGTGAAAAACTTATGCGTGACGGAGTATAATTCGCGCCTAACAGATGATATTTTATTCAGTTGTAACACTTTCGCTTTTCTTAATATTTTGTTCCGGGAATTTATATCCGGGATCAGATTCTGTATTTAGTTCGGGAATAGAAGTATTTTTGAAGAAATCTAATATAATATCATCGGCACGTTTTAAGTGCATGGACATACTTTTCCAAACATTTTGAACTTCCTGAAGCTTTTTATTATTTTCATTTTGAAGCCGGAGAAATTCTCGTTTTGCGTTTTCCAAAAGCTGTGATGCTTTAGATTTAGCCTCCGCAATAGTATTTTCAGCTAAAGTTTGAGAACGGGTTTGGATTTCCTCAGCCTTTAGATTAGCAGCGGTTATAGTTTTTTCGGCATCCGTTTTTGCTTTGCTGATCATAGACTCAGCAACCTGTTTTGCTTTTGTCACAGCATCTTCAGCAAAATTTTTAGCCTCTGTAATTGTATTTTTTGCGGTTTCGTTTGCCTCCGACAAAGCCGTTTCAGATGAGGCTCTAGTCTGTACGATAAGACTTTCTGATTTGGATGTGGCTTCTGCCATAGTGGTTTCGGCGTATTTTGTGGCCTCGCTTACAAGTTTATGAGCTTCGTTTCTGGCTTCGGATAATATTCTTTCACGGTCCAGTTCCAATTGTCTGGCAGCTTCTTCATTGTCTTTTTTTACTTTAAGAAGACCTGAAGTCATCATATCAATCTTTTCCTGATAAACCGTATCCATAGACGATTTTCGCTCTTTTTCTTCTTCGTCCCAAGCGGTTTGATACAATTTATTAAGCTCGTGAATTTTATCTAATACATCCTCTTCGTTGACACCACCAAAAGCCACTTTTTTGAATTTCAAATCTTCTATATATTGACTTATTTTAAATTTTGTTTTTTCAACCATTTAACTATCACGCCTCTCATTAATCTTAGTTAATTATATACGATTTTGAGGTAAAGGTCAATCCTAAAATTATACAGTAGTTGTCATATCTTAATTTATTAGATTATATAAGTTCCCGAGTATAATTATGAGCATCAATTTATCTATTTACAATTGTACGGTATAAAATAATGGTAATGATGGTGCACGTGATAATGTTCCTTGTGTTTAAGATTTTCCTTATGCATATCCATATTTACCATCGGATCATCCATATAACTTATCATTTGCTCATTGGCCATGGGTATATCCAGTTCATTTAACTGTATTACATGTTCATCCAAAGTTTTATACTCCTTTCTTCAAAGATATAATTTATAATATGATAAATTTATTTATATTGTTACTACTTATTCTTACGTTAGGAACGGGACCTAAATAAATGTTAGACTTTAGGCCGTCTAGCGACGGGAGATGTCTAACATTTTTTCTGGACTGGTCACTTATAACTTGCGAATAATTTTTTAACACTTGTAATTGAGAGAATAATATGGTAAAGTATAGGTGATGCTACTGGGGTACTACTGAATACATATGAAATAAATTACAGAGGAGAAAGACTTTATGAAGGTGCTTGCAATTAACGGAAGTCCGGCGGAAAACGGCAATACGGCACATATGCTAAAATTAGTACTAAGTGCTTGTGAAGCTGAAGGATTTCAAACAGAGCTGTACCAGGCAGGAGGAAAAACGGTACGAGGATGTATGGCGTGTGGTTCTTGCGGAAGCCATTTGGGTAAATGTGCAATTGATGATTGGATAAATGAATTATATATAAAAATGGCTGAGGCAGATGTCATGCTTTTAGGGTCACCTACATATTTTGCTGATTTAACTCCCGAGCTTAAGGCGGTAATTGATAGGACCGGTTACATATCACGACGTGATAACATGCGGTTCAGCCGTAAGATCGGTGCAGGCGTTTGTGCGGTACGCCGTGCGGGCAGCATTCATGTTTTAGATTCTATCAATCATTTTTTCCTTATTAACGATATGATAGTAGTGGGCAGTACGTATTGGAATTTAGGCATTGCCAAATCACCCGGCGAATTTGAAAAAGATTTAGAAGGGGTAGAAACAATGAAAAGGCTTGCTGAAAATATTATTTGGCTGTTAAAGAGATAGAATAAGAAAGGTGGGACGCGAGCATAAAATATGCTCCTTTCATCTGCGCTTGGCGCGCGGAATGAGTGAAGCATGATGCTCCAAAAAGTGAAAATTTTAGTGATAAATGCAGGAAGTTCTTCTTTAAAATATCAACTAATTAATATGGAAAATGAACATGTTATGGCAAAAGGAGTTTGTGAGAGGATTGGAATTGAAGGTTCTCAAATAAAACACATTCCAACAGGCAGTGAATCGTTTGTTAAGGAAATATTTATGCCGGACCATAAAGCCGCTTTTATGGTTATGAAGGATGTGTTGCTTGATAAAACGTTTGGCGTTATAAAAGAATTAAATGAAGTTTCGGCGATAGGTCATCGTGTAGTTCAAGGGGGAGCGTTGTTTAGTGAATCAATTTTAATTGATGAGTCTGTAATTAAAGGGATCGAAAGCTTAATTCCATTGGCGCCGCTTCATAATAAGGCTCATGTCGATGCTATAAGGGCAAGTATTGAGGTTTTTGGAGATAGTCTTCCTCAAGTTGTTGTATTTGACACGTCGTTCCATTCCACTATGCCGGAAAAAGCTTATATGTATGCGGTGCCTTATGAATACTATGAAAAATATCAAATCAGGCGTTATGGTTTTCACGGTACCTCTCACCGATATGTTTCCGGTGAATTGGCGAAAGCGCTGGGCAGAGATATTAAAGATACGAAATTAATTACCTGCCATATAGGTAACGGCGCTTCTATTACGGCAATCAAAGGAGGTAAAGTAATTGATACGTCTATGGGGCTGACGCCATTAGACGGATTTTTGATGGGTTCACGTTCTGGAGCGATTGATCCTTCTGTGGTGACCTTTATTCAGGAAAAAGAAAATTTATCACCATCGGAAATGAACGATATTTTAAATAAAAAATCAGGTATTTTAGGTATTTCAGGTATATCCTCAGATGACCGTGATGTAACTAAGGCGGAACAGGAAGGAAATGCGCGTGCTGCGCTGGCACATAATATACAATATTATCAAATTGCTAAAACAATAGGCAGTTATTATGTAGCGCTAGGAGGATGTGACGGTATTGCGTTCACTGCCGGCTTAGGAGAAAATCAGATTCATCTAAGAAAAAATATATGTGATTACTTAGAATGTATAGGTGTACAATTAGATGAAAACCGCAACATTGAATTTAACAAAAAGCCTCTCGGAAAAATTTCAGCCGATGATTCTAAAGTTCAGGTATTTATAATTGCGACAAATGAAGAACTAATTATTGCCAGAGATACAAAAAATCTTATAACGAAATAACAAACCAAAGTGTGACGGTTTTTTAATCGTCACACTTTGGTTTGTTGCCGGTATATTTACTATCTTCCAAACAAAGAGAAAAGAATACCTGAGACGATGATAGAGCCGATAACTCCGGCTGCGTTCGGACCTATTGCATGCATCAGCAGAGAGTTAGATGGATTTGCTTTTTGTCCCTCCGTTTGCGATATATTAGCAGCTATAGGGAAATAAGCTACTCCTGCGGAACCAATCAAAGGGTTGATTTTGCCTTTTGTGACCAGACACATCAGTTTTCCGAACAGTACCCCTCCTATAGTGCTGAATATGAAAGCAATTAACCCTAAAGCAATAATCATCAAAGTCTGGGGACTTAAAAAGTTTTCAGAATTTGCCGTTGCTCCTGCGGTGAGACCTAAAAAGATAGTAACTATATTGATAAGTGAACTTTGTGATGTATCAGATAAACTTTTTATCAAGCCTGATTCTTTAAGCAAGTTCCCTAGCATAAGCATACCAATAAGAGGCGCTGACGCGGGCAGCAACAGAACGCAGAGAATTGTTATCAGGATAGGGAAGCATATCTTCTCAAGCTTAGAAACGTGACGTAATTGGGGCATCTCGGCATTTCTCTCTTTTTCAGTGGTGATAAGGCGCATAAAAGGTGGCTGTATCAGATGTATTAACGACATATAGAAATAAGCGGTGACAGCAACCGGCGGAATGAGCTCCGGGTCAAGGAGTGATGTAAGGTAAACAGCTATATGACCGTTAGTTCCGCCGATCATGGCGATAGAGGCGCTTTGTGCGTCTGTAAAACCACAGATAACAGCCAAAACAAATGATACAACTATACCTAATTGAGCGGCGGCGCCTAAAAATAAAGCGGAAGGCCGCGCAATCAACGGACCAAAGTCAGTTATAACGCCAATGCCCAAAAAGATCAGAGAGGGATATATACCTTTAGTTATGCCTAAATGTAAGTAATAGAGCAGTCCTCCTGTATCATCGGGAAAGGAAGGAGCAAGCATCAAATTTGCCAGAGGCAGGTTAGCCAGCAGTATGCCAAAAGCGATGGGCAACAGCAGAATAGGCTCAAATTTGCGCCAGCCAGCCAGATAGATAAGTATACAGGCAATAATGATCATAATGCAATGCTGCCATGTTAATGCGGCAAAGCCGGAATTATCCCAAATAATTCTTAATGCTTCAAACAAAGTTTAATTCGCCTCCTTAGCAAGGGGAACAGGTTCGGCAGGTGAAGTCTGCGGGTTTGGTGAGGACGGTAAGGAAGGTGTCTGTGTGGCAGTTATATTTTTCGTATTCAGAATATTTGCCCGGCCTCTTTCTACTTCTACTTCGTATTCATTATCGTTTATTTTTATTCGATAAATCATAAAATGATCTCCTTTTTTGACAGTAATTTTATAGATTTAAAACGTAGTTCATATAAAGGTATGCCGGATTCATTGCTTATGATAGCCATTATCATAGCCGCGATATGGTCTTCCACATCATATAATTTCAATTCACCGCTTGAGAAATCCAAATTTCCGTCAATACCCTCCCGGTCTGATTCCGCTCCTCCCAATGAGGGAGAATCAGATGTACCAATTGGGATTCGGCGTGGTTTTGACGCGGGCGGAGGGGCATTATCATTATTATCCGCCGCGGATATTAATTTAGCGGACTTTATATCGGCTGGTTTAGTAAAAGTCAGTTGGTTATCAGA
>JGI20171J29575_12612314_pt1 | contig 13777 bp, 15 predicted proteins | sample TergutNc150P4_FD_29575 | JGI IMG/M metagenome (IMG submission 29575)
TCAAGTGCTTTTTTCCATTCCTCAGTAAAAAAATAAGTCTACACAAGGCTTTTTTGTCCTCCTGCTCTATACAACTGTCAAAGACCCGAGATACGTAAAAATGCGCGAGTTGGCTTATTTCCGAATTGAAGGCGGTTTATCACCTGCTTGACAAAAAGATTCCGCTCGTTTATAGTACAAATTGACAAATAGTATACTTTGTGTAGGAGGAACAGTCATGAAGAAATTCTTATCGGTGCTCATGGTGCTCATGCTGGCCGCGGTGCCCGCCTTCGCCTCGGCGGTGACGCTGACGATGGGGTCGTGGCGCGCAGACGATGTCGCGCAGATGAACGACCTGCTGGCGGTATATAAAGAAAAGACCGGCGTGGAGATTATTTTTCAGCCCATCAACCCGCCGGAGTACAACGCCACGCTGCGCACGCAGCTGGACGGCGGCATCGGGCCTGACCTGATGTACGCGCGCTCCTATGCCACCGGGCGTGACCTGTACGCGGCCGGGTACTTTATAGACTGTACCGATGTGCCGGGCCTCAAAGACAATTTTACCGCCTCCAGCCTTGAGCCATGGCAGAACGAGGATGGCTCCATGTTCGCCGTGCCCTTTGCCGCGGTATCGCATGTGGTCTATTACAATATGGACCTGTTTGCCGCCAATGGGCTGGAAGTGCCCGCCACCTGGGAAGAGTTCATCGCGGTGTGCGAGGCGCTCAAGGCCGCCGGCATCACCCCGCTGGCCAACGGCGTTAAGGACGAATGGGATATTTTGGAGTGCTTTTTCCTTGGCATGCTGCCAAACTATGTTGGCGGGGCCGCGGAACGCGCCAAGTATGAATCGGGTGAAAAGGCGCTGAACGACGAGGCGTTCGTCGCCGCGTATACGGACTTTGCCTCCATCGCGCCGTACTTGGACGCGAACTTCTCCACCGTGGACTATAACGACAGCCAGATGAACTTTGCCCTGGGCCGGGCCGCTATGTTCATGGACGGCTCATGGACCTGCGGCACCTATGGAGACGTTGGCTTTGAATGGGGCGTCTTTGCGCTTCCGGCCCGCGAAGGATCGGATACGCGCGTGACCTTCCATCCGGACATGGCCATTACGGCCAACACCGCCACGAAATATCCCGAAGAGGCGATGGCGTTCCTTACGTGGCTGTGCTCCGTGGAAGGCGCGACCGAGGCGTCGAAGGTGCTGCCCGCCGGCTTCTTCCCGATGATCAACGCGGTCATTGAAATCGAAGAGCCGCACGCCAACGCGATTCTGGCGCTGAATGAGGGCAAGGAGACGGACGCCCGCTTTATCTGGCCGGCGATGATGGATCTGTACGCGCCGATGAACCAAGAGCTTATCAAGCTGCTCAAAGGCGAGGTTACCCCGCGGCAAGCGGCTGACGCGGTTGCCGCCGTTTGGGCGGAGCTGCAGGCGAAGTAGGGTAAGAGAGGACGCCAGGGGATTCCGCGCGTTTCGGCGCTGCCGCGCCGGAATCCCGATTGCGCGCAATCGGGATTCCATGTTTATATCCCTCTTGCCGGGAAGCAAAGAAGGGGTCCGGGGGTTTAGCCCCTGGCGGGGGTCAAGGGGGCAGTGCCGCCCCCTTGCGTCCCTTTGGAGGAATGCATATGTCTGAGCTGAGCCGCCGGAGCGTGCTGCGCGGTGGACGGAGCCTTACGCCCGGGGCATTTTATTGGATGCGCTATATCGTGCCGGCGCTGGCCGTGTATGTGGTGTTCATGGCCTGGCCGCTGCTGGACTCGATCCGGCTGAGCCTGTATACTGGCAATCACGCAAATCGGTCGTTCGTGGGCTTTTCCAACTACAGCCGCCTGTTCGCCGGGGGAGAGGTGGCCACCCGCTATTGGAGCGCGCTGAGCCATACCTTTTATTTTTTTGCCCTTCATATGTTGATACAGAACGTGCTGGGCATGCTCTTCGCGGTCATGCTGACCAGCCCGACAATGCGCGGCCGGCAGGTTTACCAGGCCGTCATCTTTTTGCCAACCACGCTGGCTGTGCTCGTGACCGGCTACCTGTGGAAGCTCATCCTCAACCCTGTGTGGAACGGCGAGATCCTCCGTGCCATTGGCCTGGGTTTCTTGGCAAAGGGATGGCTGGGGGAAGCTTCGTCCGCGCTGACGACCATCTCGCTCGTCTCCTGCTGGCAATGGATGGGCATTCCGACGATGATGTTTGTCGCCGCGCTGCGCAACATCTCCGACGAGCTGCTGGAGGCCGCTTCCATTGAAGGGGCGAATGCCTGGCATCAATTTGCGCGCGTGAAGCTGCCGCTGATTCTGCCGGTCGTGGGCATGATCGCCATCCTCACCTTTGTCAACAACTTTAACGCGTTTGATGTGGTCTACGCGATGGAGAACGCAAACGGCGCGCCAAACTACGCCACGGACCTGATCGGCACGCTGTTTTACCGGGTGGGCGTGGCGGGGCAGCACCCCGTCGGCATCCCGGACACGGGCCTTGGCGCGGCCATCGCGGCCATTACGTTTATCATCCTCGTTTGCGGCGTAGTGCCCACGCTCAGGCTTACGCAAACAAAGGAGTAGCGTTATGACGAAAGAGAAAAAAACGCGTTCCCTGCGCGTGCAAAACATGCACATCCCCTCGCATGGGGTGCTGGCGCTGTGGTCCCTGCTCGCCCTGTTTCCCATCTGGGTGCTGGTTGTCAACTCGTTGAAAACGCGGTACACGATCTACAACAACCCCTTTTGGCTGCCGGAGAAGTGGAACTTTGGCAACTACAGGGAGGTGCTTGTCAGCGGCGATTTTCTGAGGTATTTTCAAAATAGCCTGATCGTTGTGGTGTTGTCCATCGCCCTGGTGTTGCTCTTGGGCAGCCTGGCGGCGTACAGCCTGGCCAACTGGCGCGGCCGCGCTTCAGGCGCGCTGTATTTTTGGATGATTGCGGGCATGATGCTGCCCATCAAGATCGCGTCCATCAAGCTGCTGGAGATGGTCAAGGGACTGAGCCTCATCAACACGATCTGGGCGCTGGTGCCTATCTACGTGGCGATGGGCATCCCTATCGCGGTGTTTGTGCTGACGGAGTTTGTTCGCCAGACCCCCGGTGAGCTGCTGGAGGCGGGGTTTATTGACGGCGCGGGCCGCTTTCACATCTTCTGGCGCATCGTGCTGCCGCTGCTCCGCCCGGCCATGGCCACGGTGGCGATCTACAATCTGATCCCGTTCTGGAACGACCTGTGGTTTCCGTTGATTTTCATCAGCGATGAGCGGTCCAAGACGCTGCTGCTGGGGGTGACGCGGCTCTTTGGCCAGTATCAAACGGACTGGTCCAAGGTGCTGGCCGTGCTTACGCTGTCGGCTGTGCCTGTGCTGGTTCTCTATTTGGCGATGAGCAAGCAGTTTATTAAGGGGCTGACGGCGGGGGCGGTGAAGGGGTGACGCCGGGGGAACGACGGGGGGTGCTTGATGATACATTTCTGTGCCGCTTCCCCCTTTAAAAAACGGTATTGACAAAAAATAGCATATACTATAAAGTGTAAATATAGAATATTAGGAGGTTTGAATATGAAAAAATTTCTAATCGCTCTTGTCGCGGCTATAGTGGTTGGCGTGCTGTTGACAGTCTTAGCGAGTATTATTGGCATTGAGATGACAGGCAGGCAATCTGCGGTGTTAGGAGCAAGCGTGGGGGCAAGTGTGTTTTTCGTTATGTACGCGGCAAATGGGATTGAAGCGATGATAGCCAAAAATAACGACAAAAACCGATAGCACGTTCGTATACATCGTATAGAAACCTTATTCCGGGCATAGCCCGGTTTTTTTCTTTCCACAAGAAAATGGAGGAACAAGGAGGATTTTTGTTCATAAGCCACGAACCATACTCCTTTCTGTGAAGAGGAGGAAGCAAGGTATGTTTGACACGCTGGACATGCACATTCTGGAGATCCTTTTTGAGGACGCGCGCATCACGCCCGAGCAGGTGTCCGTGATGACGGGCGCGGACGTTTTGGAAGTGCGGCGCCGCGTCAAGCGGCTGGAGGACGAGCGCGTGCTCATTAAATACCCCGCGATGATCAACTGGGAGCGCACGGAAAAGGAAATGGTGCAGGCGGTCATTGAGGTGCGGGTGCAGCCTCAGCGCGACCGGGGGTTTGACGCCGTAGCCGCGCGCATTTACGAGTTTGAGGAGGTCACCAGCTGCTATCTGATGAGCGGCGCGTATGATCTGATGGTCATGCTCGAAGCGCCTACCCTCAAGCAGCTCGCGGCGTTTGTGCACGCGAAGCTCTCCACCATAGAGTCCGTCACGGGCACGGCCACGCATTTTATTTTGAAAACCTATAAATACGGCGGCGCTGTTTTCGAGGGAAAGGGAACGGACCGGAGGCTGGCGGTGACCCCATGATGGACTATAGCCGCATTGTAAACCAGAGCGTGCGGGCCGTGCCGCCTTCCGGCATCCGGAAATTTTTCGATATCGTGGCTGAAATGCCCGACGCTATTTCGCTGGGCGTGGGGGAGCCGGACTTTGTCACGCCAGGCCATATCCGCGACGCGGCCATTGATTCCATTGAACAGGGAATGACGCAGTATACTTCCAACTGGGGGCGCATTCAGCTGCGCGCGCTGATTGCCGAATACCTTCGGGAGCGGTTTGCCCTGCATTATGCCGCCAAAGATGAGGTGCTGGTCACGGTCGGCGGCAGCGAGGGGATTGACTTGGCGCTGCGCGCGATTGTGTCGCCGGGGGACGAGGTGCTCGTGCCGGATCCGTCCTTTGTGGCATACGCGGCCGGCGTGCGGTTCGCGGGCGGCGTGCCGGTGCCCATTCCAACCCCCGCGGAGGACGCGTTCCGCCTGAGGCCCGAGGTGCTCCGCGCCGCGATCACCCCCCGCACAAAGGCGGTGATTTTTCCATACCCGAACAACCCCACGGGCTCCGTCATGCCCAGAGCCGGGCTGACGGCCATCGCGGAGGTGCTGGCTGACACGGACATTATCGTGCTGTCGGATGAGATTTACGCGGAGCTCAGCTATGGCGGCGAGCCGCATGTAAGTATCGCCACCCTGCCCGGCATGCGCGAGCGCACGGTGCTCCTGTCCGGCTTTTCAAAGTCGTTCGCGATGACGGGCTGGCGCGTGGGATATGCGTGCGGGCCCCGCGAAATCATAGAGATGATGTGCAAAATTCATCAGTATACCATCATGTGCGCGTCCATACAAGGGCAGATTGCCGCGGAGCAGGCGCTGTCAAGAGGGCTTGAGAACGATTTTCAGGATATTCAGGCCATGGTGCGCAGCTATGACCGCCGCAGGCGGCTGATGGTGGATGGGTTCGAGAAAATGGGGCTCCGGTGTTTCGCGCCCCTTGGCGCGTTCTATGTATTTCCCTCCATTGCGATGACGGGCCTTGGCAGCGAGGCGTTTTGCGAGAAGCTATTATACGCTGAGCAGGTGGCGTGCGTGCCGGGCATGGCCTTTGGCGCGAGCGGTGAAGGGCATATTCGGTGCTGCTATGCCACGGCGGTGGATAAGCTGACGGAGGCGCTCAAGCGAATCGAGAGGTTTGTGAAGGGGTTGTAGAGGGAAAGGGGATTGGGAACGGGAGGAGTATAGTTAGCAGCCAACAGGTTAGCCGCAATCCAAATAAAAGGCCATGTACCCGCCACGAATGTAAAAATGATGTGGAGGATTGGTATGAGAAAATTTTTCGGATTTCAAAGGCAGAAGGCAATAACTCGGTCATTGGTGGCAATCTTAGCCGTATGCGCAACGGTTCTGGCCTGCTGGCCGGCGCAGGCTTATGGGCCGCCCGATGAGGTTTATAACTCGACTGCTGACCTGCCGGAATCCATAAGGGAGGCGCTTCCAGCGCAGATGACCTATGTGTGGGGTGCGCGCGGAGGAGATACGATTTATGTGTTGCTCGAAAAAGGTGACGATACCCGGCGCATCTATATCTTCAGCAAGGAGGAGGAGCAGTACAGGCTTGGGTGTGAAAGCGCGCCCCTTCTACGTTTGCGAAATTCTACAGCGTGGATTGGCTTTAGCGACGGTAACGCACTCTATCTCGGCTATGATGATGGAAGCACGACCTATACATTCATCAGAATGTACGACAATACTTGGCAATTAAGCGGTGTACAGGCGAAAGATACATTTCGCGTTGAGGACTTCGGGCTCCATCAGCTGTATACAGATCGCTACATATGCGTGTGGTCACCAACACCGATCTATCGACCATGGACGCTGCACGGTTACCCGTCACGTTCGCCGAAGCATTCAATAGCATGATCGACACAGATGGGTGGGCGTTCGTGAAAAGCGATAAGCCAACCGACAGGCTTCATTTGCGCACCGCTCCATCAACCGACGCGGTGTCGATAGGCAGGTATTACAGCGGCACTCCCGTCCAGGTACTCGAAGACCAGGGAGAGTGGGCAAAGGTGTCCATCGCCGGCATACAAGGGTATATGATGAAGAAATTCTTGGCCTTTGGACAGGACATGCTCAATGTCGAGCGGTGGTTCCCAGGCAAGCACCTCACGGAAAAAGCCGCTGAAAAAGGTATCAATGTATATGCCAGCCCCGATACCGCCTCGGCCATAATTGGGATTCTACGAGGAGGCGATGGTTTGGCGGAATACATCCTCGCCACGGTAGGGGATGGCTGGTATCACGTTCTGCGTGGTGATGGGTTGAGTGGGTATGTGGAGGCGGGTCATTTCTGGGATGGGAATGGCTGAGACATTTGAGTGTCCCCAATGCCCCACAATGCAACTGTCAACCACAACAATAAAATCTGCGCGCGTCGATGGTAAGATGGGCTACATGATGGCCAGGCACCTCACGCCGCTGGGGGCAACACTTCGGCAGGAGGCATAGGTGGTTCCAATCCAAGCGCCAGCAGAACCCTGTCTGGCGGCGCAACAAAACAAGCCGTAATTTCGTACGATCCGACCCCGAAGCATCCGTTCAGCAAAGTGGATCTGGACGCCGCTGCCGCATCCATCGTGGCATATTTTCAAGCCGACTAGCGTCACTGTTTGCGGTGAACCCGTGAGCTATGGGCAGACAAAAACAAATCGGCATATTGGGTATTTGCCGGATGTGCCGGAGTTTTACAACTATATGAAATCGCGTGAATATCTTTCCCTCTGCGGTGAAATTGCGGGGCTTTCCAGGCGGGAAACAAAAAGCAGAAGTGATGAACTTCTATCTCTGGTGGGACTTGACGGCGTAAAAAAAAGAATCGGCGGGTTTTCTCGTGGAATGAAACAACGTCTGGGAATAGCGCAAGCATTATTGGCACGTCCTAAGCTGCTTATTTGTGACGAACCGACAAGTGCGCTTGACCCTGTTGGACGCAAAGAGGTACTGGACATTTTGCGTAAAATTAAAGGCTCCACAACCGTGCTGTTTTCCACACATATATTGTCGGATGTAGAGTGGATTTGTGATCGCCTTGCCGTATTACACAACGGCGGTATCGCGGTTTGCGGGACGCTTTCGGAAATCAGAACTTTGCATAGACGCGACAGTCTTTTGCTGGAGTTTTTCAGTGACAATGACGTAAGAAAATTTAAGTCATGCGTGAATATAGTACCGTTGCTGGAAATTTCATTCTTTCATTTTCGGTATGCTGAGTCCTCTCGGCGCAAAATTTATGCCGGCGATTATCGCGTCGTTTGCGCCAGATATGCAAATCACACTTGCCGAACCTACCGTTTTGGATTCCTGGACACAATTTTATAAAAACGTATCTTCACTTGGCTTCAGCATACTGATGATTCTTTTTGCAAATTGCTTTGACGATGAAATAGACGCATACGAGAATTTTGCGAGCCACCCAGATTTTGGCAAGCCTGCCAAGGGGGTTGGGGAAGAATGAGATAGCGTTTTATTCTTTCCCTTTTTTGAAATCACTTTTGAAACCCCCGCAACTTCCATCTCCAACTGAACATTTTCATTTGATGAATAACAACGCATAAATATGCAAATAAAATCGCCCTGAACTAAGAACGACGAGGTCTAGCGCTCCCAACAGAGGTTTTCTTTCAAAACAAACCCGCGAATAAGCGTCCCCTCTGCTGTTTCAGTTTCAACATATGCCCATACGCCTCGGAACAACGACAAATATCGTACGGCGCTATCTTGCGGCAAGATAGCCAAAGTATCCTGGCCATCAATAGGATCATCCGTTATCTCACAGGCTTGGATTACCTTTGCCGGTATATGGACAAAATTGAGTTTTTCCAATACTTCCTCATACGCCAAGGCTTCAACGGGGATATATCCAATGCGTAGACGATCGTTGTTTGTTCTGTAATATATCAGCAAATAACCATTCTCTTCCCCAAACACAAAAATGGAATCATTCGTGCTAACCTGCGCTTGCCCAGAAGCGGCACGCGTATACGCCGGCCCTGGTCCCGAATAAACAGGATATATGCGGTCACGTTTACAGTCCATCCATTGAGCGTCAATGCTTAAGGTAAGATCCCTGTTGACCGCGTCATCCCAAATTTGCTGATTCTGTGGAATGTCTACCAATGCTAAGGCCAGAAGCTCCTCATTGGTTGGGAAAGAAGCGAGTTTGAATGTCCGCAGATCATCCTGCAGCGCACCCTCATACGTATGAACAACAGGGGTTTGCCATCCCGGCATTATCCTTTGCGTGCGCCATACCATGCCCGTGGAATCTTGTGATTCCAGCTTCCATTGATTATCTTCACCTCGCGCCCATACGTATTCCTTAAGATGCCAGCTATACTCGTCCAACGGATTTTTTATTCCTTCAAAAACAAAGCGCTCCGTGACTCCATCCTGATCGTACTGCCAACGGATTCGCGTAGGATTTTCACACGCTTCAAGTTTGGAAACATACGCTTTATACTTAAGGGCATGGCCATTGAGAAAATCAACACGCCATGCATCGTTGTGTTTTGTGAACACAGCAAGTCCACGCCAATCCCCATTCTCTCGCTCTGAAACAATAAAGTCGCTTGCCTGTGCATAACGCGCGGTATCGGAAAAACCATGCGTAGTGATATATAGCATATGGGTTAATTCCCATCCCATATCCTCTTGTGTGGTTATGGTAGCCATAGCAGGCAAGCTGCATGATAGAAACGAAAAAGCAATAGAAATGAGTATTGCCCATGCGATCATTGTTTTCTTCATTCAGAGTCGCCTCCTGACGCTATGTAAGTAAACCTCACTTTCACGAGCAAATAATACAGGCAATCCGCAAATAACGCAAGACGCTGGTCAAGGTTGCCAGGCTGCACACGGTTTGCGCCCATGCAACCTTAGCCATTGCGCCTTTAAAGCAACATGATCTAAGCCAATATCCGCCTACACGCTCATCGCCGGAGTTTCCCAACTATGATTGCCTAGGGGGCAGCGCCCCCCAGCGTCCCTTTCCCCATCACCCTACCGCACCGGCTGACAATCAGGGCAAAAGTAAACATTCCCGCCCAAATAGGCCTTTCGCTCAATCCTCCCGCCGCACTTCGGGCACGGATACGCCCACGTCTTGCGGGACAGCAGGGTGCGGTACCCGCCTTCCTTGCCGTACAGATCCTTCTCCGTATCCCGCCCGCCGGCGTCCGCCATGTCAGCCAGGGTTTGTTTGAGCGTTTGAAAGAGTTGCGTCATATCATCGCCGGTCAAGGTCTTTAAGGGCCTTGCGGGGTGGATGCCCCTAAGGAAGAGGACATCCTGCAGCACGCCGTTGCCAAAGCCGGGGATGCGCTGCTCCGTGGCCAGGAAGGCTTTGGCGCTGAGCGTGGGCTTTGCGCCCTTATACAGGGCCTCAAAGTATTTTTCGTCAAACGCCCCGGTGAATGGGGACGGCTTTTCCAGCGCGGCCTTGTAGTAGGGGTTATCGTTCGCGCCATCCGTAAACGCCCATAGGCCTCCGTACATCTGCACGCCGCACACCAGCGCGGAGCCGTCGTCCAGGCCCAGAAAAAGCTGATGCTTTGGGGGAAGCTTCGCGCCGGGCGCGTATAGCCGTATATTCACGCCTTCGCCCAGGAGGAGCCGCACGCCTTCAAGGTCGGACTGCACCTGCCCGCCTACGGCGAGGGTATCGCCAAACGTCCGGCCGGTCAGCAGGCCGGGGTACAGGGCCGGGTCGCCAAAGAACCAGGCAAACCCGTGCGGGGATTTGTTCGCCTCCACCGTTTGGATCGTGCGGCCGCGCAAGGCCTGGGTGAGCTGGCGGCTGATGACATACGCTTCCGGGAGTTCTAGCATGAGGGTGCCGCGCCTCCTTACGGATTGGGAATCTGCTTCGGCTGAAAAGAATTAAAAATAGACACAGCCAATAAAACAATCATTATGCTGATACTCCCAATGGTTAAAATCATTTTAAGCATTCCAAATATGCTTGCTAAAAAAACGACCCACGAAGTCAGCGTTGGATAGTGATTGAGCATCGCGATAATGCTGATATTTTCTGCCCAATCAAACAGAAAAGTCAAAACGGGAATCAAAAGCAGGTATTCATTCCATTCTTTGACAGCGGGAACGCGCTTGATAAACAAAGCTATCCACCCAACATAAAAAAGCATGTAGGCAAAGGGGAAAGGGAAATCCAGCGGCAGAATTTTTGTCAAATAAAAGGATCTTCCTTCCGCCCCCAACGCCGTTAACAGGGTGTATGCTTTTTCAGAAGAATATCCAAATTCAAAATCAAGGATGTTGGCGCCGCCGGTTATTTTTAACAAACCGGCCACCCCCATTCCACTACGGTTAATGATCGCGTACAAAACCACAAATAGAACGGAAAATAAAACCGACTTTTTCCATGAGGCTTTCTGTATAATTGTATTCAATAACTTATGCAAAATCATATCGCCCCATTCAAAAATTGTTTCCGCTTACAGACCGCCGCCAGGGCATATTGCCATACATTCATTATCAGGTATTTTTTATAAAAAAGCAATACCGAAATACGTGGGCCAACTTCGGTTAACCCCACATCATACGCCTCCCTCGCGCCGCATACACATGCACAGGCGAGGGAGGTGCTTGTGTGTTGCCGATGCTTACGATATCAGGCGCGCCGGGCCTGGTATATCTCAACGGACGGCTATGCGGGGAGACAGGCGCGGCGGCGATGCCTCTGGCGCCGGACGGCGTGCAGTATCTGGAGCTGCGGCCCTTTGACATGGACAGCCATGGCGCGGTGCTCCGGCTCACCATGGAGGACGGCCGCCTGAAGGACGGTGTCACGGGCGACGTGTTTGCCGTGCAGTGGCCGGACGGCTGGATTTCCCTGGAGATTCGCAAGGAAGCCGCGAACGCGCCGGAGGCGGACCCGGTCCTGCTGGCAAGCATTGAGATGGCGGGCGGGCGCTATCTGCTGGTGGATGAGGGGGGCGTTCCGTCGTTCGGGCGGGACGCGGGGGAGGCGTTTTTCTTGCCGGTGGACGGCGTCGGGGCGTCCACGCTTCGCGCGCTGCCGTACCCCGGCCTGTGCGCGGCGGAAGGGAATTGCGCAAACGGGCGTTACGCGGCCATTCTGCGCGCGGACGACGCGCCGGAGATGCTCCACTGCGCGGTGGGTCCTTCCGTGGAACTTGACGGGATGGGGACAATCACGAACGTGGAGGCGGCCGGTGATCTGGTGGGCCACGCGAGCGTTTGCGTGTTCGCGCCCGACGCGCTGGGCAACTACGCGATGCGCAGCCGGGAGCCTGTCTGGCAGGATGGGGCCCCGCGCTGGCCAACGTCGCCCGGCGATACGGCGTTGGCCTGGCTGGAGGCGCTTCGCTACGGCGCGTGGGAAGAGGCGGCCGGCTATCTGGCGCGGCCTGTGGCGATGCGGCAGCTGGAGCAAGAGATCGGCCAGTTTGACACGGTGACCGAGATTCCCAAGGACGGCTCCGAAGGGGTTCATTGGGGCGTGCTGAACATGGCGGGGCCCAACCTTGCCAGGGTACGCCGCCTATCCTTTGCCATGCTGCGCCAGCCGGACGCGCAGGGCGAATGGAAAATCGATTCGATTGAGTTTTAAGCGGGAGGGTCGCATGTTACTGAGTGAATTGGAACCTGGGGACGCTGGCCGCATACTCAGCGTCACGGGGGATGGCGCGCTGCGCGTGCGTCTGATGGAGATGGGCCTGGTGCCGGGCACGCGGGTGGCGGTGCGCAAGGTCGCGCCCATGGGGGATCCTATGGAGCTGTGGCTGCGCGGCTACGCGCTGACCCTGCGGCGCGAGGACGCCGAATGCGTGAAGGTGGAGGAAGCGTGATCCTTGCGCTCCTTGGAAACCCAAACAGCGGCAAGACGACGCTGTTTAACGCGCTGACGGGCCTAAAGCAGCATGTGGGCAATTTCCCCGGCGTTACGGTGGAGCGGATGGAAGGCGCTCTGCGCGCGGACAAGACCGCTTTGCTTGTGGATTTGCCGGGGATCTATTCGCTCTCGTCCGCGTCCGCGGAGGAGGCGGTCAGCAGCGGTTATCTAAGGGACCAGCCGCCGGACGCGATAATCAACATCGTGGACGCGACCTGCCCGGAGCGCGGCCTGTACCTGACGACGCAGCTCCTGGCCCTTCGCGTTCCCATGGTGGTCGCGATGAACATGATGGATGAGGTGCGAAAGGGCGGCGGGTCGGTAGACTGCGCGGCGCTGTCGCGGGGGTTGGGCGTGCCTGTCCTGCCTGTCGCCGCGTCCAAGGGCGAAGGGGTGGCCGCGGTGGCGGCCGCCGCGCTGAAGGCAAAGCCGCCCCAGTGGAGCGGTCTGCCGGGCCGGGGGGATGGTGTGGAGGCGATGATCCTCCGCCGCTACGCGTTCCTCGAGGCGCTCTGCGGGAAGGCCGTACAAGGCGGGGAGGAAAGCGCCGCGCAGCGCCGGTCCCGCAGGGTGGACGAGGTGCTCACGCACCGCGTGTGGGCGTTCCCGATCTTTTTCGGCATCATGGCGCTGGTGTTCTTCCTGACGTTTGGCCCCGTCGGCGGCAAGCTGCGGGACGCCTTCCAGTGGGGGATGGACGCCTTTGCCGGCGGCGTTGACCGGGCGCTCGTGTGGGCGGACGCGGCGGATTGGCTGCGCGGCCTGATTGTGCGCGGCGTTCTGGCGGGCGTTGGAAGCGTGCTGTCCTTCCTGCCCACGATTCTGACGCTATTCTTCCTGCTGTCCCTCCTGGAGGACAGCGGGTATATGGCGCGCATGGCCTTTGCCACGGATAGGCTGCTGCGCAAGGTTGGGTTGTCGGGCCGGTCCTTTGTGCCCGCGCTGCTGGGCTTTGGCTGTTCTGTGCCCGCCATTTTGGCGACGAGAACCTTGCCCACCGAGCGGGACCGCCGCATGACGGTGATGCTGGTGCCATTCCTCTCGTGCAGCGCGAAGCTGCCCATCTATACCATGTTCAGCCAAGCCTTCTTCCCGGGCCGCGAGGTCCTGGCGCTTTTCGCGCTGTACGCGGGCGGCGTGCTGACGGGCGTTCCCGTTGCCCTTTTGCTGCGCAAAACGGCGTTCCCGGGGAATGCCGCGCCGTTTGTGCTGGAGCTGCCCGCGTACCGCATGCCAACGGCTCAATCCGCGCTGCGGCTGGTGCGCGTCCGCACGGCGGCGTTTCTCCGCTGCGCGATGACGACGCTGCTGCTGGCGTCCATTGCCGTATGGGCTTTGCAGCGCGTGGATGGGTCGTTTCAGCCGGTGGCGGATAACGCCGATAGCCTGATGGCGGCCATGGGCAGGCGGGTGGCGCCGCTGTTCCTGCCGCTGGGCTTTGGTGACTGGCGGGCGGCCACGGCGCTGCTCACCGGCCTGATGGCCAA
>JGI20171J29575_12612313_pt1 | contig 13760 bp, 15 predicted proteins | sample TergutNc150P4_FD_29575 | JGI IMG/M metagenome (IMG submission 29575)
AATTCGAGGCAATACTTTGTGTATTAACAAGAATTTTTGTGAAAAATGACCAATGAAGATGTGTCGTGATGTTGTGGCAATGAGTTTTCAGAGGTGCCCTAAATTTAAGCTGTGACATTATTATGGTCAAAGAACATGTTATTTATACTTGACTTTATTATAAATGATGATATAATTAGATTGTTCTGTAGCAATAAATTAATAAATTATCAAAAGATAGTTTTTAATTGCTGAACTATTCCTTGCGGTAAATTTACCGCCATAAGTCCAAAAGGAGGTGTTGAAAATGGCAGTAAGGTCAAATTACGAGACAGTAATGGTCATTTCAATGAAGCAGGAGCAAACAGGTATCCAGGCAATCATTGAAAAGTTCAAGGCGTTAATTGAAAAAAACGCCGCACTGCAAAATGTTGATGAATGGGGCAAGCGCCGGCTGGCGTACCTTATCAACAAAGAAAACGAAGGCTATTATGTACTTATGAATTTTGAGAGTGATGTGGACTTTCCCGCGGAGCTGGACAGAATTTATAAAATTACTGACGGTGTTATCCGTTCAATTATTATTAAAAAAGATGATTAATACTCTATTTTATTTATGGTTAAGTATGTATTAAAACTTGTATCAACGAAAGGAAGAGGAACAAGAATGATAAACAGAGTAGTTTTAATGGGAAGATTAACAGCGGATCCGGAATTAAAAACAACATCTACCGGATTTAGTGTAACAAGCTTTTCAATTGCGGTGGACCGTTCCTATGTTAAACAAGGCGAGGAACGCAAAACCGATTTTATTAATATTGTTGCCTGGCGTAATACCGCCGAATTTGTATGCCGTTTTTTCCCAAAGGGTTCTCTTATTGCGGTTGAGGGACAATTACAAAGCCGTACTTATCAGGCAAAAGACGGAACCAACAGGTATGTGGTTGAAGTAATCGCTGACAATGTGTCATTTACCGGTGAGCGGCGTGACCAGGGAAATACGTATGCCCAGCAGCAACAGCATCCGTCAGGAAACTATAATCCTGCCGCAAACGATTATGTTCAGGCGCCCAGTGTCCCTGAACCGTCTTATTCGAACGGATCAAACAATGATTTTGTTGAAATGCCTCTTGACGACGATTTGCCGTTTTAGAGTCCGGTTCTAAAACGCTATATTTATAATTCACGGCAAATATAACCGCTGAATTTGATTGATAAGATAAGGAGATGATAAACCTATGGCGGACAGACAAAATCACGGGAAAAAAAATCGGCGTAAAGTATGCAGCTTCTGTGTAGATAAGGCTGAAAAGATAGATTACAAGGATATTTCAAAGCTTCGCCGTTTCATGTCAGAAAGGGCAAAAATTTTACCCAGACGTGTAACCGGTACTTGTGCTTCACATCAAAGGAAATTAACTGTCGCAATTAAGCGTGCCAGGCATCTGGCCTTGCTGCCGTATTCGGCGGATTAAGAGCGCAATGGCGAGCGGTATAAAAGACATCAAAATTCTTTTATACCGCTTTTTTGTTTGCCGCAGAGTTAGGGCTAATGTATAAAATGATTGATTATACATTATTTTTAAAAATATACAGAATTATATCCTTATTATTTAATATGCAATTTTGATTAATCACTTTTTTATACAGGAAATAGTATCTAAATAATTATTATAAAATTTAATTTATAAATATAAATAACAAAATAGATTTCTTATTCAGCTATAAATTTATGATTTAATACAAAATTTCAAATTAATGAATATTTATTCAATATTCGCTTGCTTTTTATCATTAACAGCGTATAATAAGTTATAGTTTATTTTAAGGGAGGAATAGGTAAATGTCACAAAAAGTCAACAAGGTCGTTCTGGCTTACTCCGGAGGTTTGGACACGTCTGTTATTATTCCGTGGTTAAAAGAAAACTACGATAATTGCGAAGTTATTGCCGTTTCAGGTGATGTAGGACAGGGCACCGAGCTTGACGGTCTTGAAGAAAAAGCTATTGCTACAGGCGCTTCAAAACTGTATGTTGAAGATCTCAAAAAAGAATTTATTGAAGAATATATATGGCCTACTTTAAAAGCAGGCGCCGTTTACGAGGGAAAATACATTTTAGGTACAGCCTTTGCGCGTCCCGTAATCGCAAAGAGAGTAGTTGAAATTGCTATAAAAGAAGGTGCCGATGCTATTTGTCACGGATGTACCGGCAAAGGAAATGATCAGGTCCGTTTTGAATTGGCTATTAAAGCTTTTGCTCCTGACATGAAAGTAATTGCGCCCTGGCGTATATGGGAGTTTAAATCTCGTGAAGATGAAATCGCTTACGCGGAAGCTAAAAATATTCCTTTAAAAATCAATCGTGAAACAAATTACAGCAAAGATAAAAACATATGGCACTTAAGCCATGAAGGGCTTGATCTGGAGGATCCATCTAATGAACCAAAATACACAGACAAAAATTTCCTGGAGCTTTCAGTTTCCCCTGAACAAGCCCCCGACAAAGCTGTTTATGTGACCGTTTCTCTTGAACAGGGAATTCCCACAGCAATAGACGGCAGGAAAATGGATTCTGTAGATATTGTAACTTATCTGAACAAAATTGGCGGAGAAAACGGTATCGGTATTACCGATATGGTAGAGAACCGTTTAGTTGGCATAAAATCAAGAGGCATTTATGAAACTCCCGGCGGATCTATCCTTTACGCCGCACACAGCAGACTTGAAGAAATTTGTCTTGACAAGGATACTTTACATTATAAAGAACTCGTCTCAAAACATTTTGCCGAATTGGTTTATAACGGACTCTGGTTTACGCCTCTTCGTGAAGCTATTTCCGCCTTTGTAGATTCTACTCAAAAAAATGTTACAGGCGAAGTAACTTTTAAACTTTATAAAGGCAATATAATTGACGCTGGAGTAAAAAGCCCCTATTCTTTATACGATGAAGAGATAGCGACATTTTCAAAAGATGAAGTATATAACCAAAACGATGCCACCGGGTTTATCAATCTGTTTGGCCTTCCCATTAAAGTAAGGTCACAAAAGAAAATGAACTGATTTCCGATTAACGTCAAGAGGAATTTCGCATATTTTTCGCAAAATGCAGGGTGCGGTGACCACACACGCGGCTTTGCTGAAACAACGTAATAAGGGATTTCGTGTGTCAACGCCGCCTTTCGCATATTTTAAGAGCCCTTTAGGCTCTAAGAAGGGATATTTAGTATGCAGCTTTGGCAGGGCCGTTTTCAAAAAGAATTATCTAAAACAACAAATGACTTTAACAGTTCTATTTCCTTTGATAAAAGAATATATCAGGAAGATATAGAAGGAAGTATCGCACATGCCGATATGCTTGGTCTTTGCGGTATTATTTCACAGAGTGAATCGCAAAATATTTGTGACGGGTTAAAACAAATTCTCGCCGATATAGACAGCGGCCATTTAGAAATAGATGAAAGCTCTGAAGATATTCATACTTTTATTGAAGGTGAATTGACAAAACGCATAGGTGACGACGGCAAACGTCTGCATACAGCCAGAAGCCGGAACGATCAGGTAGCTCTTGATATTAAGCTTTATCTTAGAAAAGAAACAGCTGCTATCAAGGAGCTTTTAATAGAATTAATAAACATTTTATGCAAACAAGCCGAACAGTTTTCCTGTGTTGTTATGCCGGGATATACACATCTGCAGCGCGCGCAGCCCATTAACTTCGGCCATCATCTGCTTGCTTATGCTGAAATGTTTTTGAGGGATATTGACCGGCTGAACGATTGTCAAAAGCGCATGAACGAAATGCCTTTAGGCAGCTGCGCGTTAGCCGGTACAACATATCCTATTGACAGAACGGTCACCGCAAAGCTTTTAAATTTTGAGAGAATTACTAATAATTCTCTCGACGGCGTTTCAGACAGAGATTTTTGTATTGAGCTTTCCGCTGTGCTTTCCATTATCATGGTACATTTATCACGTTTTAGTGAAGAAATTATTTTATGGTGTTCACACGAGTTTAAGTTTATTGAGCTTGATGACAGTTTCTCTACCGGTTCCTCCATTATGCCGCAAAAGAAAAATCCGGATATCGCGGAGCTTGTCCGAGGAAAAAGCGGCCGCGTTTTCGGAAGCACCATAACATTGCTTACGATAATGAAAGGACTGCCTCTTGCCTATAATAAAGATATGCAGGAAGATAAAGAAGCTATTTTTGACGCGGTAGATACGGTAAAAATGTGTTTGACCGCATTTACTCCAATGATTCAAACCGCCTCCGTGCAGCCGGAACAAATGCGCCGCGCCGCTGCCACAGGATTTATAAACGCTACAGACTGCGCGGACTATCTTGTCTCAAAAGGCATTCCTTTCAGGGATGCGTATAAATTTACCGGTATGCTGGTAGCCAGATGTATTGAATTGGATACCCATCTGGAAAATTTGCCTTTAAGCGAATATCAAAAAATTTGTGCGGATTTTGACGAAGGAGTTTTTTCGGCTATTGCTTTAGAACAGTGTACAAACGGCAGAAAAGCGCCAGGCGGTCCTTCAACGGAAAATATCCGTCTTGAGTCTTTAAGAATTAAAGAGTTAATACAAAATATGAAAGGTGGGATCTGAGCATATATAATGCTCCTAAGTATGATAAAAGCAGGAATTATAGGAGCTACCGGTTACGCGGGTGCCGAGCTTGTACGGATTTTAACTATGCATCCCCTTACCGAAATTTCCGCTTTAAGTTCGATTTCATTTGAAGGACAAAAGCTTACTGATATTTATCCTTCTTATATGTTTGTAACCGATTTGGTCTGTGAAAATTTGCAAACTGTCGTAGAGAAAAGCGATATTGTTTTTGCCGCGCTTCCTCATGGACTTTCACAAGATATTGCCGCGTTTTGTTATAAAAAAGACCGTATCTTTATAGATTTAGGTGCTGATTTTCGCTTGCTTGACGAATCTGTTTACCGTGAATGGTATCACGGTTCATTTATTCATTCGGAGCTGCATGAGCAAGCAGTATATGGATTGCCGGAGCTTTTTAGAAAAAGCATTCAAAACCGGGCGATTATCGCAAACCCCGGATGCTATGCTACCTGCGTGTCTCTTGGGCTCGCTCCCGCGGTCATGATGTCCCTTGTTGAAATAACCGGTATCGTCTGTGACTGCAAAAGCGGAGTTACCGGTGCCGGCCGCGTTCTTTCGCAAACAACTCATTTTGCCGAACTGAACGAAGGATTCGGTCCATATAAAATTGCCTGTCACCGGCATACTCCGGAAATAGAACAAACACTTTCACTCTTTGCAAAAAATAAAGTAACATTAACATTTGTTCCGCATTTACTCCCTGTCAACAGAGGTATTTTAGCTACTTGTTATGGGCGCGTCCGTGAAGGTATTACATTCGAGTATATCCGGGAAGTTTACAATGCGTTTTATCGTGACGAACCGTTTATCAGACTGCTTCCTCAAGATGCTGCCGCTAATATACATAGCGTTAAATATTCAAACTTTTGTGACATTTCGCTGCATTTTGACAATAGGACAAATACGCTGATTGTAGTGTCGGCAATAGATAATATGGTTAAAGGTGCTGCCGGTCAAGCGGTACAAAATATGAATGTTCTTTTTAATATTGATGAAAAAACCGGGTTAGTCTCTGTTCCGCCCGCTTTTTAAATGGAGAAGTTTTATGGATATATCAAAAAAGACCGAGGTTTTGGTTCAGGCAATGCCTTATATAAAAAAATACGCCTCAAAAACCATTGTTATAAAATACGGAGGCAGCGCAATGGTTAATGATAAACTCAAAAGCGCTGTTATGAGTGATTTGGTGCTTATGCAGCTGGTAGGTATGAATGTCGTTCTCGTTCACGGAGGCGGTCCGGCAATCAACCAAATGCTTGCTAGCCTGGGCAAAAAAAGCAAGTTCATTAACGGGCTCAGGGTCACTGACAAAGAGACAATGGACATTGTTCAAATGGTACTGGCAGGTAAAGTAAATAAAAACCTTGTACAGCTGCTTTCACTGCGCGGAGGGAAAGCAATAGGGCTTTGCGGGCTTGACGGAAGAATGATAATAGCTGAAAAATACATTTCAGGTGATGATTTGGGTTTCGTTGGTGAAATAATAGAAGTAAATCCGGAACCGGTGCAAGATGTTCTAAGCCAGGGGTATATTCCTGTCATTTCTACTGTTGCCGGCGGGTTTGGAGGCGAAGTATACAACATTAATGCTGACCTTGCGGCAGCGCAGCTGGCTGCCAAGCTAGGCGCCATCAAGCTTATACTAATGACAGATGTCAAAGGACTTTTACGTGATAAAGATGATGAAAACAGCATCATTTCTGTATTGAATGTCAGTGATGTACCGAGACTAAAAAAAGAAGGCGTTATAAGCGGAGGGATGATTCCCAAAATAGAATGCTGTGTCGAAGCGGTGCGGCAAGGCGTTAAACGTGCTCACATCCTTGATGGCAGAATTGCCCATTCAATTCTGATCGAATTATTCAGTGATGAAGGTATCGGGACTATGCTGTACTGAGATGGGCTTATAACAATAGTATATTATCAATCTTTAAGTGAAAGAAGGACTACAATGGATAATAACCAAAAAATCATGCAAATTTCAGATGAAAATATAATGAATACTTATTCCCGTCACGCAATAGTTTTGAAGAAAGGGGCGGGTTCCGTAGCTGTTGACAATAACAATAAAGAATATTTAGATGTCAGTTCGGGTATAGGTGTAAATAGTTTAGGATATTGCGATCCCGGATTTGTCAAAGCCGTTACATTGCAGCTAAATACCATACAGCATGTTTCAAACTATTACTATAACCGGCAGCCTGCCATTTTGGCACAGCAGCTATGTTCCAAATCACATTTCAAAAAAGTTTTTTTCGGCAACAGCGGCGCTGAAGCTAATGAATGCGCCATAAAATTGGCGCGCAAATATAGTTTTGATAAATACGGCAAAGATAGAAATCAGATCATAACATTAAAAAATTCTTTTCACGGCCGGACAATTACTACCCTTTCAGCCACAGGCCAGGAAGATTTTCATAATTATTTTTTCCCTTTTACAGAAGGGTTTACGTGTGTAACACCAAACGACATTTATGAAATCAAAAATATGGATCTTTCCCATGTATGTGCCTTTATGCTGGAATTTATTCAAGGTGAAGGCGGTATCAATATTCTTTATATTGATTACGTGCGCCAGATCGCTGAAATATGCAAAAATAACGATATTCTTTTAATTGCGGACGAGGTGCAAACCGGAGCAGGCAGGACAGGCCGGTTTTATTGTTTTGAGCATTACAATGTCCAGCCGGATATTGCAACGCTGGCAAAGGGGCTGGCCGGAGGTTTACCTATCGGCGCTTGCCTGTGCGCGGAAAAATTAGCAAATACCTTATCCGCCGCCACTCACGGAACTACCTTTGGAGGAAATCCTGTCAGCTGCGCCGGCGCAAACTATGTAATAAGTACTGTTTATAACGATGAATTTTTAAATGATGTAACAAAAAAAGGCTGCTATCTGGCCTCAAAGCTTTTCAAAATAAAAGGGATAAAAAGCATTGACTATAAAGGATTAATGTTTGGTATTGAATTATACGAAGACAACGCCAAAGAAACCGCGCAAAAATGCGTGGAAAACGGGCTGCTTATTATTACGGCAAAAAATAAGCTGCGAATGCTGCCGCCTTTGAATATTTCCTATAATGAGCTTGATAAAGCGGCCGCTATATTAGAAGCGGTGATCGGCGGCCAGTCTAAATCATAGGCACCTTTATATAAGGAAGGGAGAATATATACATGAAACATTTATTAAAGCTGCTTGACTGCAGTTCCCAAGACATTGTTGATTTATTAAATCTTGCTGACCAATTGAAATATGAACAAAAACACGGCATTACGCACCGTCATTTGGAAAATAAAACTCTCGGCATGATTTTTGAAAAATCAAGTACACGCACACGGGTATCGTTCGAAGTAGGTATGCAGCAGCTTGGAGGGTATCCATTATTCTTATCAGGCGCTGATCTACAAATAGGACGCGGCGAACCTGTTCAAGATACCGCGCGGGTTCTCTCCCGGTACTTGGATTGTATTATGATCAGAACCTTTAAGCAGTCTGATGTAGAAAAGCTGGCTGAATACGGAACAATTCCCGTTATTAATGGGCTCACTGATTTTTCTCATCCATGTCAGGTGCTGGCGGATTTAATGACTATCCGCGAACATAAAGGTAAATTAGAAGGATTAAAGCTGTGTTTTGTCGGTGACGGAAACAATATGATGAACTCTCTGATTGTAGGCACGTTAAAAACGGGTATGAAAATTTCTGTCGCCTGTCCGTCAGGCTTCGAACCGCCAAAAGAAATTTTGGATTTTTCAAAAGACTTTAAAGAAAATTTCGAAATGACAAATGATCCTAAAACCGCTGCTGCGGACGCCGATGTTCTGGTAACTGATGTATGGGCTTCCATGGGGCAGGAAGCTGAACAGCACCTGCGTGAAAAATCTTTTGAAGGTTATCAAATAAACGAACAGCTTTTGTCATTGGCCAAAAAAGACAGCATTGTACTGCACTGTCTGCCTGCTCACCGCGAACAGGAAATTACAACAGAGGTTTTTGAAGCTCATGCCGGAGAAATATTTGATGAAGCAGAAAACCGTCTGCATGTTCAAAAGGCTGTGCTTGTAAAGCTGATGGCGCCCTAATATCTTTTATAAATCTTTCAACACAAAAAACAAGATAATGCTTTAGGGCACCTCAGGTGCTTTGGAATTCACCATATTAAAAATCCTTCATATAATAAACCATTACGCTCAAACCGTAATACTTAGGAAAGAAGGATTTTTTATGATTGACAGCACTTACCCTTATGTACTGCCCCCTTTGCCTTATACGTATAACGCTTTATCCCCTTATATCGACACAGAAACTATGCATTACCACCACGATAAGCATTTTCAGACTTACATTAACAATTTAAACAAGGCTCTCGAATCGTATCCAAAACTTCAGAAACTGACACTGAATCAGCTTCTCCGAGGATATGCTTGTGATATTCCTTATAACGATCAGCTGGAAATAATGCATAACGCCGGAGGTGTGTATAACCACTCGTTCTTTTTTAACCATTTAGCGCCCGCAAATGAACCGGTCCATGAACCGAATGATGTATTCAACGAGATAATTATTAATAATTATAATTCTTTCGATTACCTTAAAGAGAAATTATCTAAACAAGCCGCAGCTTTATTCGGGTCTGGCTGGACATATCTTGTTATTGACAGTTTAAAAAATTTGATTATAAAAAACTACAAAAATCAAGATACTCCTATACAAGATAAATTAACACCTATCATGTGCATTGATGTTTGGGAACACGCCTATTACCTGAAATATAAAAATCTTCGCGCCGATTACATAAAAAACATATGGAATGTGATACGATTTCCTAAATTTGTGAAATAGAGCGCATCACAGATTATTATCAAGTCTTTCGAGCAAGGCTAAAACACAGTCGATTCTGCTTTTAGCTAAGTGAACAATCTCTTTTCGTCTGTAAAACAAAATTAATATCGTTTGCGCGAGCTCGGCGTGCGGTCCGTCAATCATGCTTTGCAATTTATGAAAAAATTGCTTTTCCCGCAATTTACTTATTGACGGAAATAATTTTTTTAATTTAAACATATTAATTGTAATTTTGTCAGTCAATCATTTGTGACTATCCTTAAAATTTTATTTATACTTGACTTTGTTATAAAGAAATGAGTATACTATAAGTGTGATTTTGCAGGATATTTGCAGAATGGAGTTGATAGCGTGCTGTTGGAATTTAGATCCGCTAATTATAAATCATTTAAAGACGAGTTTGTTTTTTCGTTGATTCCCGCGCCTAAACAAAAAGGGTTAGATTATAGTGTTATGAAAACGCAATCAGGAAACAAAGAATACAAAGGGTTATGCTCTGCTGTGGTTTATGGTCCTAACGCTTCAGGCAAAACAAATATTATTGGTGCTATGGGTACATTTAAATCAATTCTGCTTCGGGGAAACATCCGAAATGACTCTGATAGCAGTGATCCAAACGCAGCGGCGGGAACGTTGGAACTAATCCCGAATAATACTTTCGGGACACCGCAGCCAGTAGCGTTTTCAATAACATTTTTAGAGGATGGACTTCATATTGAATATTCTTTTTCAGCAGATATGGGTACGTTTTTGGCATCTGAACACAAAAGAAAAATTCTTTCAGAGACACTAAAAATCAATAGAAGCTTGGTCTTTACCCGCAATAATGAATTAGAGTTTGATTCGCTTGACATTATAAAAGACTTATTTGTAAATGCTTTTGAAAAAAACGCAAATAGTGCGATTGCGCTTGCTAAAAACAATTTAAACGACGAAGAATTATTCCTGATGAACGGATTCAAAACAATGTTCAGTTCTAAATTAGTAACTTTAATTACAGACTGGCTTGATAAAAAATTTATGGTAATCTACCGGTCAAATTCTATGCGCCTAATGCGTAAATACAGTGACCCCAAGAAAAAATCAATATATATTGAGAAAACATTAAATGAAGCCGCTAATTATTTCGGCATTAACTCCAATGCACTTGGATACATGATCGACAGTGACAACGATGAGGCGAAGCTGTATTCATTATTTGAAAACAATAATAAAGGCAAGGCACTTCCTGCTGAATTATTCGAATCCTATGGAACTATCCGCTTTGTTAACATGTTTCCTCTGGTTATGAGTGCATTGCTAAACGGGAGCTCATTGATAGTAGATGAATTTGACGCATCAATACATCCGATGGCATTGATGAGCATTATTAATATTTTTCATAATGACGAAATAAACACACATAAAGCACAATTAGTATTTAACACGCACAATCCGATATTCTTAAACGCTAACCTATTCCGGCGGGATGAAATCAAATTTGTAGAGCGGGATGATGACACTCCCTTTAGTACATTGTATTCGCTTTCGGATTTCGGGACATCCGGCAAAAACGGTGTCCGAAAAAATGAAGATTACATGAAAAATTACTTTATTAATCAATATGGCGCCATGAAAGATATTGACTTTTCGCCTTTTTTTGAAGCTTTAACAAACAGTGGAGAATCCTGATGCCCGTTCACCTATCCCTCTTATTTTAATAAGCATCGAGACAAGATTAATTTGAGAAGAATTGCGGCTTTGCACATTATTATAGCAGGAGCGTAAAGTATGCGGAAGAAAAACAAGAAATATTATTTCTCTGTTGAGGGAGAGACTGAAAAGTGGTATTTTGAATGGCTTCAGAAAACAATTAATTTGGTTCCTGAGTCATTGCACACTGTTAAGTTTGATTGCCAGATTCAGAAAGATCCATTAAAGAGGGTAAAGGGTCTTGTTGTTATGGAAAAAACCGAAATTACTCATATATTCGATAGAGAAAGCGAGCAAGTAGTCCATTTAAAACAGTTTGAAACTACGTTGGATAGAATGAAAGAAGCAGAAAATCTCGGAAAAAGCATTAAGTATAGTCTTGGGTATAGTAATTTTTCTTTTGAACTTTGGATTGTGCTGCATAAGGCTGATTGTAATAGTTCGTTAAGTCACCGCCGTCAATATCTTCCTTTCATTAACCGTGCTTATTCTGAAGATTTTGAGAATCTTGATGAATACAAACACGAAACAAATTTTAAAAGGATACTTAATAAGTTAACTATAGGTGATGCTGGACTGGCTGTTCGACGATCAAAGTCCATAATGCAGGCAAACCACGCAAATGGTTATGTTTTGCACCAATACAAAGGATATAAATATAACACAGAGAATCCATCTCTATCTATTTGGGAGATTGTTGATAAGATATTGTATGAAAGTGGATTGTGCGTGAAAAAAAATCTCAAACTGCCGGATATGGGTCACTAGTTTTACCTAATTCAATATATTCCCTGCTTTCAGTTTCTATATTTGTTTTCAAGTTTCGATAAAGGACCAGTCTAGAAAAAATGTTAGACATCTCCCGTCGCTAGGCGGCCTAAAGAGTCTAACATTTATTTAGGTCCCGTCCCTAAAGGGATTTTCTAAAAATAAGAGTGAGATTCAGGGTTTTTCCCATTACCGCATCATATCCCCCCACTTCATTCATCATAATGATTAGATTAATTCAAATCAAATTCAATCATCATTTTCCCATCTCTAAAACCGTAATTACCAACGCCGGAAATACCGCAAAGTTCATCCGTACCAGTATCGGGCTTGATAGACAGCAGGCTTACCGGCCCGGCTTCTGTATAGCTGCCTTTATCTTCAACTACAAAGGAACCGCTTTTTCCATCTATCGCACCGGCAAAAAACATATACCCCGTGTAGGTAGCTTTTGAATTGTGCATATTTTCTCTGTTCTGATATGAGTAGTGCAAGAGATATTCTACTGATAGTTTTCCTTTTACCTCTCCCGTAACCTCATAAACAATGGATGCTTTAGCAACTGGCGTTTCCATAGGAAAGCTCTCTAAGTTTTCCTCATCCCATTTTTTGACTGTGAACTCACCTTGAACTTTCATGATATACCTCTTTCATTTTTTAGATTTATGCTCAGCTTTGACGAGTAAAAAAATAATTACGATTTTCGCACAAAACCCTACCCTGTTAACACCTCTGTTAATTATTATACTTATATAACTGTGTATCTTTAATTGTTGCCTCCAAATCCTGCATTATATGAAGCGCCTTATCAGAGTCGGATTCGCCTAGTTTTGAAATTTCAAGAGTTAGCTTATCCAGTTTCAGTACAGCGTCGTCAAGTGCCGCAAGCGTCTTTTCGGTATAGTTTTTATACTCGTGCTCAACACTTTTGTAACCCTCGGCCTCTTTGACCCGGTTTGACTGCGTAAATTCATTTATCCGGCGGCTGTATTCCTCTTCGTTAAAGGTACGCATTTTCATCATAAGACTGTTGACAAGATTTATAGTATAATATTGAAGCACCGTAACAGGCGTTACGAATTTGTTATATGTTAGTCCCGCGGATCCAAAACGTTTTGTAATAATTCCTTTAAGATTGTCGTACCGGAAAACTAACGCATTAAGCCGCTCAGCGACGGCACTCAGTTTTTCACGAAAATAAGATGTAGATTCATTTTCACGCAAATAAACCGCTATATCTGTTTGGCAGCTAATAAATACGTTTGAAGCTGAATTTAAAATTTGGATCCTGCTTTTATTGAAACCAAAAGATTTGCCCGGTTTATAATTATTGGACTGCAATTCAGAATAGGCTTTTTTACGTATTTTTTCACGAAATTCCTCATTAGATAATATAGAAATATTATTCTCTAAAACGAACTCCCTTCGAACCAAATAAGCTTTCTTCACTAAAAAAGCATGAATAATAGGAGTAATCCAAGAGAACACAATAAAGAGTGACAACAGTGTTCCAAATAGCGTGCTTTCAAATCTTTTTGCAATGGATGTCAAAAATAAGCAAGAAACTCCTAAAAATAGATATATATAACCGAATAAAGTCCAGATTTTATACTTTGCTTTTGAACCGATTTTAAAAAAAGCAACAAAACCAAAGGGTATTAAAAATGTCCAGATAATCCAAAGCGAATTAAAGTATTCCCACGCTTTTCCTTTCTTTGTAATGCTCAATTAAACCGCCTCCTTTTCTATGGGGCACCTCCGGAAACTGCTTGCCGCACCAGCGCGATGCAGGATTTATAAAGCCAATTCTCACAAATTGGCTTGGTGCTTTTGCACAAA
>JGI20171J29575_12612311_pt1 | contig 13732 bp, 10 predicted proteins | sample TergutNc150P4_FD_29575 | JGI IMG/M metagenome (IMG submission 29575)
CAAAAAAAAATTTTCCCTGGGTATGTATTAGTAAAAATGGTTATGTCAGATGAATCATGGTATACAGTGAGGAACACAAGAGGGGTCACAGGATTTGTTGGACCGGGATCGAAACCAGTACCCTTAAGTGATGATGAAGTTAAATCGATGGGAATAAAGGACACAATAGTTCAACTTGATATTAAAATTAATGATAAAATAAAGATTATTTCAGGACCACTTCAAGGATTTATTGCAACGATAACCGAAGTTAATTTTGAAAAAAGAAAAATCAAAGGTTTAGTTAATATGTTTGGTAGAGACATACCTGCTGAATTAGAATACAATCAAATCGAAAAGCTTGATTAGAATCGTTCTAATCTAATCAGTGGGAGGATAAAAATCCGTTAAACCACAATATAGGAGGTAATTCAATGGCTAAAAAAGTAGTAGGATTGATCAAACTGCAACTTCCTGCAGGAAAAGCTACACCAGCACCACCAGTTGGTCCGGCTTTAGGTCAGCATGGTGTGAACATTATGGGATTTTGTAAAGAATTTAATGCTAAGACTTCTAATCAAGAAGGACTTATTATTCCCGTTGTCATAAGTGTTTATCAGGATAGAAGCTTTAGTTTTATTCTAAAAACACCACCAGTTGCTGTACTTATAAAGAAGGCTTTAGGAATTGAAAGTGGATCGAGCGTTCCAAATAAAACCAAAGTTGGTAAGCTTACCAAAGCTCAAGTTAAGCAAATTGCAGAGACAAAGATGCCTGATTTGAACGCTGGATCTTTAGAAGCAGCAATGAACTTAGTAGCAGGTACCGCAAGGAGTATGGGAGTTACTATTGAAGAGTAATTTTTCTTAAATAAGTGGGAGGTAATTACCGTTATTACCACAAAGGAGGATAGGATCAAATGGGAAAAAAGTATTTAGAAAGTTTAAAATTGATTGAAAAAGGTACACTTTATTCAGCTAAAGAGGCACTCGATTTAGTCAAAAAAACTTCAAAAGCAAATTTTGATGAGACAGTTGAATTGCACGTTAGATTAGGAGTCGATCCAAGGCATGCTGATCAGCAAGTTAGGGGTGCTGTAGTATTACCAAATGGAACAGGAAAAACTGTTAAGGTATTAGTGTTTGCTAAAGGTGAAAAAGCAAACGAAGCAATTCAAGCTGGTGCTGATTTTGTTGGAGCAGAAGAACTGATTGAAAAGATACAAAAAGAAAATTGGTTTGATTACGATGTAGTTGTTGCAACCCCTGATATGATGGGTATCGTTGGAAGACTTGGTAGGATTCTTGGACCAAAAGGGCTTATGCCAAATCCTAAATCAGGAACTGTTACTTTTGATGTCACAAAAGCATTAGCAGATATAAAGGCAGGGAAAGTAGAGTATAGAGTTGATAAGACAGCTATAGTCCATGTCCCTATTGGTAAAAAATCTTTTGATATTGATAAGTTATATGAGAATTATACTGCATTAATGGACGCACTCATAAAGGCAAAACCAGCTGCTGCTAAAGGTCAATATGTAAAATCTGTAACACTTGCTAGTACGATGGGACCTGGAATTAAAGTTAATACAACAAGAACAAATGAATAAATAGTATCCGTAGACAGTAGGTGCTTAAAAGCGTAATGTTAAATCAGCCTACCGAGGTTAGATCAAACATAATGATGTATTGTAAAACCTCCTCTATAGGAGGTTTTATCATTATAAGGAGGTGTAAAATGAATAAGAATAGAGAGATAAAGCAGAAAAAAGTTGAAGAAATCAAAGAAAAGTTGAAAAATGCAGAAGCTGCAATACTAGTAAAATATCAAGGAATAAATGTTGAGAAAGATACAGAACTTAGGAGGAAATTGAGAGAAGCAGGTGTTGAATATAAAATATATAAAAACACATTGATGACAATTGCTGCAAAAGAGTTGAATTTGAATGGTTTTGTTGAACACTTACAAGGACCACTTGCAGTTGCAATAAGTTACACAGATTGCACCGTGCCGGCAAGAATAATCAATGACTTTGCTAAAGAAGTAAAGGTACTTGAATTGAAAGCAGGAATCGTGCAAGGGAATATTTATGATGAGGAAAAGGTTAAACAACTAGCCAATATTCCTTCAAGAGAAGTACTTTTATCAAAACTCCTTGGAAGTTTAAAATCACCAATTTCAAAAGTAGCTATTATTTTTAAGGCTATAGCTGAAAAGAAAGAAAATGAAAATGCTTAATAAATTCGGAGGTGTATTATAAATGAATATTGAACAAATAATCGAAGCTGTAAAAGGAATGACAGTTTTAGAGTTAAATGACTTAGTAAAAAAATGTGAAGAGGAATTCGGTGTTAGTGCTTCTGCACAAGTAGTAGTTAGTGGCGATGGAGCTGCTGCTGTTGCTGTAGAAGAGCAAACAGAATTTGATGTTATTTTAGCTTCTTATGGCGATAAGAAGATCAATGTCATTAAAGTAGTAAGAGAAGTGACTGGATTAGGATTAAAAGAAGCAAAGGATTTAGTCGATGGAGCTCCAAAACCTCTTAAAGAAGCAGTAAGTAAAGAGGAAGCTGAATCAATAAAAGCAAAACTTGAAGAAGCTGGAGCAAAAGTAGAGATAAAATAATTTTTTGAAAAAGTTCAAAGATTTCTTTTGAGCTTTTTTATTTTTTGAAAACAAATTAAATTTTAGTTTAAAAATATAAAAAATGGAAATAATTGTTATATATAAAGATTTTTGCTTTTTTGATGTTGACAATAAAAATTCTATTTGATATAATGATAAATTGCATTGAATAATAAAATAGAATGGAATTTTTATATATATATTTACATAAGTTTATTGAATTTCAATAATTATAATTAATTCATTAATATACAAAAGCTAATTTTTTCTATTAAATCAAATCTATTATTTAACATATTCTCAAAATAAATAAGGGGTGAAGTGAATGGTACATCCTGTAAATTTAGGAAAAAGAGTGAGAATGAGCTTTTCAAAATTGAAGGAAGTAGGTGAGATGCCAAATTTTATAGAGGTGCAATTAAACTCATATAAATGGTTTCTTGATGAAGGTTTACATGAAGTATTTGAAGATGTCAATCCTATCCAAAATTATGGAGGTAATCTTAATCTAGAGTTTATAGATTTTAAACTTGAGTATGATGGTATTAAATATTCTGTTGAGGAATGTAAAGAAAGAGATGCTACATATGCGGCTCCTCTTAAAGTTAAAGTAAGATTATCAAACAAAGAAACAGGAGAAATAACTGAACAAGAAGTCTATATGGGAGATTTTCCTTTAATGACTGAACAAGGAACATTTATTATAAATGGAGCTGAAAGGGTTATTGTTAGCCAGTTAGTTAGATCTCCGGGTGTTTATTATGATTTAGTTATCGATAAGTCAGGAAAAAAGCTATTTTCATCAACAGTTATACCTAATAGAGGCGCTTGGCTAGAATATGAAACTGATTCCAATGATATTGTATATGTAAGAATAGATAAAACAAGAAAAATTCCAATAACGATATTGGTCAGAGCATTGGGATTAAGCAGTGATGTGGATATTTTAAATTATTTTGGAGAAGATGAAAGGCTAAGAGCCACCATTGACAGAGACAATACCAAATCAAAAGAAGAGGCACTTTTAGAGATTTATAAGAGATTAAGACCTGGTGAACCTCCTACTGTTGACAGTGCTCAAACTTTAATTAACTCTCTTTTTTTTGATGCAAAAAGATATGATTTAGCGCGATTTGGGAGGTATAAGTTTAATAAAAAATTAGCTATAAATTTAAGAATTGCAAATAAAATTGCTGCAGAGGATATCGTTAACCCTTGTACTGGAGAAGTTCTTGTGGAGAAAAATTCTAAGATATCTAATGAAATGGCAGTAGACATTCAAGATTGTGGTATTAATTCAGTTAAAATAAAGATAGAAGACAAAATATTAACCATTATTGGAAATAATTTTGTTGATATACATAAAAATGTTGATGTAGATTTATCCTCATTAAATATTCATGAGAGGGTATATTATCCTGTTTTACAAGAACTATTAAAAGATATTTCAGATGACGAGCAAATTATTAATACAATAAAGAAAAATCTTGTTCTTTTAATACCAAAACATATTGTTTATGATGATATTCTTGCAACTGTTAATTATGAATTAGGTCTTGCCCACGGAATTGGTGAGAGTGATGATATTGACCATCTTGGAAATAGAAGATTGCGTTCAGTTGGTGAACTATTACAAAACCAATTTAGGATAGGATTATCTCGAATGGAAAGAGTAGTAAAAGAAAGGATGACAGTCCAATCTCAAGATGATGTAACTCCTCAAGCTCTTATCAACATAAGGCCTGTTGCTGCATCTATAAAAGAGTTTTTTGGAAGTTCTCAATTATCACAATTTATGGATCAAACTAATCCTCTTTCAGAATTATCAAATAAGAGAAGATTATCTGCTCTTGGACCTGGTGGTTTATCGAGAGATAGAGCTGGTTTTGAAGTAAGAGATGTTCATCATTCCCATTATGGCAGGATGTGTCCAATTGAAACTCCTGAAGGTCCTAATATAGGTCTTATAAATGCTCTTGCTACTTACGCTAAGGTTGATGAATATGGATTTATAAAGGCTCCATATAGGATTGTAGATAAAAAAATTGGCAAAGTCACTAATGACATTATTTATTTAACTGCTGATGAGGAAGATAGATATAATATAGCTCAAGCTAATGAATTATTAGATGAAGAAGGATATTTTATTGATAAACGTGTATCAGTGAGGATAGAGGATGATGTCATAGTTGCTCCTATTGAAGAAGTTGATTTAATGGATGTTTCACCTAGGCAATTAGTTTCAGTTGCAACAGCTATGATACCATTTTTAGAGAATGATGACGCTGGAAGAGCACTTATGGGAGCGAACATGCAAAGGCAAGCTGTTCCACTATTAATACCATCAGCACCAATTGTTGGAACTGGCATAGAATATAAGGCTGCAATGGATTCTGGCGTTTTTCCTAAAGCAACAAGTTCTGGTGAAGTTTTATATGTAAGTGCTAACGAAATACGAGTTAAAAGAGATTCAGATGATGGTACAGATATATACAAATTATTAAAATTTAAAAGATCAAATCAAGGTACATGTATTAATCAGAGACCAATAGTATCAAAAGGAGAAAGGGTTGAAAAAGGATCAATTTTAGCAGATGGACCATCTACTGATATGGGAGAGATAGCTCTTGGACAAAATATTCTCATTGGATTTGTTACATGGGAAGGATACAATTATGAGGATGCTATGCTCATCTCAGAGCAATTAGTAAGAGAAGATATATTCACTTCAATACATATCGAAGAATATGAAGCTGAAGCTCGTGATACAAAACTCGGATCAGAAGAAATCACACGAGATATTCCAAATATTGGTGAGGATGCATTAAAAGATATAGATGAGAGAGGTATAATAAGAATTGGTGCTGAAGTAAGATCTGGAGATATTTTGGTAGGGAAAGTAACACCTAAAGGAGAAACAGAACTTACTGCAGAAGAAAGATTATTAAGAGCAATATTTGGTGAAAAGGCAAGAGAAGTAAGAGATACATCCTTGAGAGTGCCTCATGGAGAGGCTGGAATAATTGTAGATGTTAAGGTATTTACAAGAGAAAATGGTGATGAATTACCGCCAGGTGTCAATAAATTAGTTAGATGTTATATTGCACAAAAAAGAAAGATATCTGTTGGTGATAAGATGGCTGGAAGGCATGGAAATAAAGGTGTAATTTCAAGAGTTCTTCCAGAAGAAGATATGCCATTTTTACCAGATGGAATGCCGCTTCAGCTTTGTTTGAATCCATTAGGTGTTCCATCACGTATGAATATAGGTCAAGTTCTTGAGGTGCATTTAGGATTAGCTGTAAAGAAAAAAGGATGGTATATTAGTACTCCTGTATTTTCAGGTGCTACCGAAGAGGAGATAAAAAAATGCCTTGTAGATTCTGGATTTGATGAAGATGGCAAGACTATACTATATGACGGAAGGACAGGAGAGCGTTTTGACAATAGAGTAACTGTAGGTTATATGTATATTTTAAAGCTAGCTCATTTGGTAGATGATAAGATTCATGCAAGATCTACAGGACCGTATTCTTTAGTAACTCAGCAACCGTTAGGAGGTAAAGCTCAATTTGGAGGTCAAAGATTTGGTGAAATGGAAGTTTGGGCATTAGAGGCTTACGGAGCTTCTCATATGCTTCAAGAAATTTTAACTGTAAAATCTGATGATGTAGTTGGAAGAGTTAAGACCTATGAATCAATAGTAAAAGGGGAAAACATTCCAACTCCAGGTGTACCTGAATCTTTTAAGGTTTTGATAAAAGAGCTTCAAGCCTTATGTTTAGATGTAAAAGTTCTAAACGATAGCAAAGAAGAGATAAGATTAAAGGAATCTATAGATGATGGTCTTTCTGATTTAGATGTTGTCCTTGATAATAAAGATGATATTCAATTAAATGATGATAATTATGTTGATAATGATATTTTAGATGATGATATAGGATTTGATTTATCTACTGACGAACAATTCAATGAGGATGAACTTGAAGATTTTATTATCGAAGATGAATTTAATGATGATGAAATTTAGAAGGGAGGAGTATCCTTGGTAGAATTAAATAATTTTGAGGCACTTCAAATAGGTTTAGTTTCTTCAGAAAAAATAAGAGAATGGTCACGTGGTGAAGTCAAAAAGCCTGAGACAATTAATTATAGAACCTTGAAACCAGAAAGAGATGGATTGTTTTGTGAGAGAATATTTGGTCCAACAAAAGATTGGGAATGTCATTGTGGAAAATATAAGAGAGTTAGGTATAAAGGTATTGTATGTGACCGTTGTGGAGTTGAAGTTACTAAAGCTAAAGTGAGAAGAGAAAGGATGGGTCATATTGAACTCGCTGCTCCTGTATCTCATATATGGTATTTTAGAGGAATTCCGTCGAGATTAGGATTGATATTGGATATTTCTCCAAGAGCTCTTGAGAAGGTTTTGTATTTTGCATCTTATATTGTTACAAATCCTAAAGATACCACGCTATTAAAGAAACAATTGCTTAGCGAAAAAGAATACAGGGAAGCGATTGATAAGTTTGGTGATGGAAGTTTTATTGCTGGAATGGGTGCAGAAGTTATAAAGGATTTATTGGTTGAAATAGACCTTGATCAATTATCATTTGATTTAAGAGATGAGGTTAAAAAGAGTTCTGGTCAAAAAAAAGTTAGAATTATCAGACGATTAGAGGTTGTAGAATCTTTTAAAAAATCTAAAAATAAACCTGAGTGGATGATTATTGAAGTTATTCCAGTAATACCTCCTGACTTAAGACCTATGGTGCAACTTGATGGCGGAAGATTCGCAACATCTGATTTAAATGATCTTTATAGAAGGGTAATAAATAGAAATAATCGACTAAAAAAGCTATTAGATCTAAAAGCACCAGATATTATTGTAAGAAATGAAAAAAGAATGCTTCAAGAATCAGTGGATGCTCTTATTGATAATGGTAGACGCGGAAGACCTGTTACAGGTCCAGGTAATCGTCCTTTGAAATCTCTTTCCGATATGTTAAAAGGTAAACAGGGACGTTTTAGGCAAAATCTACTAGGAAAGCGTGTTGATTATTCTGGTCGTTCAGTAATTGTTGTAGGTCCAGAACTAAAAATGTATCAATGCGGTTTGCCAAAGGAAATGGCTTTAGAGTTATTTAAACCATTTGTAATGAAAAAGTTGGTCACAAGCCAAGTTGCTCATAATATAAAAAATGCTAAGAGGATGGTAGAAAGAGTTCATCCTCAAGTATGGGATATTTTAGAAGAAGTCATACAAGATCATCCGGTACTTTTAAATAGAGCTCCTACTTTGCATAGATTGGGTATTCAAGCTTTTCAGCCTGTATTAGTTGAAGGGAGAGCTATAAAATTACATCCCCTCACTTGTAATGCTTATAATGCAGATTTTGATGGTGATCAAATGGCTGTTCATGTACCTCTCTCTGTGGAAGCTCAAACAGAAGCAAGATTTTTGATGCTCGCTGCTAACAATATTTTAAAGCCGTCTGATGGTAAACCTGTATGTGTTCCAACTCAAGATATGGTTTTAGGATCCTATTATTTAACTTTTGATAATGGAAAAGATGAAATTGTAAATACTTTTTCTTCAAAGGAAGAGGCATTATTAGCTTATGAGTCTGGTAGTATTGGAATACAAGATAAGATAAAAGTTAAAATAGAAAAGGAAATTGATGGGAATTTAATACGCAAGTTGATTATTACTACTCCTGGAAAAATAATTTTTAATGAGTCAATACCTCAAGATTTAGGTTTTGTTGATAGGAATAATCCAGATGAGATGTTCAATTTGGAAATTGAAGGTCTTGCGACAAGAAAATATTTAGAAAAAATTATTGAAAGATGCTATTTAGTTCATGGTCCAACTCAAACTTCAATCATGCTAGATAACATAAAATCAAAAGGATACCATTTTTCAACCATAGGCGCACTTACAGTTTCTACATCGGATATGGTCATTCCAAAGCAGAAAAGAGAAATGCTTTTAGAAGCTGAAACTGAGGTGGATAAAATCGAAAAATTATTTAGGAGAGGGTTTATTTCGGATGAAGAAAGATACGAAAGAGTAATTGATACTTGGGCAAAAACCACTGATAAAGTAGGAGATTTGCTTATGGATAATCTTGATAAGTATAATCCCATTTTTATGATGGCTGACTCAGGTGCAAGAGGTTCAAAATCTCAAATAAAACAATTAGCTGGTATGAGAGGTCTCATGGCAAGTCCGTCTGGTAAAATAATGGAAAGACCAATAAAGGCATCATTAAGAGAAGGACTTGATGTATTAGAGTATTTTATATCAACTCATGGAGCAAGAAAAGGTAACGCAGATACTGCTTTGAAGACAGCTGATTCAGGTTATTTAACAAGAAGACTAGTCGATGTAAGTCAAGATGTAATTGTAAGAGAAGAGGATTGTGGTACAGAGGAAGGCTTTGTGGTATCAGAAATCAAGGAAGGCAATGAAGTAATTGAGACTCTTGTTGAAAGACTCACAGGTAGATATACCGCAGAGGATGTTTACGACCCAAAGACAAATAAAATTATTATTAATAAAAATGAATATATAGATTTTAAACTTGCTGAAAAAATAAATAAAGCAAATATAAAAAGAGTTAAAATTCGTTCAGTATTTACTTGTATTACTAAACATGGAGTGTGTTCAAAGTGTTATGGCATGAGTATGGCAACAGCTCAAAAAATAAATGTAGGCGAAGCAGTTGGAATTATTGCGGCACAAAGCATTGGTGAGCCAGGAACACAGCTTACTATGAGAACTTTCCATACTGGTGGTGTTGCTGGTGGTGCAGATATCACACAAGGACTTCCAAGAGTTGAAGAACTTTTTGAAGCTAGAAAGCCAAAAGGTCTTGCAATAGTGAGTGAACAATCTGGTATAGTAAGAATTGAGGAAACAAAGAAGAAAAGAATAGTGTATATTACAAATGAGAATAATGAAGAATTTGCTTATGATATTCCTTTTGGATCAAGAATAAAAGTGATAGAAGGTAGTCTCATAAGTGCAGGAGATGAAATTACAGAAGGTTCTGTAAATCCACATGATACCATTAGGATAAAAGGTGTTCAAGGTGTAAAAAATTACTTATTAGGTGAAGTTCAAAAAGTTTATAGGTTGCAAGGTGTTGAAATTAATGATAAACATTTAGAGATTGTTATTAGGCAGATGACTAAGAAGATAAAAATCGATGAATCAGGGGATACAGAATTTTTATCAGGATCTTTAGTTGATGAATTTGCATTTAATGAGGAAAATGAGAAGGTGAGTGAAGCAGGATTGGTACCTGCACAAGGTAAGGTGTCTTTACTAGGAATTACTAGAGCAGCTCTTGCTACAGATTCATTCCTTTCAGCAGCATCGTTTCAAGAAACTACAAAAGTATTAACGGATGCAGCAACAAAAGGTAAAATTGATCCCCTGCTTGGTCTCAAAGAAAATGTCATTATTGGAAAATTAATACCAGCCGGAACTGGATTAAAGAAATATAGTTCAATAAAAATAAATACTGAAATTAAAGAAGATGAATTTCAAGTTAATTAATTTATTGACATTAAAAATATGAGATGATAAAATAACTTTGTTGAATTTAGAGTAAATGAGTGCTTTATAGGGGGGGAATCCATGGTTAATAGACTTTTAGGGAAAAAAGTTATTGGAATCAAACAATCATTGAAGTCTATGAAAAATGGCTTAGGAGATACTTTATATATTGCAAATGATGCTGATAGTAAGTTAATTAGACCTCTAATTGAATCTGCAGATGAAAATAATATTAATATTCAACATATTGATACTATGAAAGAACTTGGAAAAATGTGTGGATTACAAATAGAATCTGCAGCAGCATTAAAATTAAAGGATATATTTTAAAAAGATATTTAGGGAGGTGTACTTATGCCAACAATTAACCAACTTGTAAGAAAAGGCAGAAAGTCTGTAGCCAAAAAATCAAAAGCACCTGCACTTATGGAATGTCCTCAAAGGAGAGGGGTGTGTACAGTTGTTAAAACTGAGACTCCTAAAAAACCAAATTCCGCATTGAGAAAAATTGCTAGAGTTAGAGTTGTAAATGGTTATGAAGTCTATGGTTATATACCAGGAATTGGTCATAATCTGCAAGAACATAGCGTAGTTCTTTTAAGAGGTGGAAGGGTAAAAGATGTACCTGGAGTGAGATATCATATTGTAAGAGGTGCCCTTGATTCAGCTGGCGTATCTAACAGAATGAAAGCTAGATCAAAATATGGCGCAAAAAGACCAAAAAAACAATCAAAATAAGGTGCAATAAGCTACGCTTATAAGTTATGCGTTGGGGTTTTGCATTTTGCAGCTGTCACGTGCAGCCTGAGTACCTATGATATAAAGAAAAGTTAAGGAGGGAAGAAAAATGCCAAGAAAAGGACACATCGCTAAAAGGGATGTATTACCAGATCCGGTTTATAATTCAAAGATTATTACAAAACTTATAAATAATATTATGAAAGACGGTAAAAAAGGTATAGCACAAAAAATATGTTATGGTGCTTTTGATATAATAGGTAACAAAACAGGTAAAGACCCAATGGATGTTTTTGAGTCTGCAATGGCAAATGTTATGCCTGTTCTTGAGGTTAAGGCTAGAAGAATAGGTGGAGCTAATTATCAAGTTCCCATAGAAGTTAAAGCAGATAGAAAACAAACTTTAGGTATTAGATGGATTCTTACCTCTGCCAGAAAAAGAGGAGAAAAGCGTATGATAGAAAGATTAGCAGGCGAATTAATGGATGCTGCTAACAATACTGGCGGAGCAGTTAAGAAAAGGGAAGATACTCATAAAATGGCTGAAGCAAATAGAGCATTTTCTCATTATAAATATTAATATAGATTACAAAACTGTTTTGGATATTCCTAAAACAGTTTTGTAAAGTTTTAAATTTATTTTATTTTTTCTTTTGAGAGGAGGAAGAATTTTGGCTAGAAAATATTCAATAGATAAATTCAGGAATATTGGAATAATGGCTCACATAGATGCTGGAAAGACTACTACTACTGAACGTATACTTTTTTATACAGGTAAGACTCATAAATTAGGAGAAACTCATGAGGGCGAAGCCATAATGGATTTTATGCCTCAAGAGCAAGAACGAGGCATTACAATAACTTCAGCCGCAACTACGTGTATGTGGAAAGATTGTGTTGTAAATATAATTGATACACCAGGACACGTAGACTTTACTGTGGAAGTTGAGAGATCTCTTAGAGTGCTTGATGGGGCTGTTGTTGTTTTTTGTGCAAAAGGTGGAGTTGAGCCTCAATCTGAAACTGTTTGGAGGCAGGCAAATAGATATAATGTTCCAAGAATAGCTTATGTAAATAAGATGGATATTGTTGGTGCAGATTTTTTTAGAGTTATTGGAATGATAAAAGAGAGATTGGGTGCAAAACCAGTACCGATTCAACTTCCAATAGGTAAGGAAGATACTTTTATTGGTATAGTTGATTTAATTCAAAACAAGGCTTTAATATACGATGAAAAGCTTGGAAAGGAATCCCATATTGAGGAAATTCCTAAAGATATGGTGGAATTGGTAGAGAAGTATAGAGCTGAATTGAAAGAGGTTGTTGCAGATCTTGATGAAGAGTTAATTATGAAGTATTTGGAAGGTGAAGATATTACAATTGAAGAGATTGAAAATGCATTGAGGAAAGGTACTATTGAAAATAAGATCATACCTGTTGTGTGTGGATCTTCTTATAAAAATAAAGGGGTTCAACCTATGCTTGATGCAGTAGTTAAATACTTACCTTCTCCTGTTGACATACCATCAATAAAAGGTACTTCATTAAATACCGGAGAAGAAGTTGAAAGACATCCTACAGATGATGAACCAATGTCAACATTGGCTTTTAAAGTTTCAACAGATCCATATATCGGAAAATTGACATTTGTAAGAGTATATTCTGGAGTTATGACGAGTGGTTCTTATGTATTAAATGCCACTAAGAATAAAAAAGAAAGAATTGGTAGATTGGTAAAGATGCATGCTAATTCTAGAGAAGATGTAGATGAATTAAGAGCTGGTGATCTAGGAGCTGTTATTGGTTTAAAAGATACTACCACAGGTGATACCCTTTGCAATGAAGATAATGCGATCATCTTAGAGAAAATGGAATTTCCAGAACCAGTTATTCATGTTGCTATTGAACCTAAAACAAAAGCAAGTCAAGAGAAAATGGGATTATCTCTTGCTAAGCTTGCAGAAGAAGATCCAACTTTCAAGACTTATACTGATCAAGAAACAGGTCAAATTATCATTGCTGGCATGGGAGAATTGCATTTAGAAATTATTGTAGATAGATTACAAAGGGAATTTAAAGTTGAATGCAATGTTGGTAAACCACAGGTTGCGTATAAAGAAGCTATTACAAAAGCTGTAAAAGCAGAGGGTAGATTTGTAAGACAATCAGGTGGACATGGGCAATATGGTCATTGCTTTATAGAGTTAATACCACATGAAGGAGATTATGTTTTTGAAAATGCTATAGTTGGTGGTGTAATTCCAAAAGAATATATACCAGCAATAGATAATGGAATTCAAGAAGCTTCTCAAAGTGGTATAATTGGAGGATATAAAGTTATTAATTTTAAAGCTAAAGTATTTGATGGTTCTTATCACGATGTTGATTCATCAGAGATGGCATTTAGAATAGCTGGATCTATAGCATTTAAAGAGGGAATGAAAAAAGCAGATCCTGTACTTCTTGAACCAATAATGAAAGTTGAAGTTACTGTACCAGAAGATTATATGGGAGATGTTATGGGAGATATTAATTCAAGGCGTGGAAGAATTGAGGGAATGGAATCTCAATACAACTCTCAAGCTATAAGGGCTTTTGTACCACTTTCATCAATGTTTGGTTATGCAACTAGTTTGAGATCTAATACGCAAGGAAGAGCAAGTTATTTTATGGAATTTGATCATTATGAGGAAGTTCCGAAAAGTATACAAGAACAAATTGTAGGAAAAAAATAAATAAAAAGTAGGAGGAAAGAGAATGTCAAAGGCAAAATTTGAAAGGAATAAACCACACGTAAACGTAGGGACAATAGGACATGTAGA
>JGI20171J29575_12612310_pt1 | contig 13730 bp, 11 predicted proteins | sample TergutNc150P4_FD_29575 | JGI IMG/M metagenome (IMG submission 29575)
TGCTTTCTTTCTCCGAAGTATCGTCACTAACAGGCGGCAGATCGGTATAAAGCGGCGGCTCGGCGGGTTTTTCGGTAAAAAGCCATTTTCCCGCTTCATCAATATATTTTTTTATTATGGCGATATGTATTTCAGCGCCCACTTTTTCCGCTTCGTTTTTCCAATTTCCAGCGATAACAATCGCCTTTTTTACACGCTCACGTCCATTTTCCGCTGTTTCACGGCATTTTTGAGGGGTTAAAGAATGTTTTTCTATCGAATTATGCAAAAAATACGATGAAAGCCCTGTTATCAAAACATTGTCCGAGGAAACAGCCAATGACGAGAATTCAGGCTCCGCCTGATTAAACTCGCCGCTTAAAAGATGAGAAAAAGCGTAGAACCAATGTACCCACTGCCTGTCTTTTTTATTGCATTTTTCAAGATATGTCTTAAAAAAAGAAATCGCTTCCCTATGACCGCCGCCTAAAACTCTCGCCGCCCCGAAAATAAGAACATTTTTGTTTATAAGGGACGGTTTGGCTAGCGCGGTCTTGCCTTCCAGCTTTAAAACCGATGGAAAATCCGAAATTACAAGGTAAGAACTGGCTAAAAGCTTTACATAACGGTCTGAATATCTGCCGTTTACATAGACTTTTCGCTCCAAATAATAGGCTAAAGCGGGCCAATCCTCTCTTTCCAAGAGAGAAAAAAGCCGATAATTAAAAAAGAAAAATATGCTCATGCAGATAAGGAGAACAGCCATGAACAATATCAGCGGTAAAGTAACATTCCTGAAAATTACCGCATTCCCATGCCCTGATAATATCAGCGGCAATAACGCCGTGATTAATATAATGATAATTATTAATATACTAAACACAATTATCAAATGTTTAAATTTCAATGGAAACTCTCCTACTAAACAATATAGAAGAAAGCTTATATTACGTCAACAATGCTGTGATTGTTATTTACCACGGGGGACAGAATGAACGAAATCAGTATCAAAGAAGTAAAGCCCGGCTGTTATTTCTCTAAACCGGTCTATCTTGGTAAATCTTTTGTCCTTGCCGCTCCCGAAATACCGTTTTCGGATGAATTGATAAAATTGCTGGATAAATGGAGATTTAAGACCATATCCACCGAGGGCGAAGCCAGCGATGAATACGCCAAAGCGGAAGAAGACGGCGGCGCCAATTCGGAAGAAATATATGAGCTTTCTCAGCAATCGGACGCAGACAAGTTAAAAAAAGCGGAAGATTTCTACAAAAATTTCCTTTTCTATGTGGAAAATGTATTTGTTAAAGCGTCTGTATCCGACGAATTGAACGAAAGAGCGGTAACCGACAAAATCAAGGAAATAACCGAATACATAAAAGAAGACCGCCGTTTTTTAATGAGGGTTATAAGAGACATTGAGCCTGCGGAAGGGAAAAACTATCTTGCTACCCATTCGGTAAGATCAACTATAATAGCGATTATAATCGGCACATACCTTAAACTTCCCAACCATCGCCTGATAGAGCTAGGAGTAGCCGCTCTAATGCATGAAGCGGGAATGTTAAAATTACCGTCAAATATTTATTTGAGCCAGAGGGCTCTTACACCTCAAGAACAGAAAGCGATTTTTACGCACCCCATTCTTGGTTACAGTATGCTGAAATCTTTTAATTTCCCGCTTCCCGTATGTTTGGCAGCTCTTGAACACCATGAACGCGAAAACGGGACAGGTTATCCCAGAAAATTGCTCGGCGAAAAAATCAGCCTGTATTCAAAGATAATAGCCGTTACCTGCTCATACGAGGCTTTAAGCTCCAAGAGACCGCACAAAGAGGCAAAAGACGGCTATACGGGCATGCTGGAACTTTTGAAGAACGACGGCAAACAATACGACGATACTATCGTAAAAGCGCTTGTTATATCTTTATCTATTTACCCAATCGGTCTTTATGTGTTATTATCAAATGACAAGAAAGGGCAGGTTGTCGATGTAAACCCGGAAAATCCCCGCTTCCCTATTGTGCAGATTTTCGGGGAATTTACACCGGACGGAAAAGTAAAAACGATGCAAACATCGCCTGATACATTGACAATTGTACGCCCGCTTAAACGCAACGAAATAGGCAATTAATCATGATGTGGATTTTAATATTAATCGTATTTGCTTTGATTATTTTAAGCGGAGTTTTTTCTTTATTTGATTCCGCTTTACGTTTATGCAGAAAAACACGGTTGGAAAAAGAAGAATCAAAACGATACAAAGCTGTTCTAAAGGCGTTGGAAAATCCGCATAAGTTGTCGCTTTCGTGCCGTTTATGGAGCAATATACTTAAAGTTCCGCTTTTTTTCTGCGCATTATTTATTACTTCTGAAATCTTTAATTTTTTTTTCAATAGTAAAACATTGGGTTTTTTTTTCCTTACGCTTTGGATGGTAATATCCGCAATAATTATAGGCGTAATTATCACACTGCTTGCGGACAACCTTCCGAAATTGCTGTCAAAAATAATGCCTGAAAAAATAGCCGCTTTTCTTCTGCCAGTCATGAAGTTTTTTTCTTTTTTCATGCTGCCATTTACACTGCCTACGGTAAAATTTAATTCATTTTTTAATTCAAAAGTCCGTCCCGAAATTGACGACAGCAATATTACAGAAGAAGAGCTTCAAGACGAATTACGCAACACGCTTATAGAAGGCGAGAAATCGGGCGTTGTTGAAAGCGGCGAGCGCGGCATGGTAGAGGGTGTTTTCTATCTTGGAGATCGCCCTGTGCGGGCGTTTATGACTCACCGCTCGGAAATTCAACTGTTGGACATTAACGCCCCTTATGACGAAATCCGGGCGAAAGCCGTTGAATACCGTGAACAGAGATGTTTCCCTGTTGTAAACGCAAGCCCCGACGAGATTGTCGGCGCTGTTTACACGGAAGACATTATTCTTGATTACGCTCTGGCATCTCCCTTGGGGTTACGCGCGATAATGAAAAAAGCGCAGTTTGTTCCCGAAACTATGCCGGCTATTAAAGCGTTTGAATCTTTTAAACAAAGTCAGTCATATTATTTATTTGTTATGGATGAATACGGAGGACTTGCGGGTCTTCTTTCGATTGTATCGTTAGTTGAAGAAATTGTAGGCGAACTTTCAATTTCCGCCGCAAACGAAGAGCCGCTCCTTAAACAGGAAGACGGCAGTTTCCTTGCCGACGGCACGCTCAATATCGACGATGCCGCAAAAGCGCTTGGTCTTACAGGTTTTGAAGAAGAAAAAGATTTCCACACTCTGGCGGGGCTTGTTCTGCATATCGCAGGTGAACTTCCACGTGTCGGCGACAGTTTTAATTATCAGGGATACAAGTTTAAAGTTATTGATAAAGACGGTAACAGGATAGATAAAATATTGGTTACAAAATTGCCTGCGTAAGCATACTCTTTATTTCAATTGTTTTTTCGGTTTGCGGTAAAATCCTGCGCTAATTTCTGCTTAACAGCGAAGCGTATTCTTTCTCATAACGCTTCAAAACCGGATGTTCGGGAGCGATAGCGAGCGCCTGTTTAAGATAGTAGACGGCACGGCGTTCTTCTCGGCGGTTGTGGTAGATTTCAAATATGGCTATAAGAGCGTCGAGGTTTCTTGGGTCTTCAAAAAGACTGGAGCGCAAATTGGCTAGAACTTCTTCCTGATTTGTCTGCAATCGGCTGCGCAGAAAAAAATACTTGCTTTTAACTTGACCGCTCGCGGCGGAATTAAGACGGCTTTCAAGTATACGGGAAGCTTCGTCTTTTCTGCCTGAATTAATCAGAGCGGAAATATAAACAGCGGCGTATTCGTGATTTGAATTATCACGATCGTATAATTCACGGGCAAAGGCAAGCGCCTTCGCGTTATTTCCAAGCCCCCGCTCGACAGTGTACGCGTCCGTCAAGTCTTGGGCTGTGCGGCGAATAACAAGAATTCGATTTAAGTACCCTTGAGCTTCCTGCCATTTTTCTCTTTGGATCGCGTCTTTTACGCTCAAACTTAAAACTTCTACAGAGGAACTGTTTTTCTCTTTGAGGCGCTCCAGCATTTCTCTGCCCTCTGTTTGATCTTCAGAGCGCTGTGATTCCATGAGCAGCCCTGCGGCATAAACAAGAGCTTCGGCGTCGTCTGCGTTTATACGCAAAATCGAGCGAAGATAATTCAACGCTGAATCACGATTGCGGTTTCCTTCGGCTTGCACCCTCGCCCGCAAAAAAAGATATGTTCTGTTATTTGAATTAATCGAAGCGTAACTGTCCAATGCGGCGTTTGATTGAGAATACTGCCCTTGTTCAAGCAAAATAGCCGCTTTAAGCAAAAGAATATCTCCGTCTCTCGGATCAGTTTGCAAAATCTCATCTATGGAAGATAACGCTCGTGATATGTCTCGGTTTTCATAGTAACAAACAGCCCGTTCTTTTTTTATTTGCGTACTGTCAGGATAGCGGACAATTAATTCGGATAAAATATTTATCGCTTCCTGCGGATTTCCGGCAATCCTTCTCGCTCGGGCAAAACCAATTCTTGCGGGATAACATTCATCGGAAATTTCATACGCCTGCCTGAAAGCTTTTTCCGCCTGACTGTTCCTGCCCTCACGCTGATGTATCATCCCCTGAAACAACGGCGGCAGAACGGAATTGGGTCTTAAAGTTTGCGCTTTTTCAACGTCTAGTAATATATTTGCGAGGACTGTGGAACTGGTTTGATCGTTTATAGCCAAGAACGGCAAAATATGCTCAAAAAAATCGTTTGAATTGGGGGCGGGCTTCACATAAACGCCTCTTTCAGCCTCCTTTATTATCTTTGTATAATTCGATGTTTGCGGAAGATCGATGGCGGGAAGCCTTGCGGGCGAATCGGGATAAATGAGTTTTATAAGAACCGTATTTATGCCAAGCATTGTACGCCCGAATTCCGAGCCGCTTAAATCCCTGCTTCGGATTAATTCCACAGCTTGAAGCATAGATGACAAAATTCCCGTTTCTGTCAAATTGCGTATTTCTTCCGCTAAACTGCCGGAAGGCTGACCGGAGGAGGATTGATTTGTATTTTTTGCGTTTTTTTTATCCGGTTTAGGCGCTGATTGACAGGAAAAAACAACCAACGCAAACAATAAAAATATAAAAACGCGATTCCACTTTTTTAAAACCACTATTTGTTATCCAAAAAATAAAAATTTACAGGAGAAATTTTATAAATCACATATACAAAATATTAACACAATGATAGTATCATTAACAATGGATATTAAGAAAAAACTTAAAGTTTTTATGTGTTTCCCGTTAATATTTTCGGTTTTTATTGTAATATCGTGTACTTTCAATAAATCCGGCATCGATCCCTATTATATCACAGGTTCAAAGGAAGACAGGAAAAATCTTATCGAGCTTTTTAATCTGTTAAAAAATGAAGAATCGGGCAGCGACGGGGAATTTGCCGTAACAAGAGAAATCGCCACCAGTTTCGCCAGATTAAACGACTATGAAAGGGTTATACATTTTTTAAGCGCCAAAACAATCAATACCCCCGCAGACCCTTATAACGGCTACTATTTTTTGATGATTGCCTACGCTTATATTCAGCGGGAATCAAGACCCATAGCCGCCCTTTATTTCGATTTAATCATTAAAAATTACCCTGATTTTATCGTAAACGACGAATCAATCCATCTAGTATGCCTGCGCCATCTTATCAACGAAAACGTCAAAATAGACCGCAAAGTTTGGTATTACAATGAGCTTATCTCCAGATTTGCCGATAAAATCGACTTGGGAGCAAGCTATTTTATGCTTGGACAGGCTTGCGAACAGGCGGGAGACTGGAACGGCGCTGTTGCGGCATATACAAAATATCTGCCGTATTCGGGGACTGTAATACCCGGTTTTCCTTACGCCGATCAGCACGCAAAACATCAGGTTGATTTCAGCAGGTCTCAAAAGGACTGGACTTTTGACAGTCTCGCCTCGTTAAGAAACGCCATAGAAGCCGCCATAGACGCAGGCAACGCCAGCGCTCTTATGAGATACCAGACAAAGGTAAATTTCTTCGCCCGTTCATGGGAACAGGTAGAAACCGATGATATTGGCATGAACAAGTTCAATCTTGAGCAATTTATGTACGGCAACCATATCAAATATTCTCCGACACTGGACGCTTCGTCAAATTCAACCGAAGCGTTCTTAAAAACGACAGGCTGGTCATTGTCGCTTAATACTTGGTATCTGTACTTTAGAAAGATTTATTTCCCTCAAGACCCTGAAATTCACGGAAGATGGGAATGGGCGGGGATTTATTACGGGGAGAAATTTTGAGGTTATTTTCCGTATTTTTATTTTTTTTCATAGTCAATCTAACATGGGCGCAGACAGAAGAAAGCAGACCTATGCGAAGCAAACAGCCCGATCCTTCTCTTCCCCTTCCTTCCAACCATTCCATGTCTGTTTTTACTCCCGCGGAAAATTCGCTCATTACGGAAACGGCTCTTGAGCAGCCTTTAACTCAGCGTTACATCAAACAGTTTTCAAGCCCTCATGGAATTGCCACACTTAACGCCATTTTAGAAAGAGGGAGTCTTTATTTACCGTTTATCAAAGAAGAAGCTGCCCGTCTTAATATGCCGCCCGAACTGGCTTATCTCCCTGTTATTGAATCGGGTTTTGTAGCGACGGCAAGGAGCAAATCGGGCGCTGTGGGTCTTTGGCAATTTATGCTGAACAGCATTTCACCTTACAACATGAAGGTTACAGACATCATTGACGAACGGCGTGATTTTGAAAAAGCGACAAGGTCCGCCCTGCAAAAACTGGAAGAAAACTACAGAACGCTCGGCAGTTGGGAACTCGCCCTTGCGGCATACAACAGCGGACTTGGAGCGGTCAGCAAAACCGTAAAAAAAACGGGCAGGAATGACTACTGGGAACTTGTAAAAAAGGGCGATTTAAGGCAGGAAACCCAGCACTTTGTGCCAAAACTAATCGCCGCAACCTATATTATTTCACAGCCTAGAAAATACGGTATAAACATCTGGCAGAAAAAAATCGATTGGACGGCAATTCCGCTTGAACGCCAGATTTCTATCGATATTCTCGCCGAGGAAACAGGCGTTTCCAAAGAACTGCTGCGCGCTCTTAACTCTGAACTGCTTCATGGGATAAGCCCCGCTGACGCAAATTACCGCCTGAAAGTCCCCGTTGAACAAAAAGAAAAAATTACAAACGCCATTGAAAGCGGTGATATAAAATTGATCCGCTACTATTACCATGTGGTTAAAACAGGCGATACTTTATGGTCAATGTCGAGAAATTACGGGATAGACGTAAATATTATTGAACAGCACAATCCCGGTCTTTCCGGCAGATACTTAAAAATAGGGGAAACGGTTATTATTCCGGCGTTCGGAAACGCTCCTTCGCCCCAAAATACGGCTGTAACAGCGCCATCAAACTATACAGACACCCACATAGTGCAAAAAGGCGAAACTTTTTGGTCTTTGGGCAGAAAATACGGAGTCGATCCTCAAGTTCTGGCTGAGGCAAACGGGCTGAAAATAACCGATATTCTGCGTGAAGGAAGAACGATTAGAGTGCCGATAATTATAGAATAATTACTATGAAAAAACTGATATTTTTAACATTAATTTTTTTCTCTGTTATGGGTGTCTTTGGACAGGAAAAAGCGGGGATTTCAGGTTCTGTAGAGTGGGATACTTTACGGATTAACGCCGCTGTTTCATTGAATTTGGCTCAATCGGGGTTAAAACTTCCCGCAGGAAGAACCCGAGGGGAAACTCTTTTAAATTCAAGTTACCCAAGTCTTATAGAGCCGTATCTTTTGGAGTTGCAGGTAGATTCTTCCACGACAATCGCAGACCTTGTAAACTCAGGCGAATTATCTCTTTCGCATTTTGAGACAATTTCCCACAGGGCAAATTCATCGTCGCCCGCTCTTTCGCCCGACATGAAAAATATTACCAAATCCGTAACAATTCCGCTCTCGAATATAAGCGCCGCTCTTTTAAGCCGCAACAGAGCTTCTCCCGTTTTAAGAACATTAACCCCGATTTCCACGGCGAAATACACAGGGATAATCATTATCGCTTTGGACGAACTTCCCATACATGGAATGAAAAGTTCCGCAATGCCTGTTCCGTGCCTGTTTCCGAAAATTTGGGACAGCGATATGAACCTTATCTATGATCGCAATATGCTGGAACCTCAATTTGAAGGCACAATGGTGCGGTATTCTGCGGCGCAGAATATTTTTCAAAAAAATCCATCGGGTCTTTCCGAAGAATTGCAAAAAGTTGTAGGCGACAGACCGTTACGCATTTTCGCTCAAGGCGTTTTTGGAATAAAACCCACAGACCTTATTATCGAAAGAAGCGACGCCCTTACAATTATTTCTTCCGAAGAAAACCGAAAACTTTTATCGCAGGGCAAAGTTGTTTTTATTCTTGACGATTCTGTTCTTCGCTATGAATTCGGCGGCGAATAATCAATTTTCCAAAATGGTAATCTCTACCCTTCTGTTTTTTCGCATTCCTTCTTCGGTTTTGTTATCCGCAAGCGGTTTATCAGCGCCGTATCCTCGAATTACCATTCGGTCTGCGCTGCGCACTTTATTGGCAAGGAAATAATCCGCCACAGCTCTCGCTCTTTCCTGCGAAAGGTTAATATGATCTTCTCTTGTTCCTCTCGCCAAAGCGGTATGTCCGCTAATAACAATGTCTCTGTCAGGATAGCGTTTTAGAATAGCGGCAATTCTTTCAAGTTTTTCCGTCTCTCCGGGAAGCATTTTGTCCGAATCGGCGTAAAATTGAATATTCTCCATTCGTAATGAAATACCTTCGTCTACAACATTAACGACAACATCGGGAATTTTCAGGCGATCTATTTCTTTCTCTATCTCCGCCGCGAATTTTTCTTTGTTCATTGTTTCCGCTTCGATAAATTCAGCCTGCGCTGTTCCTCGAAACTCTATTTTTCTTTTATCCGACATTTCAAAAGTAAGGCGGAAACTTTCTTCGTAGGCGATTGCCTGTCCAAGCGAATGACTCCAGTAAACTATTTGATCAAAGTCGCCCATAATACGCACGGGATAAATACGTCCCTGCGCCGCCTGAGGTCTTGAAGCCATTTTATAACTTACCGAAAAAGCGGGGTAAGTTTTCCCCTTCCATTCACGCTGCCCTACATAAGCATAATTTGCCGTAAACGGAATACGGTACGGCTCTTCTATTCCAAACGAGTCTCTGAAATCGTGTATTTCATAACCTTCCGCTCTCCATGTATCCAAAACTTTCAAATCTTTGCCCGGGAATACAGGTACGTTACGCACAACAGGCATATAATATTTTGGATCTATCGTAAGGTATCCGAGTTTATCCCGTTCAAAAACAGAATCATATTCCCTTGACCAGTAAAATCCCGATCCTGTCTGCGCTTTGGCTGAAGAGTCATAAACGAGCCGTTCCGACGTTTGAAAAACCGCTTTGTGTACTCCCTTGTCGTCTTTTACATCGGTAACTTCTACAGCGATCCTGTTAAGTATTTCGGCTCGATGGCTTAAAACGCCGTTTAAGAAAACAGCCTCGTCCACAACAGAAAGTATCCTATATCGCGAGCCCTTTATGTGTTTATACTCAAAAACATCGCACCGCGCGTTAAAAGGGCGCAAAGTATTTAACAAGAAGAGAAGCGCAAGTACGGGGATTAGCTTTTTATTTACCATAGATATAATTATATACCTTTATTTGTAATTTGACTACATAATTCCAAGCAGCGTTTGCGCATTTTTCCCAAGTATCAAATTTATATCGTCTTGGGGAAGCCCGCTGTTTTCCAGTCCTTTTATGTAGCGTGAGGGCGGCAGAATAGGGAAATCACTGCCAAAAAGAATTTTTTCGCATAGACCCAGCGCTTTTGCCGCTCGGTAAATTCGCTCATCAAAAAGATACGGAGTTACGGCAATATCATAGTATACGTTGCGAAAACTTGCCTTGATTTCTTTCATTGTCTCATATATAAATATTCCGCCGCCCCAATGGGCAAGAATTATTTTTAAGCCGGGATTATTCAGTATAAATTTTTCTATGTTCTGCATTTGTATATTTGTTTTGCCAGGGTAATAATGACCGATAGTTTCATTTGCGTGGAGCAATAAAGGTATTCCAAGTTCTTTACACGCTCCCGTTAAATCGGAAGTTTCTTTTTCGTTGACAAGATCAAAACTCTGCCCTTCGGGGAAAAGTTCCCCTACGCCTTTAAGACCGCTGTTAAAACAGCGTTCTATCTCTTTTGCCGTTTCTTCGCCGTGTTTTTCGCCGCCGGGAGGGACAACGGCGAAACCTATTAACTTTTCGGGAAACTGTTTTGTTTTTTCTATTACATAATCATTCACATAACGGCATAAGCCTATGTCGTTAAAGCCAAAACCGAAAATTACGGCTTTATCAAAACCGTCTTTTTCAAGTACGGAAACAACGTCTTCCGCCGAAGCGAATTTATTTACTTTACTGTGCGAAATTAACGAAAAGTACGGTTCTTTTTCGGCGTATTTTTTCCAGTCGGCGGTAATGTCAGGCGGCGTTACGTGAACATGAGTGTCAATTTTCATTGGTATCGTTTTTAGGACCTGTCAATATGCCGAGTTTATTCAAGCCTGAAAGAAGCGGCGCTCCTACAAGCATCGCTATAGACGCAAAAACAGCCCGTTCAATGGGGGCGGTAATTGTAAGTAACATCCAAACTTCTTTCGGCTGTTTGTACAATACAAGAGAGAAAAAATTTCCTATTGCGGCTCCGCCTATTAGTCCGCTGAAAGTGCACATCCAGATAGCCGGGAGTTTTATCCACTTGTTTTTGCTTTCAAACATACGCCTTGCAAAAAATATCGCCGCTATCAAAAAGACAAAGCCCAATCCGTATAAAAACAACGGTAAGCTGATAACGCTTCTGCCTATTTCCTGCGTAAACCAAAGAACAGTTCCCGCAATGTAAACGATAATTCCGCCGTTGATTATTATATTTCCTGTTGAACTGACGGCGACAGGCGGACATTTACCCCATGCGGCGCATCCTGAAGTAAACGCCGTTGTTGTCCCGATGATAAAAGTGCCAAGCCCCATCCATGCCGTGTAAGGAGCGATTAATGAACCCAGAAAGCCGCCTGCCGCCGAACAGAGAGCGCCGCCTAACGGACCGAAAAATATTCCCGAAAGCGGATAAAGAACCGTAGACAAGGAAAATGTCGCTCCTGTTCCCAAGATCGGAAATGTAGGCAATAAATGCCCAAGAGCGATAACGGCAGCCCAAACGCTTATAACAGCAGGATGAACGAAATGTCCTCTTCTTTTAATCTTCACGTTTTCCATCAAATATAATCCTGTCTTTTTCCATTTTTATCAGTCTATGCGCATATTTGTCCGCTAAGAACATATTATGAGTAACAAAAATTATTGTAAAGCCCTTTGAATGCAAATCTCTCGCCGTTTCCATAATTTTTTGACTGCCTGAATAATCGTTGCCAACGTCAATTTCGTCAAAAATAATTATTTTACAGCCCATCGCAAGAACACACGCAATTAATGTTTTTACTCTGTCCGATCTGCTTAACGCGGGAGGAAAAGCGTCCGCGTCGTCAAGACCCACGGTTTTAAGGACCGCTTCTACTCTTTGCTTTATTTCTTTTTTTGAAAGACGCATATTTTTAAGAGCGAAGGCGACTTCATTGAAGACAGAATCGGTAAAAAGCTGGGTATTTGGGTTTTGCATAACGAATCCTATTTCTTTGGAAATATCGCTGACGGAAAGTTTTTTTGTATCTTTTCCGCAAACGGAAATATTTCCTTCGCTTGGACGCAAAAGCCCTGTTATGCATTTTAGAAGCGTTGTTTTTCCGCAGCCGTTACCGCCGGTTATTGCGGCAAAATCGTTATTTGCGATTTCTAAATCTATATTTTTTATTCCCGAACCGTTTGAATATGAAAAAGAAAGATTTTTTACGCTTATTACGGGATTATCGCAAATTTTATTTTGCGGAATAAAATTCGCAAAATTATTTGTAATCGGCTGTATACAATTTTCTTTTAATAAATCGCTGTCGGAAAAAATGTTTTTTGCGGTGTCAACGGCGGAGATTTTCCCGTTTCTTAAAACGCAAACCCTGTCGGCGAATTCAGCCGCCTTAGCGCTGTCATGCGTTGTCATAATTACCGTTATATTTTCTTTTTTACGCAATTCGCTTAAAACCGACATAACTTCCTGCGCGCCCTGAGGATCAAGGCGGCAAAGCGGTTCGTCAAGAACGAGTATTTTTCCTTTCATGGCAAGAGCGGCGGCAATAGCCAGACGCTGTTTTTCGCCGCCTGAGAGGGTTGCAGGCTCTCTGTCCTCAAATCCTGTAAGACCCACCGCTTCCAAAGACTGTTTAATTCTTGCTTCCATTTCATCGGGCGGCAGGAGAATATTCTGCAATCCAAAAGCGGTTTCTTCCCGAACAGACGATGTAAAAAGCTGGGCGTCGGGGTCGTCTAACGTCATCCCGACTTTAACCGCCAACTGCGGAACGGACGAATTTACTGTGTCCTCGCCGTCAACCTCAATTTTTCCCGATAAATAACCGCCTGAAATATGGGGGATTATTCCGTTAAAAAGTTTGCAAAGCGTGGTTTTTCCCGCCCCGTTTTCACCCATTACGGCAAGAAATTCGCCCTGCGAAACTGATAAATTTATCCCCTTAAGAGCGTGTTTATATGTTTGCGAGTACAAAAAATATATATCTTCCAACTTGATTACAGACATACTTAATTCTTCTTATTTCAATATATTGATTATCCCGTAATTAATAAAGATTATAACAGTGAAAAAAACAGCACTTCCTAAAATAAAGAAAAAATCCGATTTTTTCATTTTTGGCTGATCAAGCCATGTTATTTTTTTATAAACGCCGAAAGCTCTGGAATCCATCGCAATCGAGGCAGTTTGGGCTTTTTGCATTGCATTTAACATAAGAGGGACAAGCAGGTTTATATAGGATTTTATCCCGAATTTACGCATTCCTCGCAATCTTTGCGCGTCCATAATTACTTGAGCTTCCTCATTGAAAACAGGAATGAGGTTTAACGCTGATGTTATGATAAAGGCGGCTCGGTAATTTACGCCCAAATTACACAAACCTATGGTTATTTTATGCGGAGGAGTTGTCTGCGTTAATACAGGTAAAATAAGCGTTAAAGCGGCTAGACGGCTGACAATTAGTATGCCGAATAACAATCCTTCCCACTTTAGAGAACCTTTGCCGCCTAAAAACGGAAATGACATAGGAAAAAGCGGTTTTAAGATAAAATTTTCACCGTTGCCAAAGAGCGTTTGCATAAAAATAATAAATAACGCTAACAATGTAAGATTTTTTAAATATTTGATACCCTTATAAGGTATTCCTGAAATAATTCTTATTATGACAACTAACAACAACAAAAAGACACAAGATAAAAAAGTGTCAACAAGAAAAACTAAAAAGGTAAACAGCAAAACAAAAATTAATTTTGTTCTCGCGTCAAAAAAATAAAAAACAGACATATAATTCTTTTACCATAAAAAAACAAAATTAACAATAACTATAGACAAAAATGTAATTTTGTACTATACTTCTTAATATATCACACATTAAAGGAGAGTGTATATGACTGACGCAAAAACACGTTTAGCGAACAGGGAAAGACAAAGACG
>JGI20171J29575_12612304_pt1 | contig 13646 bp, 15 predicted proteins | sample TergutNc150P4_FD_29575 | JGI IMG/M metagenome (IMG submission 29575)
GTTCCGCACTTAATTAAATTATAAAATACAGGAGAAAAGATTTGTCAAATTGTAAAGTAATCGGGATTGTCAATCAGAAGGGTGGCGTTTCCAAGACTACAACAACGGCAAATTTAGGAATTGGGCTTGCGATGCAGGGAAAGAAAGTTTGCCTGCTGGATCTAGATCCACAGGCCTCGCTGACCATTTCGTTAGGATGGAATCAGCCGGACGAACTTCCGATAACCATTATGGATCATTTGGAAAGTGTGATGAATCGCGAGTTATTAGATCCCAGCGTAGGTATCCTTCATCATCCGGAGGGCGTTGCGCTCCGTACAGCGGAGATGAAAGCTAAAATAAAAAAAGAACAGCAGGATAAAATGCTGAACGGGAAGGAGCGAAACAGCCATGACAGGTTCAGGGGAAGCCGCTGAACAAGTAATCCGCATAGCCATTGACGGAGCCGAATTTGCACTGCGAATCGCCGGAAGTGCATCCAAAGAAATAGCGGCATTTTTGTTGGCGGCGGTTCAGTCCGGAAACAAAAACCCTAAAATTAGGCTCAAAGGCAAGGAGCGGCTCAAACGCCTGCTTCAATCGGGCAAAGAACTCAAAATTTATGCCGTCAAGGAGAGCGATCTGAAAAAATTCACACAGGAAGCCAAAAAGTACGGCGTGGCCTACTGTGCCAAGCGTGACAGGCGCGGTCACGGCGACGGGACAGTTGACATTATGGCGAAAGCCGAGGATGCCAGTAAAATACAGCGCATTATGGATAAGCTGGAATTTGCCACAGTGGATAAGGCTTCCATCAAGTCGGAAGTTACCAAAACTAAGCAGGAAGTCAAAGCTGAAAAACAGTCCGCAAAAAAGAAAATGCGGGATGAAAAAGCGCAGGCGAAAAAGGTATACAAATCTGAAGTCAAGGCTGCCCGTCAAAAAGCTAAAGAGGAATTCAGGAGTAAACGGGGCGAAGCTAAACAAACTCAACGCGGGAGCAATAAATCCGCTCTCGAACAGTACCGCTCTGATATAGGTAAAAAATCTAAAACCAGAAAAGAGAAAGAGCCATCAACAGTAGTTCTGCTTTTAAAGGAGCTTGCCAAGGAAGTGATTCAGCTTTTGCCCTTTGTCCGCAGACGAGCTGAAACAGCAAAGCCGGAATCAGAAATTCCTGCGCCCGAACTATCCACGCCTGACCAAAATGATCCGGATGCTCTGCTCAACGAACTTTTGCCATCAAACGAGGGCAAGGCGAAGGACGGCAAAACCAAGGAGGTTGCCATCCAAAACCTTTCATTGGCGATGACGGAAAAATCCTCTCCGTCACCGCCTACCTCAAAGAGCGCAGCCGAAACCACAAAGGTATCTTCTGAAAGACCCGAATCTGTACCGGGGTTTCTGAGGGAGTCCGCAGCAAGAAAAAAATCGGAGGCCGCCGAGGCGGGGCGGCAGGACGTATCTCAGAAAGGGAAAAATGCCCGACAAAAAGAAAGTCCAGCCCCGAATCCGCCAAAGCGGAGCAAAAAGAAAAAGTCCAGAGGAGGACGGTAATTGATGAGTAATATTTATGATTTGTTTGCTCCCGAATCACCCGCGCAGGAGCAGCAGACCTTTGACAAGGAAGCGTGGGCAGCAAAAAAGAAGCAGGAGCGCGAAGGTGTTTTCGAACTTGCTGACAACACGGCGTTAGAGGTTGCCGCTAACAGTGGACGCTTTCAGCAGTATCTTGATGTACAGAGCCGTTTTGACCGATATACCGCAACAAACGCATTGTTGGTTCTCGCTCAGAAGCCGGAAGCAACAAGGCTTCAAAGTCTTGATAAATTGAAAGAGCAGAAACAGTATATCAAAAAAACGGAATTCAAAAAGCCTGTTCTGATTATTGAACCTGGTGATCAGTATCAGAGGGAAGACGGAAGTGTAGGTACATCTTATAATGTCAAGCGTGTTTATGATGTATCTCAGTTCGAAAAGAGAACCGTTCAGCCGACCGTCACTCACAATGAGCGGACGTTAATCAAAGCTCTGATGAGCAACGCCCCTGTTACCATTCTTGCCGCAGATAATATTCCGGATGGCAGCGGCGCTGTCTATGCTCCTGATAAGAAAACGATATTTATTAAAAAGGGCATGGAAGCTGCTGAAATCTTTCAATGCCTATCAAAAGAACTTGCTATTGTTGAACTTGTGCGAAACGGAGAAGAACCCGGTCATGATGGAACAGCCTTTGCCGCATACTGCGCTTCATATATGATTTGCAAAAAATATAATATTGACGCAGCTGGGTATAATTTTTCGGCTGCCCCTAATTTGCTTGAAGGGATGGAAGCGCAGGACGTAAAAGCAGAGCTTACGGTTATTCGGAATGTTAGTGCTGAAATCAATGGAAGAATGGCAAAGGTTTTGGAACCGGATAGAACGGCAAGGGATCAGGAGGTAAGAACGTAGTTGACAGTTGACAATGGACAGTTGACAGTTGTTTTCTTCATGAAGTTTGGAATGAAAGGAAATGATGATTTTGTCTAAAGGACAAAAAGTTATAAGGTTTGACTGCTATGAGGAGGGCGCGATTATTATTGCCCTCAATGATTTACGAAACAAACAGATTCAGGAGAATAAGTCAACTGACACGGTTGACGAAATTTTGCTGAAAATTATTGACGCACCCAGCAGGAAAGTGAAATACGGGGTCCCCGAAAAGTCCGGGGACTTTTTGGGGAAAGGAGGAGCAGCGGAGCGGACGAGCTTTTGCCGCCAAAGCGGCGAAACGAGTGAGCGAAGCTTGCGACGACGTGATGAAGCAAGGTAAACAAAACCGTTTGCTCTTTGCGTTTGGGCTGATTCCTGTGATCTGGCTTGCGCTGCTTGCTGCCCCATATGTTTCCGGCGGACTTATTGGAATCTTAACAGGATTTTCGTCGGCGATGGAAAGCCCTTTCCATATTATATGGCATGAGGACAGTATAAAAACTGCCCTCTTTTTTATTGCCGCCTACGGGATGGGGATTGGAATTTTCCTATCGACCAAGCGCAATACCCGCCCCCGTGAGGAACACGGTTCAGCCAAATGGGGAGTTGCATCCGTAATAAACCGCAAGTATGCGGATAAGCGGTTCACGCAGAATAAGATCCTCACACAAAATGTCCGTATCGGTCTGAATAGCAGGAAGCACCGCAGGAATTTGAATGTCCTGGTGTGCGGCGGTTCAGGCGCAGGCAAGACGAGGTTTTATGGAAAGCCTAATGTGATGCAGTGCAACACATCTATGGTCATCCTCGACCCGAAGGGTGAAATTTCCAGGGATACGGGAAACATGTTAAAAGCCAAAGGCATGGAGATCAAAGTGCTTGATTTAATTAACATGCACTACTCATTTTGCTATAACCCCTTTGTGTATCTGAAAAACGATAACGATGTCCAGCGATTGGTAACGAATTTGTTTAAAGCAACTACACCAAAAGGCAGCCAGTCACAAGATCCGTTTTGGGACTCAGCGGCTTCCATGCTGCTGTCAGCTCTCATCTTTTATTTAAAGTATGAAGCTCCTGAAAATGAGCAGAATTTTTCCACAGTTATGGAGATGCTCCGCGCCGGAGATGTGAATGAAGAAAAGGAAAACGACATTTCCCCGCTTGATGAGCTTTTTGACCGCCTTGAAATGCGTGATCCGGACCATATAGCCTTGAAATACTATAAAGACTACCGTTCAGGTTCGGCTAAGACATTGAAATCTATCCAAATTACGCTGGCAGCGAAATTAGATAAATTCAACCTCGAAAGTCTGGCTGCCCTCACCATGACAGACGAATTGGATTTAGCATCATTGGGCGAAAAAAAGACGGCTTTGTTTGTCATAATTCCCGATAACGATACTTCTTTTAATTTCCTCGTGTCGATTTTATACACGCAATTATTCCAGACGCTCTTTTATAATGCGGACTATAAATTCGGTGGAACGCTCCCTGTCCCGGTTCACTTCCTGCTCGATGAATTCGCCAACGTATCTTTACCCGATGACTTTGATAAAATCCTCTCCGTCATGCGTTCACGCGGTGTTTCGGTCAGCATCATACTGCAAAATATGGCGCAGTTGAAGTTTCTTTTTGAGAAAAATTGGGAAAGTATATCAGGCAACTGCGACACTTTTTTGTACCTTGGCGGTGCCGAACAGTCTACGCATGAGTATGTCAGCAAAATGTTGGGAAAGGAAACGCTCGACACGAATACGTTTGGAAAATCTACAGGACACAACGGAAGCTATACGACCAATTATCAACAGCACGGGCGTGAGCTTCTCACCCCGGAGGAAGTCCGTGAGCTTGACAATGATTATGCCATACTGTTTATCCGTGGAGAACCGCCCATTATGGATGCCAAATTTGAAATTACGAAGCATCCGAATATTGAGCTGTCTGCGGATGGGAGCGGTGAACCGTATCATCATGGCACAGATCCTACAGATATCGCCAGTGTAACTGTTGATGAATTACGTTATCTTAATGAAATGGAAGAACCTCGAAATGAAGCATCTCCCTTTGAGTTTTTCTCAGAGGAAGATGCTGAAAATCTATTTAAGGAATAGGAGTGTTGATATGAAAAAGTTTAAAATTATAACACAGAAGTACAAGCTATTAATGAATAGCGGTGTAAAGAAAGGGTTCCGTATTTATGCCGCAGTCGTTATGGTGATGGCTCTGCTTCTCAGTTTCGGAGTGACAGTCTTTGCTGCCGGTGATGATCCGGTTGCGGTTGTCAACAACTTGAGCAACTTTATATTCGGTTTAATCCGTGCTATTGGACTTATCTTGTTGGGCTTTGGTATCGTTCAAGTCGGACTGTCGCTCAAATCCCACGACCCCAGCCAAAGGGCGAATGGGTTCTTAACGCTAGCTGGTGGGATTGTAATAACTTTTGCAAAAGAAATTTTATCTTTGATAACAGGTTGAGTATTTTTTTGCGAAAAGTAGATTATATGCTAAATAATTGCCTTATGAATGAAAATATTATACTCCTTTTTTCTTGAGAAAGCAATGCTTTTTTTAATAGAATTAAGAGTAAAATTCAGCAGAGGGCGGGCTTTGAAAAAAGAGCCTGCCCCCTTTCCTTTGCACAGAGAAAGAAGAAATTATAGGGCAATTTCTCTCATGAAGTCGGCATTTTTGAACAAATTTATTTGGAGGTAACAATATTTTGGATAGTTATATTTTTAAAGGTGATTGTTATATTCATTCGCTCAAACAGGGGGAAAGCAATGTGCTTGCCGAAGCGACCATTCTTGAAAAGGTTGGCGACAATCAATATCTTGCTGAATTTAACGGAGTGAAATGCACCGCCATTTTCAACCCGTTTGTCTGCCGGTATTATGTAGATGACAAATACGGCGTTATTGAGAAAAGAACACACGAACGGGGCGGACGCGAGGAAAGATAACACTTTTGATTGGTCAGGTCAGGTTCTAAATTAAACTTTGACCTGACCAAAACATCAAATAGATATTTTATTTTCAGAAAGGTAGGTGATCAGAATTTGAGTTGGGTTATAGACAACCTTGAAAACGCCTTGCAGACGTGGAATGAGAAGCTCGGGGAGATTTGGCAGCTTATCACCCAGTCGCCGGAGGAATTCAAGGGCGGCGGCATCTGGAATGCGATTTTGGATATTCACGGTGCGGTCAAAGCTGTTGGATTGGGGCTTCTGGTTCTGTTTTTTGTCGTTGGCGTAGTTAAAACCTGTGGTTCATTTGCGGAAATCAAAAAACCTGAACATGCCTTCAAGCTGTTTATACGCTTTGTGCTTGCAAAAGCCGCAGTGACCTACGGATTGGAACTTATGATGGCTCTGTTTAGAATTGTGCAGGGATTGATCGGAACCATTATGAGGGTTTCAGGCTTTGGGAGTGAAACACAAGCCGTTTTGCCGGACAGTGTAAAGGATGCTATTGATAAAACGAGTTTTTGGGAACAGATACCTCTTTGGGCTGTTTCACTTATTGGCAGTTTGGTAATAACGATACTCAGTTTTGTCATGATCATGTCGGTGTATGGACGCTTTTTTAAACTCTATATTTACACGGCTATCGCCCCTGTCCCCATGTCAACCTTTGCCGGTGAACCAAGCCAAAACGTAGGCAAGACGTTCATCAAGAGCTATTGCGCCGTCTGTCTGGAGGGCGCGATTATTGTTTTGGCATGCATCATTTTCAGCCTGTTTGCTTCATCCCCGCCTGCTGTGGAGGTCAACGCTTCCGCAGTCACGCAGGTTTGGAGTTATATTGGGGAACTGGCATTCAATCTTCTCGTTCTTGTTGGTACAGTGAAAATGGCGGACCGCGTAGTCAGGGAGATATTCAATGGCTAATGAAATTAGCCTGCGCATTCTCCATGACACCTCGCTTGACTGTTGGATAAGGGATAGACATTATTTAAAATCCGTTCCGGCTGGTGCAAAAATACGGATGTGTTTTTATAATCGGCAGGAAGAGATAATTGGCGGAATGCTGTGGGGGCATCCTACCGCTCGAAAGCTAAATCAGCAATGCCTTTTAGAGTTTACCCGAATGTTTTTTGTCAATGATACGCCTCCATTTGTAGAAAGTCAAGCTTTAGGGATGGCCCGTAAGCATATTCGCAGATATTTTCCCCAAATTAAAGGATTAATATCATATTCATCTACTGGCGAAGGACACGAAGGCATTGTGTATCAGGCGGACAACTGGTATCCGCTTGGCGTTACAAGGTCTGCTGGCTGGCAAAATCGTAAGGGACGAATCGACAGGGATTTGTCAGATAAAATAAGATGGACGCGCAGTCCGTAGTTTCAAAAAATTTTCGGTTACGGAGGTTAATGTGGAAGTAAAAATTAACAGGGAAATTCGGGATTACACCGAAAGTATGTTTTTCGGTCTCAGCATGAGACAATTCATCTTTTCTGTCCTTGCCTGCGGCGTAGCCGTGGGTATTTATTTTGGGATGCGAAACTATTTCGGTACGGAGACGGTCAGTTGGATGTGCATTGTTGGCGCTGCGCCGTTTGCCGGATTGGGTTTCATCAAGTACCATTCAATGACGGCGGAACAGTTTATCTGGGCATGGATTAAATCAGAATTCATCCTGCCTAAAAAGCTGATGTTTTCAGCAAAGAACGGTTATTACGAAATGTTAAAGGAGGGCAAGCGATTTGATAAAAACACTTAAAAACATGTTCCATCAGGACAGGGAAAAATTTGTCGTGCCGAAAAGTGTACAGGAGGCCATACCGATTACTGCCGTCTATGAGGACGGCGTTTTTCTTGTTGGCAGGAGCAAGTACAGTAAGTCATTTCGGTTTGATGATATAAACTATGCTGTGGCTTCAAGGGAAGATAAAGAAGCTATGTTTTTAGAGTACAGCGAACTTCTGAATTCGCTTGATTCTGGAGCGACCACTAAAATTACGATTAACAACCGCCGGATCAATAAGGCTGATTTTGAAAAGACCATCCTTATTCAACTGGAAGGCGATGAGCTTGACGAATACCGCCGTGAGTATAACAAAATGCTGATGGATAAAATCAGCGGCGGTAACGGCATTATCCAGGAGAAATATATTACGGTTTCAATTGTCAAAAAGGACATATCCGAAGCCAGAAACTATTTCGCCCGTGTTGCCGCCGAATTGACAGCTCATTTCAACCGGCTTGGTTCCGTCTGTATTGATCTTGACGTGAGTGATCGTCTGCGTATTATCCATGACTTCTACCGTTCTGGCGAGGAAACAAGTTTCCGTTTCGACCTTTCCGAAACCATGAAAAAGGGGCATAGCTTTAAGGATTTTATTTGCCCTGATACACTGGAGTTTGAAAAAGACTGTTTTCGCATGGGAGATAAATTCGGGCGTGTCCTGTTCCTGCGTGAGTACGCTTCCTATATAAAGGATAGTATGGTCAGTGAACTGTGTGACCTGAACCGCAACATGATGTTCAGTATTGACGTTATTCCTGTGCCGACAGATGAAGCGGTCCGCGAAGTGGAAAACCGATTGCTCGGCATTGAAACAAACATCACAAACTGGCAGCGCAGACAGAATTCAAATAATAATTTTTCAGCTGTGATTCCTTATGATATGGAAGCACAGCGCAAAGAGAGCAAGGAGTTTCTTGACGACCTTACCACACGCGATCAGCGGATGATGTTTGCCGTGGTAACATTGGTTCACGTAGCGGATTCAAAGGAACAGCTTGATTCTGATACAGAAGCTTTGCTAACGACGGCACGGAAACATCTTTGTCAGTTTGCAACCCTGAAATATCAGCAGATGGACGGTTTGAATACGGTGCTGCCCTTCGGTCAGCGAAAAATCAATGCGCTACGAACGCTCACAACTGAGAGCCTTGCGGTATTGATACCGTTTCGGGCGCAGGAAATCAATCATGCGGGCGGTGTATATCAGGGAACAAATGTAATCAGCAAAAACCCCATTTTTGTCAACCGTTTGAATTTGCTAAACGGCAACGGATTCATCTTCGGTGTTCCCGGTTCGGGAAAGTCTATGACCGCAAAGCGTGAGATTATCAGCATTTTGCTTGCAAATCCAAATGCTGATGTTATAGTCATAGACCCGGAAAGGGAATATTCTCCTCTGGTCAGGGCGTTCGGTGGCGAGGTAATAAAAATCTCAGCCACCAGTAACAATCACATTAATGCTATGGATATGAACGAAGCCTACGGAGATGGTGCGGACCCTATCATATTGAAGGTTGAATTTCTGCTGTCACTATGCGAACAGCTTATCGGAGGCAATAAAGAGGATTATACCTCCGCGAAAAAGTCTATCATTGACCGCTGTGCCCGCAATGTTTACCGCGAATACCAGCAGAGAAATTATCAAGGGAATCCGCCTACACTCAAAGATTTCTATAATGAGCTTCTTTGCCAAAAAGACGAAACCGCACACGATATAGCCCGTTCAATTGAAATTTTCGTGACGGGTACGCTGAACACCTTCGCTAAAGAAAGCAATGTGGATGTTGAGAACCGCCTGATCTGTTATGACATTCTGGATTTGGGTAAATCCTTGCAGTCAGTGGGTATGCTCGTCCTGTTGGACAATATTCTCAACCGCATTTCGGCGAACAGGGCGAAAGGGCGAAACACTTTCATCTTTATTGATGAGATATACATCCTTTTCGCTCATGAGTATAGCGCAAATTTCCTGTTCACCCTTTGGAAGCGCGTCAGAAAATATGGGGCGTTCTGTACAGGGATTACCCAAAATGTAGACGATATGCTCCAGAGCCATACAGCACGGACTATGCTGGCGAACAGCGAATTTATTGTTATGCTCAACCAAGCCAGTACAGACAGAATAGAACTTGCGAAGCTGCTAAATATCTCTGAATTGCAGATGTCGTATATCACCAATGTTGATGCCGGATGCGGACTCGTCAAAGTGGGCAGCTCACTTGTTCCATTTTCTGATAAACAACCTCGAAATTCGCTCTATTTTTTGATGACCTCAAAATTTGGGGAGGCGGCAATGTAATGGAGCATAAACGATTTATCGTGCATGATTTCCTGATTGGCAGTCCGATTCTTATTGACCGGCAGCGGAACATGCTTGTTTTTTACTCGAAGAATATGTACGGGCAAATTTACAATCTTAAAAAACCGGAGTGTCATGTCATTGATGGCAGGAAAATCTCCGGGCTGATTCACCGCTTGAACAGCGGAGACTATGATATAAATACAGGAAGGGCGGTTGACGGATATATTCATGAGACTATCTGATGAGCGAATCCGAGCGCGGTCAATGCAACAGTTCCCGCGAAATCTATGGGTTTAGTACGCTTCTTGTTGAGACGGACGATTTTAGCGAAGCCATCACGCAGATGTGCGAAAAAACCTTTGAGGGGGAGCGTTTCGAAAAGGGTGATCCGGAACGGGACAGATTATTAATCCGGATGCGTGAGGTATACGGAGAGTATCTGGCTCAAAATAGTGAAATAAAATTGCCGGAGAAAAAGCCTGTTGGCCGAGAAGACAGGTAAAAAACAGGGGCGGATCGCTTTAGCGGTTTGCCCCTGTGCTGCGGAAAGGAGGTTATCTCATTTCAAAAGAAATAAAGACCAAATCGATAGTCAAAGATGTTAAAGTCCTGGACAAAGCCGCCGATTTGGGGGCGCACATGAAAAGCGCCTATATTCGTACCAAGGAGAGTGCCGAAGCCACGCAGGATACAGGGCATAGTTCACCGTCGGAATATGCAAGCGAAGCAGTGTCAAATCGTACAAGAGAGCTAACGCAGGAAGCGGTACACGAGGTTAAAAACAAACTGAAACATTCACATAAAGATGCGCGTAATAATATGAACAAAGCAAAAGAGCATTTCGGTGATATTAAAAAGCAGTTTCCAGCAGAACGGCGGAAAGTGGCGGAGCAGGCTAAACAAACTGCGGAGAAAGCCAAACAGACTGCGGACAGATCGAGTAGTCATACAAAAGAGACACATAAAACCGTGCTGAATACAAAAAAGGCAGTGATTGATGCAAAGCAAAAATTATATCAGACACGGCAAGCAAGCCGCCAGACCATAAAAACAGCCAAACAAAGCACAAAAAATGTTAAACATGCCGAAAAAACAATTAAAACCTCTGTCAAAAGTATTAAGGCTACAGGGAAAGGCACCATCAAAACCGCTAAGAATTCAGTTAAAACAGCAGAGATAACGGCAAAAAACGCAGTCAAGACTGCAAAGCAGACTGCCAAGGCAGCTCAAAAATCAGCACAAGCAGCGGTTAAAGTAGCTAAAACAGCTGCGCAGACTTCCAAAGCGGCGGCGAATACGGCGGTTGAATCAACGAAAGCTGCAATCAAAGCAACGACAGCAACAGTAAAAGCTGCCATTGCCGCTACCAAAGGATTGATTATGTTAATATTAGCAGGCGGCTGGATTGCTGTGCTTATTATCATTATTATCTGCATGATTGGATGCTTGGTCAGTTCTTCTTATGGCGTTTTCTTGAGCGGAGAAGATTCCGGCAACGGCATAGGCATGTCATCGGTTATCGCAGAAATCAATCAGGAGTATACTGATAAAATCGCAAAAATCAAAAATGATAATCCGCATGATGAAGTAAAAATGTCAGGTTCACGTGCAACATGGAAAGAAATTCTTGCTGTATACGCAGTCAAAACCAGCAATGATTCAGAGAATGCGCAAGACGTTGTTTTAATAGATAAAGGTAAGAAAGAAATTTTGCGGGCTGTCTTTTGGAAGATGAATGCAATTGAGCACAAAGTCAAAAAAGAAAATGTAAAAGAAATAACTGTTACGGATGATAGAAAGGGTAAGTTGCTTGAGACAGAGAAAACGGTCAAGAAAACTATTCTGTATATTACGGTGTCCGGTAAAACCGCTTCCGAGCTGGCGGTACAATATGGGTTCAATCAAACGCAGAAAGCACAGCTTGATGAACTTCTCAGCAAGCAATATGATGAGATGTGGAACGCTGTTTTATATGGGGTCAGCAGTGACGGAACTGATATTGTTGCAATTGCCGCATCTCAAATTGGAAATGTCGGAGGTCAGCAGTACTGGAGTTGGTACGGATTTGATAATCGTGTTGAATGGTGCGCTTGTTTTGCCAGTTGGTGCGCGGATCAGTGCGGATATATTGAAGCAGGAGTGTTACCCAAGTTTGCCGCGTGTACCAGCCAAGGTGCGCCGTGGTTTAAAGAGCGTGGATTATGGATGGAGGCAGGAAATACTCCCAAACCCGGTGACTTAATTTTTTTAAGTTGGGATCACGACGATGTAGTCAATCATGTTGGTATTGTGGAATACGTTGAAGGCGATTTTGTCCACACAATAGAAGGTAATTCAGGGGATGCTGTTGAGCAGCAGAGTTACGGGCTTGATAGTGCGGATATTAAGGGGTATGGGATGTTGTGTGCTTGATCCGAATATTTTGTAATAGTCAAAACTTGAAAACTTAGGTCTGATTGCTCATAATAAATAGTATAGAAAAAACGCTGCCTGAAAAGTTAAGTTTCGGGCAGCGATCTATCTAAATCCACAAAATATTAGTTCATTTGCATACTGATTTTTCGTGAAGTATACTCATTCACGTAAGGCTTAATATTGGTTTTTATCCTATATATTGGGCTTTTTGTCGCATTTCGAAGAGCCATTACAAACAGTATACACCAATAAGGTAGTTTATGTCAATATGATAAATAAATATTTTTCACTTTTTTTGGTTTTTTCAGTGTATTATAAAGAAAAATAATATATTAAGCATTAGAGTATATGAAGTAATATAATTTATTCGCCGTCACAATCCCCGTCAATACTAATAAAAAAGGAGAGTGATTTATTATGTCGAGATCTGGAGAAAACATTTATAAACGGAAAGATGGACGTTGGGAGGCACGGTATATACGCTCACGAACTGTTAAAGGAAAACCTAAGTATGGTTATGTCTATGCACATACCTATGCGGATGTAAAAAAGAAACTACAGTTAGCACAAAGTTCTATCTTTGTTGAGCCTTTTAAGCAAAAGTCTAATGAAATCCCATTTGAAACAATAGCTCGCTGGTGGCTAGGAAATATCCGAATGAAGGTTAAAGAATCTACTTTTACCCGTTATCAGCGTAATGTTGAAAAATATCTTTTGCCACGCTTGGGAGATTTGATGTCTGATAGAATATCACGAAATTATGTAGAAAAAGTTATCAATGAACTTTTAGATGAAGGTCGATTAGATGGTGCCGGAGGTTTATCAGTAAAAACTGCCTCAGATATCCTTACCGTTTTGAAAAGTATAATAAAATATTCTCAGACGACTAACTACCCAATCAATTGCTGTACGGATAATATTTCGCTAAAACGAGAGAAAAAAGAATTGAGAATTCTAACCCAACATGAACAAGAAACTATATCAAAATACCTTTTAGAAGGCACCGATAGCATAAAGCTCGGTGTTTTTTTATGTCTTTATACTGGGATAAGGATTGGGGAACTTTGTGCATTGCTTTGGGAAAATATATTAATTGATGATAAGGTTCTAAAAATCAGAAGTACTATGCAGAGAATAAAAGATTCATCTCCGGATGCTAAATCTAAAACAAAGATTGTTATTACCTCCCCCAAAAGCAATAGCTCAAACCGTGACATTCCTTTACCGGAATTTTTAGTTTCAATTATTAAGAATTATGTTGGTTTACCGAAAGCATATGTACTAACAGGAGAAAAACGAAGTTATATTGAGCCACGTACAGTTCAGAATCGTTTTAAGGCATATCTGCGTGACTGCAAAATATCCGATATAAATTTTCACGCGCTTCGTTCAACTTTTGCAACGAGGTGTGTTGAGGCAGGATTTGAAATCAAGACCCTTAGTGAAATACTTGGCCATAGCGAAGTTAAAATTACTTTGGAAAGATATGTTCATGCATCATTTGATTTAAAGCGGTCAAACATGAACAAGTTAACACTTGGGTTTTCCTAATCGCCGTCAAAATTTTAGTCACAAATTTGCTCGAAAGCCTTATTTTATGGGGTTTTCGAGCGATCTTACGTGAATGAGTATAATTCACGTAAAATCAGTATACAGTTGGTGATTACAGCAGCTCAAAGTTGCAATCAGAGCGGAAAATTAGTGCAGACAGTACGGAAGTCAG
>JGI20171J29575_12612302_pt1 | contig 13630 bp, 15 predicted proteins | sample TergutNc150P4_FD_29575 | JGI IMG/M metagenome (IMG submission 29575)
CAATCCCGCCATACTTTTAGCATTTAGATTGCCCAGCATATTTAATATTAATTAACTTAATATAATGATTTTTTATCAAGACACCAACTGGCAGACTGTTATAAGGGGCTTATATCCCCCTACTATGAAGCCACTTTCAATTAAGCATTTTAGATAAGCGCCACACTCCCTGATGCTATTTAATCGGCTCATGGCCAATCTATCAGGATCCCGCCTCTAAATTTAACGATTACGTTTTCTTTTCTCATTGATATTATTGAAAACCAAGCGAAGAATGACTAAATAATTATATTTATATAACATAAAGCTTCTGGGTAGCTTGAGCAAATATTAAATTTTCACACCCAGGGTGCCTTTTTGACTTTTTGGCACGGTATTAATAGTGTAGGGTATTTTAAGGATCTAGACCCGCGAGCATAAGAACTCAATGCCCTACACACGGGGTAAGAGCTTACCATGATTCGAAAGAAGGCCCGGTACTTACAGAGAGCAATGGAGAATGAGTGCCTGCGCTATTCACATGCGGTAGCTTAACTTCTCCAGCGAGGATCAGGGAACCACGGAGTATGTCTTCTCATATATACATGAACATTGATTCAGAGTCTTTTGATTTAATGGTCCTTTGTATTTTCTGAGGAGAGTTTCTTCTATGTATTATTGAGTAAAGGAGTTGGGATTTTAGTGGGATCGGAAATCGACTTGGATGCTAGTGATATCAAGGAATTCCAGGATGAACGGACGAAATTGAGCGAACGTGGTGAGGCAGCGACGTTACTGAGAGAACTATACGTATCTTATCGAAAGAAGTATAACTTGTGCGTGAATGGATCAGTCTTTACCCACAGGAAACAAAATCAAGATGGCAGCAAAAGTGACAGAACGTTATCTAATAGAGAGATTTATGCCCACATATGCAGGAAGTTTGCTGTAGCAATTTTTGCTGGGCCACAATCCAGCAAGTTCATGTGCTTTGACGTGGACGAGGATGATCAGGATGCGGTTCGAAAGATCATTGCTTCTTTGGTAAGGTTCGGAATTCCGGATGATAGGATTTACGTTTCCTTGAGCGGAGGGAAGGGATACCATGTGGAAATTTTCTTTGAGGAGCTAGTATATACGGAAAAGCTTAGGACTCTTTACGAGTGGGTAACTCAAGAGAATGACCTCGACAGGAGTAAGGTGGAATTCCGTCCCACGCATAATCAGTGTATCAAATTGCCTCTTTCTATTCATCACAAGACGGGCAACATTTGTTGGTTCGTGGATAGGGTAACGTTCGAACCGATTGAGGACATCATGTATCTTCGCTCTATTCAGAAGATTGATTTTAGAAGCATGTACGATGCGGTAGATGAGCTTAAGCTAAATTTGAAACCACAAATTCATTGCCGCAATAACGTTGAGCAATCTATAAATTCTGAGGACAGGATGATATGTGAAGAGGTTGATTGTGGAAAACTTCCAATCATCATCAACGAAGGTACCAGAAATCATTTGATGGTATTCATAGCCGCAACACAGAGAAGAGAAGGCGCTGAGCGGGATGTTTGTACAGCAGTTTTGAAGCAATGGTATCATGACCAAGATCATGACTTGATTAAGTCCACTGAGGAAGAGGTTCTTAAAGACATTAACCGTATTGTAAACTGGGCATACGGAGAAAAATTCGAAGTCTTTGATACTAAAGCGCCCAGGCGAAACTCAATCACGGCCAGAGAAGCTCTGTATACGCTTCTGCCCTCTACCAAGAGCATGAGAAAGCTGATGTTGGTTCTTATGTATAACTGCCTTGTATACGGCAGATGTACGATGACGTACGATCGGCTGTGTGCCATAACGGGTGTAGGGCGATGCACGGCGGTTCAAAGCATGCAAAGCCTGGAGGACGAGGGTTTCATCAAGATAAAGCATAACCCAATAAAGCATGTAGACGGCGCTTTCGTCGGTGCGGCAAATACGTATGTCGTCTGCGAGGATAAGCTGCGTGATCATATGACGCAGCGAACGGATATATCCGATGATATTCTTGTTGACACAGGCCCTACATCGGGGCCGACGCCAGCCGGGATTTTAAAGACGGCAATCCCCATCAATTTCACCGCGCTCTATGGCGACTTCGATAAGACGTACTACAATTCCCTGGCATCGATGCTGCCAGTTGAGATATTGGCTCAGTACCTGACAAAAGGCGAGATGAAGACAGTCAAGAAGACGAGGGCCGCGAGATCCAAGAAGATCGCGGATTCGGCAAGAGCTGGGAAAGCCAGAAGAGAAATGATGATGGCGGAAGCTAAGAGATTGGCAAAAGAACGAGAGGAGAAAGAAGCATGGGAGAAAATGTGGCCAAAGAAAGCAACGGAGGATATCGCGGTTCAGGCACAACAGATTTTGACTGGGAGGAATTTAAATGCTGGGCAGTCAGTCTGATGTCAGCGGAGGTGCCCTATGGAGACGATGACGAGGATGACGACGATTACTATGATGAGGACGATGACGATGAGGAGGATGACGACTAATGGGGAATTTTATAAAGAAAATCTGGGGTTGCGCTACGACAGCCATCAGGAAAGTGATGAACAAGCTTAAAGAGAAAAACCTCAAAGACGACAATAGGCCCCCTTGGTATGAAGACGACGATTATATCGAAGATGACTACTGTGGGATATGTGGAGGGCCCTGCTGCATTAAGACGAGCAACCTATATAATGATTCAATTATTAAGCAGTCAATGACTGCCGAAACAACGGAGTGAGGAGATTTTGGATATGACGAGCAGTATAGCATTTACGCTTGACAGGCTTAAGGAAATGTACAGGACGACTCGGGAAATCGAGAAATTCATGAACGAGCCCGTCAGTGGTAACGGTATGCAGACTAGGCGGGAAAATATTAAAAATTTCTTGTTCAACTACAGGAAAGATATTTATAGAGCAGCGGAACTTTTAGAATATCAGGAATGTGAGATTCAGGATCTTAGAGAAATGAACACAGCCCTTCATGCCGCGCTCGCGGAAACGGACGCGAACAGGGCGGAAAAGGAACCGGCTAAGGCATCATCATCAGTATCGGAATCCGCAGGCAGGAAGGGTAAGGTTAAAACCGCCGTCGTTCCCGCCATGCCTCCTGAAGAAGTCCCCGAGGAGGGTATTAGTGCATGGCAAGAGTAAAGTTAGAAACCAGAAATGAAGGCCGTGGCTTGAGAGAATGGGATTACCTTCCTCTCTCGGAACATCGTGTCGTAGCTAAGTAGATTGCTTATCGCAGCAGGCTGGATGATACGTATTACTTGAAACAATCCACAAATGATCATCCGTTCATCTCAAACGGCGTCCCGCCTTTTTCAGAACCCATCTTGTGTACCTATATTGATTTGGACAGGCTGATTGAAACAGCCGGGCTTACTGAGATACAGCAAAAGGTTGTGGCTTGGCTTATGTGCGGATATAGCGAACTGGATATTGCGGAGGAGATGGAGTGCACGAAACAGGCGGTCAATGTTCACTTCCGGAAGGCGGTGGATAAGATTGTCAAGCGGGATATCCGGATATGGGAAGCAACTTACAAGAAAGAAGGCGGCAAGGGTGAGATGTCCTAACTGTAATAAGATCATGAAATACAACCAAGAACAAAAGAAATGCTTGTGTAAGGCTTGCGGCGTTAAAATAGCCGTGCGGCCTAACGAAGAGACTTGTGATTGCTGCGGGCAGGAATATTTGAAGTATACCTGGTTTGATCCGTCCGGATGTGAGAAGTGTTATAGGAGTTTTGTTGATTAAAGAAAAAATGACGACGGGAGGTTGACAAAATCGCTACTTATTTAAGTTATTTATAAGGGGAGGAACTTTTTCTGAGTTATGTGAGGGAAAAGCATTAGAGGTTGACAAAATTGCCGTTCATTTAGGTTATTTATATGGGGAGGAACTTTTTTGAAACACACAATCTTTCCTCCGGATGGGAATGCCAGAAGAACACTGTTCGCACGGAAAAACCAAGACAGGATCGAGATCATTCAAAGATACGCGCTGGATCAGTACAGCGATTACTGCAACGATCATTGGCCACTTGAAAGCGGAAAAGCACATGGCAGTGCGGAAGCTCGCGTTGAAGCCTTCTTGAATTGCTGTGCTGATTTTATACTAAGCGGGGAAACGGATGATGTCGTCACTCCTTACAAAGAAAAAATGAACGGTAAACGCGAGATCCCTGCATCGTCCTGCCCCGCGCATATTAAAGATCTGTTTTACGATGACGGCCCCCCCGTTCATCATACGGCCAGCAACGAGGCAGAGGGTTTTGCCCTGATGCTTGAGAGAGTGGATCGGATAGCGGATCTGTATGAGCGGTACAAAATGAAAAAAAAGAAGAAGGCATTCCCGCCTACTAGATTTCAGAAGATCGAGGCGATAAAAGCTTCCATGGGCTGCCGCTGTGAGTTTTATCATTGTCCGGTAGACACGGAATGTGTATTCACCCATCTCGGCAGCAGTTACAAGATACACGCATCCGTTGAATCGTACGCCCCAAGGCAAACGAAGGAAGGGGTTTTGTATGATATGGATACCATCATTGTGGTCGTGCCTGCCTGGGGTCATGCAAAGTATTATGATTTCTCGCTGTGCCCTATCGGGGCGTAGATAACAAAACAAGAGGAAGCCGCCGTTTAGCATGGGGGCGTGGTGGAATTGGCATACGCGGCTGGCCCTAACCCAGTCTAAGATTAGTGTTTTTAAGAGCGCTATACCATCTTGAGGGTTCGAGTCCCTCCGCCCCCACCACACAAATACAACAAGGACAAAGGAACTGTGATATGAAAACTACCCAACACTCTGAATTCCGCATCCGGAAGCGAGTTGGCGTGCCAAAGAAGGTTGCGCCGCAGAAGGCGATGGACGCGTTTGACAACGGTCTTCGTTACGAGGAAACAAAAGGGAAGCTCAGGAGGTATTGTGATTATCTTTACGCCACAGGCAATCGTGTCGGTTCTTTTTTCCGTCTCACGCCCAATAACGTGTACGTTTTCAGAGGAGAAACTTTGCTCACGGCGATCCCGCTCCCCCACATCTACAGGGACGCGGTTGTAAATGGGCTGCGCAAACGAACACAGGAACAACTTGAAAAATCGAAATGAAAGGATTAGGCGAATGGAGCAGCATGGAGAAAAACAAGGAAATGGATTTTAGAAGTTTTGAGAATAAGGAATTTGGGAATGTCCGCGTGTTGGTGCGCGATAACGAGCCATGGTTTGTCGCGGCAGACGTATGCCGGGCGCTGGAGATCGCGAATTTGCGCGACGCAATGCTTCAATTAGATGACGATGAAAAGGGAACATCCTTAATCAACACCCCTGGAGGATACCAGGAGATGATCATCATCAACGAGACTGGCCTATACTCCCTCGTTTTGGACTCTAGAAAACCAGAGGCCAAAGCTTTCAAGCGATGGATCACGCATGAGGTGATCCCCGCAATCTGCAAGTATGGTATATACGCGATGCCACAAATTGTAGAAGAGATGCTTGCTGATCCAGATGCCATGATTCAAGTTCTGCAGGCGCTTAAGGCGGAATATGAGCGAAACGAGATGTTGGCGGAAAAGGTTGAAGAAGATAAACCATATGTGGATTTTGCGTATTCCATCGCCACCACAAGTGATTCCATACATGTTGGAGACTTCGCTGAGCTTGTATGCGACAGCGGTATTAATATCGGCAGAAATCGCCTGTTTGACTGGCTGCGCAATAATGGCTATCTGATGGAAGACGATAAACCATATCAGAGACACGTATACGGCGGGCTGTTCAGCGTGAAAGAACATACGGCCCATACCGTGTGTGGCGATAGGAACTATTCCACTACACTGATCACAGGCAAAGGCCAGCTTGTGTTGATGGAGGCGCTGCGAAATGAATTCGGCATGATAGAATCAGCCGGCGTTAAGGAACGCATGGGATGAAGGGCGGTGATTGTCAATGGGGTCTATGAGCAACAACACATTATGGAACGGACTCACCGATGAGGTGAAGCGGGACTAGGCAAAAATAATCGCCCAGAAGATTGATGGCGAAAGCGATATGGACTGGGCGGAGATAGTCTCGGAATTCAACCTTTCCATGCACCCGGATTCTCTCCGCCGGGCTGGGATGGGCGTAAGGTTGGTTATGGAAGCGAACATGCTGATGGATGAATCATGTATGAGGCCAGCGGAATCAACGAATCCCCCTTGTGAATCTTCACCAGACGAACAAGACCGCAGGCAATACATCGAACAGCAAAAACTGCGCGACATGCGCAGGGAGATTAACGAAGATTACCGCGCCAACGCGCGCAGTGAAATGCTTCGTGAATCGGTGATTGAAGCCACTAAATCGATGGGCAGGTTAGACTTTTCGCTGCCGCTTCAAGTCGCATCTCAAAATGATACGGGGTTCATATGGCATGGCGACAAGAGGCTTGTTGTCGGGATCGCTGATGTGCATTATGGCGCGGATTGGCTTATCCACGGCCTTATGGGTGAGATTATCAATGAATATAACCCTGAAATTTTTGAGGACAGGATGGAGAGGCTGCTGAAAGAGATCGTGGCTATCCTCAGCAGGGAGGAACTGAACCAGGTTACGCTGCTGATTGCTGGGGACAGCCTTGACGGGATGCTGCGGGCAAGCCAGTTGGTGAAAATACGCTATGGCGCGGTGGAAAGCGCCATGCGGTATGCGGAATTCATGTCACAATGGATTTTCGCTCTTTCCGCCTATGCCGAGGTCGATGTGTATATGGTGGACGGAAACCATAGTGAGACAAGACCCCTTGGCAGCAAAAGAGGGCAATTCGAGAATGAGAATCTCGAAAAGATTGTGGCTTGGTATCTTGAATCTCGTTTGTCGTCCATCGACCAGGTTCATATTGACGGGAAAAGCGAGAAGCGTAAACTGCTGGACGTGTGCGGGTATTCTGTATTGCTGACGCACGGAGATGATGAGAAGCGCATTGGCGCTATGGCACAGCAAGCTATTTTGCAATACGGTTCAAAGATTGATTTTATGGTGTGCGGGCACAAGCACAGGGAACAAGAGTTACCAAGCGGCAATACGCCGGGCGGTGATTCTATCGTGATACGCCTTCCCAGCATTTGCGGGGTAGACAGTTTCGCGATGAACAAAGGATGGAAGGGCCAGCCTGGGGCGCTGACGATGGTCATTGAAAGAGGCTATGGGCGCAGATGCGTCTATCCAATACGGCTTGACGAAAAAAATAATGGAGGACAGAAACAATGATTAGAATTAAGACCAAGGACGATGATGGGAATGTTTTTGGCTACGAGTGTGACGGATACATCCTTGCGGTAAATCACGAAGGCGATGGCGCGATCTGCACCACGTCTCAGGGGGAATTCTGTACCGAGTTGATGGATATCGCCCTGCAAGAGCATATTGACGATGTGTATGAGGACGACGAGGCGCATGGCGATGATGAGGACGACGAGTACGACGATGATGAGGTTGATGAGTATTTGAGGGGCTGGGATTTCTAATCATACCACGTTCGCCGTAAGGAGGTTTTCGATGCAAGGAAAGAGGGGCAGGCCAAAGAAGTCTGCGGTACCGTCAAAACTCTGTTTGAAATGTGACGAAGTGAAGCCTATGAGTTCGTTTTACAAGAACAGAGACTGGATGGCGCAGCAATGCACAGACGCATGGTGTAAAAGCTGTGCGCAGGAATATTGCAAGGACAAGGAAACGCTGCGGGAATACTGTTGGCACAACAACCGGCAGTGGAGCGATCATTTATATGACACCGCTGTCGGCAAGTCAAAATATTATCTTTCGAAGCACAACGTGTACCTCAACCCCAAGACTCCTGAAAAAACAAAAGAGGAGATCAGGGCGGTGGCTGTCGTCATCAATTTCTTTGCCATCATGAACCTTGCGGCATATTATCGTTACATTGAAAACATCAAGGAAGACGGCGAAGGATACAGGCTTCCTGACGATAATCCCGTGCCGCCTGACGATGAGGATACCGAAAAGAAACGCCTTGATTTTGGAAGAAAAAGGTATTATCCGGAATGGCATGGCGAGTTCACGGACAACGAAATACAGTATCTTCGTGATTACTATGAAAAGTTGCAAAATGACTTTTCGCTGGATACGATCAGCGTGCAGGATTACGCCAGGAAAATAGCCCTGGCGTCGTTGACGGTCAATATCAAAAGCAATGACTTGCACAATGGCCGGAAGTGCAGCACTCAAGATTTGAAGGACGCCATCAATATATTTGATTCCCTGAGCAAGAGCGCGAAGTTTGCGGAGTCCAGCCGCAAGGCCGGGGAGTCCACCGGGCTTGGGAATCTGGGCGAGATTATCGCGAGGATTGAAAACACGGGATTGCTGCAGACGACCAAAGTAGAATTCGAGAAAGATGATATCGATTTAATAATTGACGATTTCCGGCATACCATTGCCGCAGTCGGGTTGGGGGTGTCTGATTAATCTATGCCGGAAATCAAGGACGTTCGAAATCTTGAGGTGTGGGCGAAACAAATATAGTTCTGGCGGTCACATCTCGATGTGTTCATCGAAGAATATTTTGGCGTGCAGCTTAAAGACGTACAAAAGGTGGTGGCCAGAAGTTTTGGAAACTGCAACAACCTTTATGTCGTCAAGTCCCGTGGTTTTGGCAAGACATGGCTTACCGCATTGTGCTGCCTGGCCATGGGCGTGTTGTATCCGGGAAGTTTGATTGCCGTCGTATCTGGCACAGCGGAACAGGCGACGCTGGTGCTCAGGAAGGTCGAAGACGAGTTGATTAAGAATCCGAACATTTTGCGCGAGATAAGCCAGGACGGGTATAAGCCCGTGCAGCTTTTGCAAAGCAAGGCGAAGTGCAGGCTCAGGAATGGATCCAAGATAGAATCCTATTCCATTGGAACCATGCGCGGGAATCGCGCGAAAATTGTGGTGGTAGACGAGGCCCCGGAGGTCAGCAGCGACGACCTGAACGCGATCGTGAGTCCCGTAAGGAACACGACGCGCGGCGTCAGCATCCAAAGGGGATTCAAGGATTACCCCTCAAAGCTTGTCAGCATCACCTCCGCGTGCCTGAAGTCAAATTACTTTTATGATTTGTTTATAGGGGCCCTAAAGGATATGTCCAAGGGCGATCTGACTACGTTTGGGTGCGCTCTTGATTACTCGTCAGCCGCCAGATGCGGGATCACGGATATTGAATATTTTCTAGAAGAGAGGCGGAAGATGCCGGAGAGCAAATTCCAAATGGAGTACGGCAGCATCTTTGTCGGAGCCGAGGCCGGAAGCGCATTCCCCTATGACCTTACCGAATCGTGCAGGACGCTCCGGACGGTTGAGGCTGCCGCGCCCAAATCTGGCGTTTCAAGCTATGTCATGGGGGTTGACCTTGCGACAAGCAGCGCGAAATCCGCCGATAACGCCGTGATAAGCGTGATAAAGCTGGCGGAGAAGCAGGACGGGTCTTATCAGAAAAAAATGGTGTATATGCAGTCTTTCCACGGGAAAAGGCTGGATGCCCTCGCGGATGAGGTGCGAAGGATACTCGTCCGGTTCCCCAACACGATAAAGATCGTGTTTGACCACCGTGGGCTTGGAGACGCGTTCCCGTTATTTCTCAGCCAGCCATGGATTGACCCTGAGAGCGGGGCGGAATATCCGCCGCTCGTGCTGGATGATGAAAGAAACATCATACAGAACGCCAAGCCAATATTGAGAAGCGTGAAGGGCAATCTGGTGGTCAACCAGCAATTGTTCAGCGCCGTTCGCGTGGCGCTCGAACAAAAATCCTTGCAGCTTCCCGTCAGTTCGAAGATGATCTTCAATGGAAAACTAATGGATGAAGACGACGATGATTCAATGAAGAACGTTTTGACGCTGCTATCTAAGAAAGGGAAAGGCAAAGACAGGACGCTCAGCAGTCTGGAGAAGGCTATTTATATTGAGGCGGACGCTTTGCAGGTCGAAATGGGAAATATCGTAAGCAAGATGACCGGAAGCGGGACTTATGTTTATGAGACGGCAAAAACAACACAGCATAAAGACAGGTACTCAAGCCTTGCCATGGCGGTGAGGTTCATTGCCGAACTGGAAGAAGAGAGAAAAAAGAGGATTGCGTTGGCCAACAACAATGCCGGTGCTTGTGTTGGAATATTCACCGCTATCCAAGCCAAAAGGAGGTGGTGACGGTTGGGTTTCTGGAGCAATTGGTTTAAACGCTGGCAGGGCGCTCAATCAGCCGCCGCGCCGAATACTGTATCCATTGACGCGGAAAACATTGACGCGGAAAAGAGAAACGACTTTGCCGTGTCTGCTTTTACCAGCAAAAATATCACGTTCAATGGAAACCTTGGATCTTACAATTATGATGGAATATTAAGGGACAAGCAGAAAAATATCGTGCAGTTGTATCAGCTTGCCGATTATTTTGTGGACGCCGACCCGATATTTCGCGGCATCATAAAGAATGTGTACACGCCGTTTAGTTTATCGGGCGATTATCGCCTCATCGGCGTAAACGAGCGTGTCAAGAACAAGTACCTGGAGCATTATGCGCGGATTCATCTGCTGGACATAATGCGAAGCATCTTCCTTCAATACTACAAGTACGGCAATGTGTACGTGTACCTTATGGAGGACGGGAGCATCATTACGATGCCTGTCCATTTGTGCCGCATTGCCGGCATTACCGCGAACGGAGAGCCTGTCGTGGAATTCAATTGCCGCTCTATCAGCGACGACTTAAGTCAGATCAGCGGCACGCCGGCGCTGAAAGATTTCGTGAATGACATGGACTTGAAGACGAGGCTGACAGGATACCCGCCGGAGGTTGCGGACGCCATTCGCAAGAATGCGGAATGGGTTCAGCTTAATCCCGAAAACACCTTTGTGCTTCAGGATTTGAAAGAAGATTGGATGCGGTATGCCGTCCCCATGGTGGCGACATGCCTCAAGTCGTTCGCAAAGAAAAACCTGATTGAGCAGTACGAGGGCGCATAGCTGAGCCTTGGCGCGTGTTCGTTTATTCATGTGAAATACGGAAGGATTCACGACGATTCCCTGCCGGATGTCACGATGCTTGGGCAGCTTGAGCAACTGTTCGCGAGGGCGATGAACGTTCAGAACGCCGCGCCTCTCGTGACGACAAACGATCTGTGCAGTGCGGAAGTCGTTCAGCCGGATATGAACGACTTCTTTAAAAACGACAACTATTCCATGGTGAACAACGAGATATTGGCCGCAGGCGGCATCAGCGGAACGATCGTCGCCGGAATGGCTGTCGTTGGATCATCTTTTGCTTCCGCGCAGATCAGCATGCAATCGGCGGCAATACGAATTGAGCAGGCAAAAGACAATTTCTGCGAGATGATGAGTAAAATCAACGTACGTCTCAACGGGATCCTGCCGAAGAGCTCCGCCAACAACATTCCCGCGTTCATCTTCCCCCCGGTTGATTTGGCCGGAAGTGAGAAGTTTCAGAAGACCTGCCGGGATCTGTGGGAACAGGGTGTCGTTTCTACGGAGACCATGCTGCAAACGCACGGATATGATATGAAGCAGGAAGTTGAACGAAAGAAACGGGAAAATAAAAATAACATAGACGAGATTCTTGCCCCGCCGGAGGCCATCAGAGAGAACAATGACGGCAACGATGGAGATTCCGGGAGCGGCGACGAGGGCGGGCGGCCAAGGCTGGACGACGATGAACGGAATTCCGATCCGGGGAACTCTGAAACCGGCCGGCAGCCGAAACCATCACATCCAGACGGCAGTGAGCCGTTGGATTGATTAACCAAGGAGGAGCTTACGCTCCTTCTTTGTTATAAATGCGCGGATCGATTTGTGATGTCCTCCTACACCGCAAAAGACAAGCGCGGAAAGGCAATGGGTAATGTAATGCCAGATACGAAATTTATACAAGCGTCTGTCATTTCAATCTCTGAACTACAATCAAACCTATCCTATATGTCCATCAGGATGCGGATGTTCAGCACCAGCCCCAATCTCAACAATAACGCCGTGACGGAAGCGTTCATTGATGAAATCGTGGAGAATGCTGAAAAGTATCTATGCACCCCGCTACAGGCAGATATTTCCAAGATGGAGCGCAAGGACTATGGCGGGCTTGGGCATATGTACAATCCAAACACCGGGACGTTTCTGACGCAGCAGATAGGGAGTTTTTACTCCTTTGAGAAGGTTGCGGATGAATACGGTATCAGCCTAATCGGTGAGGCCCGTATATCGAAACGCCGCAAGGAAGTTTGCGAGGCGCTTGTGGAGCTTTATGAAGCGAACAACCTCAAGTTCTCATTTGAAATTCTGGCCGGGAAAGTTGAATCCCAAAATGGCGTCGATATCATCGACGTATCGGATTCCAACATGCTCATCGGCATGGCGGTCGTGACCGTGCCAGCGTATCAGGAGGCAAAGGCGCTTGCGCTTGTCGCCGAGACTGATGAGGCAACGGTGATGGAGAAGGCGTTCGCAAACGCGCGGGACTTGTACATTGGCGAAGTGTCCATTGAGGTGCTGCACCGCTGGGTATGGGAAGCCGTGAAATCTTTGACCGGAGACGCGTGGTGGGATATAAACATTGAAAAAATATGCGTTGACTGCGCTATTTTGTACAACGTTTCTACGGCTGTCATGTACAAGATGGATTATATCGTAACAGACACTGGTTTGGTTATAACCGATTTTTATGAGGTTGTATATAGACGCAAGGAGGCAGCAATGAATTCACAAAACAACGAAGAAGTAAAAAATCAGGACGGAACGGAGGCGGCACCTACAGAGGGTGTTACACCTCAGGGTGATGTTTCCGCCGTTGCGGATGGGGCGTCCAACGCCCAGGGGGCGACGGAAGGAACGGAGGGTGCGGGAGTAAAAGCAAGCTCAACCCAGGGCGATACGGGCGGCTCGGATGTCGTAGCGCAGCTAAAGGAAGAAATCGCGCGGCTGCGTGCCGAAAACGAACGGATAACGGCGGAGCAAAAATCCGCCAAGATGGAAGCGAAACGCGCTGAATTGCGTGAGTTCGCGCAGGAAAATAACCTTGATTTTGAAAACGCGGCTGTGGCGGCGGCAATTGAGTCTGTGGACTATGAAGCGCTTGTATCTAAAATAATGAGGACCAGGAAGCAAGAGACGCCGAAACAGGCTGGCGTGAAGATGGTCGCGGAAATCAAGGTTGACGAGCCGTTCGGCGGGATATTGCGCCGGACTGGTAAATAAAGGAGTGAAAATAATGGCCGGGTATTTCAAGAAATTAAATGGACACGTATACGACGGAGACCACCTTGGTGCCGTCGAATTGCTAAACGGTCAGTTCGCGGAACTGAATGCCGCCGGGAAGGTTGTTCTTACGACGAACGCCAAGGATACGAGCTTCCGCGTGATCGAGAAGACGCAGCTTTGGGGTATGCCCGCCGTTGTGCTGCGGGTGACGCAAGCAGGATCTGACCTGGTGTACATGGTGGAAAACGAGTGGGACGTGAACGTAGGCTGTGAGTTTAACGATTCTGAGTACAAGTCCGCCGTTGGCGACTTCATCAAGATGCGCCGTCCTACGATTGGCGAAGAGATCATCATCACCGTCCCCCAGGC
>JGI20171J29575_12612301_pt1 | contig 13618 bp, 17 predicted proteins | sample TergutNc150P4_FD_29575 | JGI IMG/M metagenome (IMG submission 29575)
ATGCTGTCGCCCGATACACGCAGCGCGTACCAGCCCGGCTTTACCTTCGCGTGAGGGATTTCGATATACATATTCAGCGGCGGTTCCGCAGCAGTGGGGTGGCCGGCCGCGATATCATCGTAGAATATCACTTGGGATAACGCCGGCGGCTCATCCGCGCCGTAGTCGGCTGGCGACTCGTGGACTTCTTCATCTAGCCAATCATCCATAGTTCTGTAGACACTTCGGAATCCGCGCGGATTCAAAGCATATAGAGTTGTCAATCTCTGGATTGCCTTAAACAGGTCTTCTTGTATAGGCGTGGGTTCTTGGAGATAATCCAATCTACTCGGCAATAACTCGCTAAAGAGCTTACCGTATTCCGGACGTTCAGCCATTTCAAATATTTGCTCCGGCGGAACCTGAAAATATGACGCAATACGTAAACAGTTCTCAAAATTTGGCGCCCTGTCCATTTCTCCTTGCGCCCACTTGCTGACCGTTCCCGACGATATGCCAGATTTTCGGGCAAAATGTGCCTGTGTCCCTCGTCCAGATAGCTTTCCCTGAATCCATTCGCAAAGTCGCATATAAATACCTTATATAAAACATTTCCTTGTTAAAGTAAAATATTCCAATTATTCCATATTTTCCTTGACAAGGCAACATCTAACAGTTATCTTTCCTTTGTATGGAAATTTTTGAAATGGTGAAACAGTTTAGACTGGAACACGACATGACGATTGCGGAAATGGCTCGTTCTGCCAACCTTGGCGTAGGAACTATTCATCGTATTGAAAATGGACAAGGTCGCCCCACAGATAGAACTTTATATAAGCTCCAACGAGCATTTCCCGAATTGCCCGTTTTCAAGGCGCGGAGTAGGGGTGCTAGATGAAAATGCTGACGGCACGGCAGATAGCCAAAATTACAGGTATGGATAGGACTGCGGTTGCCCATCGCGCCCAACGCCAACATTGGCCGTACATCGAAGTTCGCGGCAAGGGCAAAGGCGGTATGACGCGCCTTTATCTGGTTGACGGTCTGCCGGTTGACAGACAGCGAGCCATCCGCCGGGCGGAGAACATTAATAATGAGAATTCAGCCAGAAGAGGATTACCAGAAAGCGGTAGAGAAGATATTGGATGCATACAGGGCAGCAGTCCGCAAAGCGGCAGGGATGGCGTTGGATGTGTACCGGGCGGCGTTCAGTCGGCTATGGGATGCGTTCAGACCGTATCTGCGCATTCTGCTAAGGCGGAAACGTCAGGTTTACCGGCCGTTATTAAATCGGGTGTTCCCGCGGTCACAGATGGAACGAATGCGCTTGCGCCGCTTACGGATAGTCAGCGGCAAACCCGGGACGCGCGGTCCGCCCTACTGGCATATATAGACAGGGAGTTATTAATAGGGAAGGGTTGGACGAAGCGGCGCGCCCTGGCTTATGTGAATCAGGCGGCGCGGGCGGGCAGGCTGCCGGCGCACTTACAGGCGCTGGTTCCGAGAGCGAACGCCCGGTGGAGTTCGAAGCGTGGGGTGTCGCCGGGAACGCTGCGCAAATGGTACAGGGGGCGGGTGAAGGGCGCGCTGGTTCCTCGCGTTCCGCAGAAGCGCGCGGAGAAACCGGCGTGGGCGGCATATTTTCTGGATTTTTACCAGCGGCCGCAGAAGCCGTCGATACCGCAGGCTCTTGAAGCAATGGCGCGGGCGTATCCGGATGCGCCGGTGCCGAGCGTGGGGCAGTGCCGCCGGCTGCTGTACCGCATGGGGGCTGTGTCGCGCGAGAAAGGGCGGCGGACGGGCGGCGCATTACAGAAGGTCAAGACGCACACGAGGCGGGATACGGAGGGTTACGAGCCGCTGGAGGTGGTGACGTGCGACGGACACACGTTCAAGGCGAAGGTGGCGCATCCCGATCATGGGCGGCCGTTCCAGCCTGAAGTTTGCGCCGTTCTGGATTTGGGTACGCGACGGGTGACCGGATGGAGCGTCGGGGTGGCGGAATCGGCGGAAACCGTGGCGTTTGCGCTGGAATGCACAATAAAGAACGAGGGAGTTCCGGACATTTTTTACACCGACCGGGGTTCCGGGAATAAAGCGAAGGTGAACTCGGATTCAGCCAATGGGCGGTACGATCGGATTGGCGTCACGTTTAAGACCGGGCGTCCCGGCCGGCCGTGGTCGCGCGGGGCGATTGAGATTCTGCAGAAGACGCTCTGGATACGAGCCGCGAAGTGGCTGCCGTCCTATTGCGGGCGCGACATGGACAAAGGGGCGCTTCGCAAGATAAGCCTGAAAATTGAAAAAGACATCCGCGAGAAGGGCGTATCTCCACTGCTGATATCCTGGGTGGATTTTCTGGCGTTCTGCCAACAGGCGATAGACGACTACAACAACCGGCCGCACAGCCAACTCCCGAAGATTACAGACGAATCCGGGCGACGGCGGCACATGACGCCGAATGAAGCGTGGCAGGTATGGGTGCGGAACGGCTGGGAACCGATGCGGGTTTCGGAACAGGACCTTGAGGACGCATGGCGTCCGCGCGTACCGCGAGTGACGTTGAAAGGCGAAGTGAAGATTTTGAGCAGCACCTACTTTTCAAAAGCGCTGGAGGAATATCACGGGCGGGATGTGCTGGTTGAGTATGAGCAACAGGATGGGGAATACGTCTGGGTGCGTGATTTAGAGGGCAGGCTGCTTGCCAAGGCGAAGTTCCAAGGCAACCGGCACAGCTACTTCCCTGTCACCGCGAGACAGGCGGCGAAGGATAAGCGCGCCGACGCGCGGCGCAAGCGGAAAGAACGGCAGATTGAAGATATTGAAGCGGAGCGGCGCGGGTCCGGGGTGTTTGACGTGACGCCTGAGCCGCGGATACAGCGGATGATAGAGGAGGGGGCGGCCAAGTTGGAGGCCGCGGAAGCGGAAAAGAAAGCGGCGGCGGAAGCGGAAAAGATTCCGACGGATATGTTCAAACGCTGGGACAAGTGGAAGGAGTTGGATGAAAAGATAAAGGCCGGCGGCGAAATCCCGGAGCATTTCCTTATGTTTTATAAGGCTTATCCGGATTCTTCGGAGTGGAAAATATCGGCCGAGACGGAGGAAATGAAACGCAGGCTTTACGCGGGCGCGGAGGAAACAAGTCAGGAGCAGACGGTTAAAGCGGCTTTCGGGTAAAAGGTGGTTTTAAGGGGCGTTAAACAAAGGAGATAGAGAGATGCTATTAATAAGTCAGAATGGAAACAGGGTAGTAGATTTAATCAACCCATTCGTGAATCTGGTCGTTTGCAAAAGTCGTCTCCCATATAAAAAAACATGGTCAATTTTGGTGTCAAGCGGGCCAGGTGGCGCTCCCTGTTTCGCCGAATACACAACACTGGAAGACGCCGCGTGGGCAGTCAGGAACGTCATGCGCGCAAAAAGCAGAGGCGAAAAATTCTACCAACTCAGAGACGGCGCGACCTTGGAAGGAGGCGATCATGAATTATAAAGAGGCGGCGGCGGCATTAGACAAGGCAAAGGCAGAATCGGACAAGGGAACGAGTGCATTGAAGGCGGCGCGGGCTGCGTATAAAGCGGCAAAGGCCGAATTAATTAAGCGTGAAAATGCGGACAGGGACTTAAGGGCGGCGCGGAAAGCCGCGTTTACGGCATTGGAACGGGCATTTTACGCGGAGCGTTCAGCTTAAGGAGGCGGGCGATGGATAAGAACGAACTGAACGAGCTGCGCAGGAACCATGAAAACAACACATGCGAGTCCAAGGCATCTGAGGAGTGTCCGTTGATGGAGGTCTTGCAGAAGCTGCTGGACGCATACTACGAACTGCTGGACGAATGCGACGAGTGGAAGGCGATGTCCGAAAGGGCGGAGCAGGATTACTTTGACAAGGCGGATGAGCTTTTGGAGATGACCCTCAGCCGGGACAAATGGATGGCACGCGCGGAAGCGCTGGAGCGGTTGTTCCGGAGAATCAGGCTCACGGAACCGGAGCGGCTGAATGCGGCGCTGGTGAACACATATGAGTGCGACCAAAAAGCAGCCGACCGGTATCTGTTAGCGCTCGCACGCGGAAGCGAGGGCGCATGGGTGAAAGAGTATAAAAAGAGCGATCCGCCGACCAGGGGATTTCCGGCATCAGCCGATGAGTCATAAATAAAAGCCCCGCGCAGGCAAATACGCGGGGCAAAACAGCCCTTTAAAAGGGGCATTTTTACAAAGGAGCACCTATCATGCCACAGAAGCAAATTCAAAGCAAATTCAATCAGGATGAACCGCTGACGGTCGCGCCTCTGAAGAACGTCAAGCTTTGCGCGGCGGCTTTAGACGACGCGGCGGGCAGGGCGGCGCATCTGCCGGGGATGGCGGTGTTTTACGGGCCGAGCGGGTACGGCAAGAGCACGGCGGCGGCTTTTGCGGCGAACCGGACGCGGGCGTACTACGTGGAGTGCCGATCGACGTGGACGCGTCGGGCGGTTTTATTGGCGATGCTGCATGAGATGGGCATCGAGGCGGCGAAGGGCGGGCGGATATACGAGATGGCCGATGCTGTGTGCGAGCAGCTTGCGAAGTCGGGGCGTCCGCTGATTGTGGATGAGATGGATCATCTGGTTGACAAGTCGGCGGTGGAACTTATCCGTGACATATATGAAGGAAGCGGGGCGGCGATATTGCTGATAGGGGAGGAACGCCTGCCAAAGAAGCTGGAGAAATGGGAGCGGTTTCACGGGCGGATACTGGATTTTGTACCGGCGCAGCCGGCCGATCTGGAAGACGCGCGGCATCTGGCGCGGCTCTACTGCGCCGGGATGACGGTGCAGGAGGATTTGTTAAGGAAGATACACGAGCTTGCGCACGGTTCGGCGCGGCGGATATGCGTGAATCTGGAACACGCGCGTTCGGCGGCGGCGAAGGCCGGGCTGAAAAGCATCGGGCTTGCGGAGTGGGGCGATCGTGTGTTTTACACGGGCGAGGCTCCGGTAAGGAGGATCGGGTAATGGGGCGGCATCCGAAATCCAACCAGGCGATATGGGACGCGGCGCGGGCGCTCGGCGCTGAATCGCCGTATCCGTTCACGGCACGGGATGTGGCGGACAGGGCGGATGTGCCGTACCAGAGGACAAAGCATTATTTAACCGGCCTGACGAATGCGGGGTATCTGCGCGCGCGCGGGCATGAACCGGGGCAGACGACGCATTACAAGTTCGTGCGGGATACGGGCGTGGAGGCTCCCCGCGTACAGGCGTCAGGCCGTTTGGTGACGGACGGGCTTGGGGTGGAACAGATGTGGCGGTCGATGAGGATTTTGAAGAGTTTCACGCGGCTGGAGTTGGCTTTTACTGCATCGACCGAGGCTGTACACGTGCCGGAGACGGCGGCGAATTGGTACATCCTGAACCTGTACAACGCCGGGTATTTGCGGAAGCTGGGGTGTGGGCGTTACGCGCTGAACAGGCATATGAATACGGGGCCGAAGCCGCCGCAGGTGGTACGGAAGAACGGGACGGTATACGACCCGAATCTTGACCGTGTGTTTGGCGAGGTGACGCCATGACAAACAGGGAGAGGGAAAGGCTTACGGGGCTGCTGCGCGAGGCGGTGGCGGGGTCGAGCCAGGCGCAGGTAGCGCGGACGATAGGACGGTCCGCGGCGGCGATTAATCAGGTGTTGAAGGGCGTTTACGCGGGCAATACGGACGCGGTGCTGGAGCGTGTCGACGCGGAATACGGCGGGGCTGAGGTTGACTGCCCGGTGATGGGGCGGATTGCGCTGGCGCACTGCATAGAGAACCGGGCGCGGGCGTTCCGGCCGACGAACCACCAGCGGGTAAGGCTGTGGAAAGGGTGCCGTGACTGCGAGCGGAATCCCCGGCATGGGAATTAAACAATTACGAATTACGAGGTGGCGATTGTGAGCGAAGAATACATGAAGGACGCAATGGGGCGGCTCATACCGATGGCGCTTGTGCCGGAGATAGACAAGCTGCGCGACCAGACGGTTAAAGGGATCATGACGGAGGCGCTGAAGATGCGCGACCAGCTTGGGGCGTTCAAAAAGCGCATACGCGACGACGTAATGACGTTTGTCGACATATCCGCCGGGAAGTACGGCAAAACATGGGGCGGAAAGAAGGGCAATTTCACGCTTTCGACCTTTGACGGCACGTACCGGCTGGTGATAGCGATGGACGATAACATTTACTTTGACGAGCGCCTGCAGATAGCGCGTGACATCATCGGGGAGTGTATCGGCAGGTGGAGCGAAGGGTCGCGCAATGAGATACGCGTGCTGGTCAACGACGCTTTCCAGGTTGATAAAACGGGCAAGGTGAACACGGCGCGGGTGCTTGGGCTGCGGCGGCTGGAGATTGAAGATCCGGATTGGCAGAAGGCGATGCAGGCAATCACGGACAGCGTGCAGATAACGGGCAGCAAGCAGTATTTGAGGTTTTACGAGCGTGGCGATGACGGCGCGTATCGGCAGATACCGCTGGATGTCGCCGCCTTATAGGGGGTGGACATGAAGCTGCAGAAAGCGATTTTTTGCCTGGACTGCGAATCGATATACGACGGCGGGACGCTGAATGCCGGGGAGCAGCATACATGCCCGCACTGTGGGAGCGGGGCGTGGTGGCCGTTGAGCTTATGGATACAGCCTTTACAGGCTCTTGAAGCGGGTTTTAAGAAGATGGAGATGAGGCGTAAGCGGGCGGCTTTTGCGCGGAAGCATTGTCGAAGCCGCGGATGGACAAAAGGAGGCGGGGCATGAACGAACTGACCATATTTGGACGGAATTATGACGCGGCTGACCCGTATGCGCCATCCGTTGAGAATTACATGACGCCGGACAGCGTATATGAAACGCTGCGCGAGATAGCCGGGGGCGAAGAGGAGAGCGCGTTTTATGAGATTGTGCCCGCCGAGCTTTGGGAGCGGTATTTGGAAAGCACGGAGTTAAACGAGGAGGCGATAACCCGCGACAAGTTTCATTACATGAGCCGCGCCGACGATTTGCTTAGGCAATTCAGCACGTACGATTTTTTCAGATACGCCCTTGCCATTTGGCAGGCTGGCGGCGCGGGAGCAGGCGGCTCTTGCGACTTTCCCGACCTTGTTTTCACCGCGCTTCAGAGCGATGAGAATATGAAACTTTTGAGTTTTAAACATTATTTCTTGAAGCATTTTTCCAGCATAGAAAGGAAAAGCGCGAGCTATGTCGCGCTCATGGAAAGCTGGAATGATGAGCTTCACGAACTTGACCGGTTTGACTGGGATGTCCTCTGGCACTGTCTGATTAAGGCGTATAAGGCGGTATGTGCGGAAAGCGTGCCGGCTTTGGTCGTCCACGCGAAATTCTGCGACTTTTCCCGCGACCTTGGAAAAAAAATGAGATCTCTTGACCTTCGCGAGGAACTGTCCGTTTTCCTTGCGGCGCGGGAACTTTGCCAGGCATACGATCGCTACATAATGGAATTACGTGCGACGGTCAACCTGAACGAAGGTTTGAAAAGGCATTACAACGATAAGGTTTTAGCGCTTACCGACCGGATAAAAGAATTGGAAGCGCAAACGGCCAAACTGATAGAAAACAAGGGAGACGGCAATGGAAAGAACCAGGAAGTGTCTGAGGTGCGGGGAAGCAAAGAATTTAATGGAGTTTCCACAGTCTGGTTATGACGACAGCCGGCGTTTATCGGTCTGCGGCGTATGCGTCGCGGAGATGAAGGCGCGGGCGGAACAGTTGACGCGCCCGCTGCGCCTTGAGTTAAAGGAGGCTTAACGATGGCTAAAAAGGCGTATCAAAAGGCGATGCCTGAGCGCCGCCGCAGGCTGCTGGCGGCGGTGCATATAGCGAAAAAGCAGCTTGGGATGGACGATGACACGTACCGCGCGGTGCTGGGTTCGTTTCATGTCGGCAGCTCGGCGGAGCTTAATGACGCGGGGTTGATGGAGCTGATGCGGCATTTCGAGCGGTGCGGGTATGTCTCGAAAATCAAGCCGAAGGCGCTTAAAGGTTCGATGCATCACCGGCAGCTATCGAAAATAGGCGCGCTTTTGACGGTGGGTAAGAAGGCGTGGTCATATGCCGACTCGATAGCGAAGCGGATGTACAAAATAGATAAAGTCGAGTGGCTTGACGGCGAGCAGGTGCAGTCGGTAATCGTCGCGCTGATAAAGCAGGGCAAGCGCGAAGGGTGGGCGCTGCGATGACGATTGAGCAGGAACCGGGGCGTGAGTATAACGGCTGGCCGACATCGCTGGTGGAGCTTGCGTCAATTATCGGGCGGGAAGCGGCGCTGAAGATATCGACGTTCTATGGCGGGCGGTGCGTGTATGTGCCTAAGAATGCCATTCCGGAACACCCGCTTGCGCGGCTGATAGGCATGGACGCGTTCATATCGCTGGTCGGCAATCGCGGAGGGATGGAACTGCGCGACGTACCGCTGGCGTCGTCTCTGGCGAACAAGCGGCGTGCGATAATCGCGCTGTTCCGCAACCGCCCTGACCTGTCAGGCCGCGCCATCGCGGCGACGCTGCGCACGACGGAGCGGTATGTGCGCCGCGTGCTTAACGGACGCCCCGCGCCCGGCCAGCGAAAGCTGTTTGAAGATTGACATGCCGCGTTTTTACAATAACATTAACTCCCGCATGGGGCGCCCGACAAAGGCGCCCTTTTTTATTACCCGGAACTCCTTCCGGTTGGATGCCTTCCCCAAAAAAGCCGACAATCTCACCGTACGACAATGCACTGGAGGGAGCATGAATACGGAGAACCGCATAAAACTGGCGTGGGGAAACAAAGTCAATCTTGATTTCATAGTCGCCGTACTGGGCGCGTGTCTGGAATTACGCTGGCCGGTTATGACGCACGCGTCTTGGCTTATGACCTGCATCGCGTTCGAGACGGGCGGGACGTTTCGCACAAATATCCGGAACGACTCTTCCGGGGCGACCGGGCTTATACAGATCATCGAGTCAACGGCGCGTGAGCTTGGCACTACGACGGCGGAGCTTGCGAATATGACGGTATCGGAGCAGATGCGTTACGTTGTCAGGTATTTCCAGCCGTATGCCGTCCGCGTCAAATCGCTTGAAGACATGTACATGGCGATCCTTATGCCAAAGTACGTCGGCAAGTGCGCGGGCGAGGCGGTTTTTACCGATGGGACGCTGGCGTACAGGCAAAACTCCGGGTTTGATACGGATCACGACGGCGTAATAACGATGTTTGAGATCACGGACAAAATCCGGAAAAGACACATACAGGGACTAACGGAAGCAAACTTGAAGGAGATCTGAATTATGAATTTTCTACCGGCATTAACGAATGGATTGAAGTATCTGCCGACGCTCGTGGCGGGGGTGGAGGTCGTCAGGGGCGGCAAGAACGGGCAGCAGAAGCAAAACGAGGTCGTTGCGGCTATGAACGCGCTGCTGGACGTTAAGAACGCGGTTGCGGACAAGGAAATCGCGAATCCCGGCATGTTTAATGAGGGGCTTGGCGAAGCGATAAACGGCGTGGTGAAGATGCTGAACGCCTCGGTCTGGAACAAAGCGGCGTAAGGAACGGGCATGAGCTGGGATCATATTACGTTTCTTGCGGGGCTTGTGGCGGCATGGAGCCTTCTTATTATCGGGACGACGCGGTTTGTCATATCCCGGTCGCAGGCTCAATACGACGCGAAGCTAAAGGAAATGGAAACCGCTCTCAGCGAAGTAAGGGCGCTGAGAGCGGATTTGCCGCTTCATTACGTGCGCCGCGAGGATTTTATAGGGAATGACCTGAAGGTCAACGCGAAGCTGGACAAGCTTTGGGAGCGGCTGGACACAGCCGGGTTCATATCGAAAGAAGACTTTATCCGGCACGAGACGGGTGTCAGCACGCGTCTTGAAGCAGTGGCGAAGCAGATTGACGGGATCAGGGAGAGGTTAAAATGACGGAAGAACTGTTTGACCAGGTAAAGGCTCACCGCGAGCATCTGCGATGGAACCTGCTGGCCGCGCTGGAAGCTGCCGGGCATATCGGCGCGTCCGAGTCGCTGCTGCTGACGGTGGTTGCGCCGGTGGCGACGAGCGTGACGGCGATGGAGATAAAGCACGAGCTGTATTACCTGCAGGATCGCGGACTGGTAAAGGTGGATCGGAACCAGCCGTGCTGGCACGCGACGATTACGGCGGACGGCGCGGATGTCGCGCAGTACACGGTTGATTGTCCACCCGGCATCGCGCGTCCGCAGAAATACTGGTGACCTATGCAGCGATCGAAAGTAACCCAGCTCCCGGCGGAGATACGCGAGCGGCTTGACCGTGAGCTTATAGACCGCGGTTTCGGCGATTACGACGCGATCACCGACGTAATAAACGAGCTTTTGGCCGACGCAGGTTACGAGATCAGGCTGTCGCGGTCTGGGGTACACCGGTACGGCCAGGCGGTCGAAGACCGTATAGGGGCGCTCAAAGTGGCGACTGAACAGGCGAAAGCCATAACGGACGCCGTTGGCGACGACGCCGGGAAGATGGGTGCGGCGCTTATATCGCTTATACAGGAAAAAGCGTTCGATTTGCTCATACGCATGAATGAACTCAACCCGGACGACGTCGGCTTTGAAAAACTCATGCTCGCGATAGCGAAGCTAAACGGCGCTTCAATACAGCAGAAGAAATGGCAGTCGGAGATTGAAGAGAGGCTGCGCCGGGCGGCGGACAGCGTGGAAAAGGCGGTCAAGTCTGCCGGGCTTGGCGCGGACACGGTACAGAGCATACGGCGCGAAATCCTCGGCATCGCGTCGTGATCGGTAGGGGCGGCCCCGTGTGGCCGCCCATTTAATGATCTGGTTTAAAAACAGGAGTATTTATGTCAGCGCCTGTGGTTCTTCCATCGACAGCCCGCGCAGCCGCGCCGCCCGTGCTTTTGCCGTATCAGCAGGCATGGATAGCGGACGCGACGGCGCTTAAAGTCGCCGAGAAATCCCGGCGTATCGGGCTGACCTGGGCGGAAGCGGCCGACGATGTGCTGACGGCGGCGGCCGAGGGCGGGCAGAACGTTTACTACATCGGGTACAACCAGGACATGGCGGTTGAGTATGTGGAAGCGGCGGCGATGTGGTCGCGGGCGTTCAACCAGGCGGCGTCCGCGATAGAAGAGGGGTTGTGGGATGAAGACAGGGATGACCGTCACATTAAAACCTACGCCATAAAGTTTCCCGGTTCGGGGCGGCGCATTGTCGCGCTGTCGTCGCGCCCGGCGAACCTGCGCGGAAAGCAGGGGGTGTGCGTCATCGATGAAGCGGCGTTTCACGACAAGCTGGACGAACTTTTGAAGGCGGCGCTGGCGTTCCTGATCTGGGGCGGCAAGGTGCGTGTAATCTCGACGCACGACGGCGTAAACAATCCGTTTAACGAACTTATACAGGACATAAAGGCCAAAAAGCGCAAGGGATCGGTATTCAAATGCACGTTTCAGGAGGCGGTGGACGAGGGTTTATACCGCCGGGTATGTCTGCGCATGGGGTCGGAGTGGGACGCGGCGGGCGAAGCGGCGTGGGTAAAGGACGTATACGACTTCTACGGCGATGACGCAGAAGAAGAGCTTGACGTAGTGCCGCGCGAGAGCGCCGGGGCGTATCTGCCGGGGGCGCTTGTGGAATCGCGGATGGAAGATGCGCCGGTATTGCGTTTGTCCCGGCCGGACAGTTTTGCGGAATATCCGGAACCGGCGCGGCGGTCCGAGATTGAAGGCTGGTGCCGTGATGAACTGCTGCCCCGGCTGGACGGTTTGAAATCGGGACTTACGCACAGTTTCGGCGAAGACTTTGCGCGGTCGGGCGATCTGACCGTGCTTGCCGTGGGCGAAACGGAGCAGAACCTTACGCGGCGGACGCGCTTTTTGGTCGAGCTGCGGAACATCCCGTTTGCGCAGCAGAGGCAAATAATCTGGTACATCCTTGACCGTCTGACGGGCTGGCAGGCGGCGTTTGACAGCCGCGGGAACGGGCAGCAAATAGCGGAAGAGACGGCTGACAAGTTTGGGCGTTCGCGCGTCGAGCAGGTAATGCTTACAGATAGATGGTATGCGGATGAGTTTCCGGCTTTCAAGCGAGCGTTTGAAGACAAGACGATAATCATCCCACGCGACGCGGATGTAAAAGACGACCTGCGGGCGGTGCAGGTAGTCGGCGGAACGCCCAGGATACCTAAAACCACCGGGCAGGGGAAAAAGGGCGAAAGGCGGCACGGCGACGCGGCGGTGGCGCTTTTGATGATGTGGCACGCGTCCTGCCGCGACCGCGCTGAAATCGACTACACGCCCGCGCCGGCGAAGGACTCAATTTGGGACGGCGGCGGCGATTTTGCGATTGCGGGAGGCGGCGCATGGTAGCGGCACTTTACGATCACTTGGGAAACCTTGTCCGTTCATCGGAGCTGACCGCCGGGACGCAAACATCCCGCATCGGCTATCTTGCGCAGGAGTTCGGCGATCATCCGAGCCGGGGTCTGACGCCGGCGAAGCTGGCGCGGATACTTGAAGACGCCGAGCGCGGCGACCTGACGTCTCAGGCGCGGCTGGGCGAGGACATGGAGGAAAAGGACGCCCACATATACGCGGAACTGTCCAAGCGGCGCCGCTGCGTGATTGGCGTAGACTGGCGGATTGAACCGCCGATAGACGCTTCGCCGCGCGAAAAGGAAGATTCCGCCCGCGTGGAGGAAATCATCCGGAACCTGGACTGGGAAACAATCGTCTATGACGCGGCGGCGGCGGTGCTTTATGGCTATTCGTGCCAGGAAATCGAGTGGGACAGGTCGGAAGGCGAGTGGCTGCCAAAGGCGGTCAGCTATCGCCCGGCTGACTGGTTTATGACGCCGCCGGACGCGCGCGACGATCTGCGTTTGCGCACGCTGGGCATAAACGGCGAACCGCTGCGACCGTTCGGCTGGATAGTACACCGGCACAAGGCGAAGTCGGGATACCTGGTACGCGGGGCGCTGACGCGGGTTCTTGCGTGGCCGTTCCTTTTCCGGAACTACTCGGCGCGGGATTTGGCGGAGTTTCTGGAGATTTACGGTTTGCCGCTGCGTCTTGGGAAATATCCTCCCGGCGCGGGCGACGAGGAGAAATCCACGCTGATGCGCGCCGTGGTCGGCATCGGACACGCGGCGGGAGGCATTATCCCTGAAGGGATGAGCATAGAGTTTCAGGAAGCGGCTAAGGGCGGCGGCGACCCGTTCGTCCTCATGATCGATTGGGCTGAACGGTCGATTTCAAAAGCTATCCTCGGCGGCACGCTGACGAGCCAGACGTCGGCTTCCGGCGGCGGGGCGTACGCGCTCGGCCAGGTACACAACGAAGTCCGGCGCGACATACTTTCCAGCGATCTTAAACAGATAGCGGCAACGATGACGCATTTTTTGGCGGAACCGCTGGCGCGGCTTAACACGCCGATGACGCGGATGCCGCGCTGGGTTTTCGACGACCGCGACATTGCCGACATCGCGACATATGCCGACGCGCTACCGAAACTGGTGAACGTCGGATTGCGCATCCCGGTTTCGTGGGCGCATACGCAGTTGGGTATACCGGAGGCGGCGGAAGACGAACCGGTGCTTGAGGCGGCCGCCGTTCCGGGGGTTCAGGGTTACG
>JGI20171J29575_12612295_pt1 | contig 13564 bp, 13 predicted proteins | sample TergutNc150P4_FD_29575 | JGI IMG/M metagenome (IMG submission 29575)
TCCTCAGCAGTTGTTACTTCTTCATTTACAAGAGAATCCGATATTGTCAATATACAGAGTGCTTTTTTATTTAAGTAAGCAGCATTAGCATAAAGTGCTGCAGCTTCCATTTCCACAGCTAAGACTCCTAGAGAAGCCCATTTATTAAAATCATCCTTATCAGCATTATAAAATGTATCAGAGGACAAAATATTTCCAATGTGAACATTGATATTAAGCTCTTGAGATTTGTTATATGCTTTTAAAAGCAAATTCCAATCTGCAATAGGGGCAAAGTTACCATTTAAATTATATTGATTCATATAAGAAGAATTTGTACAAGCACCTTGAGCTATGACTATGTCTCTAATTTTAACATCTTTTTGATAGGAACCTGCAGATCCAATCCTAATTATATTTTCTACATCATACATTGAAAATAGTTCATAAGAATAAATTCCTATTGAAGGCTGACCCATACCAGAACCCATAACTGAAACTTTCTTTCCATTATAATCGCCAGTAAATCCATACATATTTCTTACATCTGTAACGAGTTTAACATTATCTAAATGGTTAACAGCTATGTACTTTGCCCTCAAAGGATCACCAGGCATCAATACAGTCTTTGCAAAATCACCAGGTTTTGCTGATATATGAGGTGTTGGCATAAAAAAATCCTCCTTTTGTAACTCTTATTATTAATTGCTTTTCCTTATATTCTATTGTAATATTAATTAACGAATTTACAATGTATTTAAATAAATAATAAAATATAAATATTTCAAGGAGCTGTTTTATGAATATTTTTCCCAAAGATTTGATTTGTCCTTCTTGTGGTGGGAGCTTTGAATTCGATATTTCATCAAGAGATTTGAGATGCTCTACTTGTGGGGATATATGCTCTATTCCTATTAATGGTGTTTTAAATAAGTTTAGTTTAAATAAAGATTTAAGTGAGTATCCTGAATTTGATTTATATGAGTTTGATCATGTCATAGAGTGTTCTAGCTGTGGTGCTAAGATAGTTATCCCTAAAAATGTCTCTTCTGTTTTTTGTTCCTATTGTGGCGCAACTTCTTTTCTTTTAAAGGATAAATCTCATTATATTAAGCCTGAAGGGATCCTTCCTTTTGAGATAACTTTTGAGAAAGCTTCTGCTATTTTTAATAATTGGATTAGATCTATTCCTGACGCAAAGCTTGGTCTTAAGAAGGGCTTTAAGCTTAAGGATTTGTCACCAGTTTACTTTCACTATTGGGTTTATGAGTGTTTTGTTAATTGCAATTATAATGCTCTTGGTGGAAATGTGTTTTTTCAAGATGTTGGTACTGAGAATAAAGTCCATAAGGAGAGATTTGTCAATTGGGTTAATCAAAATGGTGATATTGAGTGCTCTTTTACGGGTGTTATCATAAGTGGGGATAAAAATCGCAAGGAGTTTATTTATATGCTAGAGATTTTTGATCTTGATAAGCTAAGGCCTTTTTATTCTGTTTATTTAAATGGTTTTAGTTCAATGATTTATACTGAGGATCCTTTGCCTTGCTTTGAATATGCTAAGGGAAAGATCAATAATGCCCTTACAAGTGAGATAAATAAGAGGATTTTGCTAAATTTCAGAGAAGCTCAGGTTCAGGGTATGAATGTTGATTATGAGAATGTTAAGTTTACTCCTGTTTTACTTCCGTTTTGGATGGGATATTATGGGTTTGATAGTAATATTTATGATTTTATTATTAATGGTGAGAATGGTCTTATTAATGGGAATTTCCCTGCTAGTAAGCTTAAGTCATCTTTTATGAATATAGGGAATAATTTAAAAAATCAGTCTTTAGGGTATATCAAGGATAGAATTCCTAAAGGTATTTCTGATTTGACTCAAAAGAAATAAATACTGTGGTTCTATGATAAACTTTTTATGTTTTACGAATTGACTATTTGTCTATAAAATTATAAAATTAAATTGTATTTTATAATAAATAAGGCTTAAGTTTTTAAAAAAATTTTTTTAAGGAGGTTATATTATATATGGGTATATTATCAAGATTCAAAGAAATAATGTCTTCAAATGTAAATGCTGCTCTTGATAAAATGGAAGATCCTTCAAAGATGGTAGATCAGCTTTTAAGAAATTTAAATGATGATTTAGGAAAAGTTAAAGCTGAAGCTGCTGGTGTTATAGCTGAGGAAAAAAGATCCCAAAGACAACTTGATGATTGTAATGCTGAAATAGATAAATTACAAACTTATGCTGAGAGAGCTGTTAATGCAGGCAACGACAACGATGCTAGGCAATTTTTAAAACAAAAAGCTACTCTTGTTACTAAACAGCAAGGCTTAAAGCAAGCTCACGATGCAGCTAAGGATAATGCTGATAAGATGAGACAGATGCATGATAAATTAGTAGAGCAAATCAATGATTTAAATTCAAGAAGAGATAGCATAAAAGCTAAGGTTGCCGTTGCAAAAACTCAATCTAAAATCAATAAAATTGGTCAAAGTTATGATAGTGCAAAGGGCAATTTATCAGCATTTGATAGGATGGAAGATAAAGCTTCGAGGATGCTTGATGAAGCAAACGCTATGGATGAATTAAATAAAGGAAGTAATTCTTCTATTGATGATTTAAAGGGCAAATATGATACAGATAGCTCTTCTATAGATGATGAACTTGCTTCTTTGAAATCGAAGGCAAATAAAGGTAATGCTTCTTCTCCTAAATCTAATGAAGATTTAAAAGGTAAATATGATAATTCTTCAATAGATGATGAGCTTGAATCATTAAAATCAAAATTAAATAACGATTAATGTTAATTTGAGCCTGTATCTATATATGGGCTCTTTTAACAATTAGGGTAGGAAAATATAAAAAAGGAGGTACACAATATGGGCCTTTTTAGCAATCAATTATCGAATGTAGTTGAGTGGGAAGAATTTCGCGATGACATTATATTTTGGAAATGGAAAAATAGGGAGATTAAAAAGGGTTCTAGGTTAATCATTAAACCTGGTCAAAATGCGATTTTTATGTATAATGGTCGTATTGAGGGTGTTTTTACTGATTCAGGTAATTTTGAAATAGAATCTTCTATCATTCCATTTTTAAGCACTCTAAAGGGTTTTAAATTTGGCTTTAATAGTGGTCTTAGGGCTGAAGTTCTTTTCGTCAATACTAAAGAATTTACTATAAAATGGGGTACAAAAAATGCTATCAATATCCCTGCTCCTTCTCTGCCTGGTGGTATTCCAATAAGAGCTTTTGGTACTTTTGTTATGAAAGTGTCTGACTATATAAATTTAATTGACAAAGTAGCTGGAGCTAAGGATATTTTCACTGTAGATGATGTGCAGTTAAGGGTTATTAGTAGTTTAGATCAGCTTCTCATGAAATGGATCGTTAAGGAAGGAAAAGATATGTTTAACCTTCAAGCAAATGCTTATGATATTGCTAAAGGTATTCAATCTGATCTTGATATGGAGATGATAAAGATGGGATTAACCATTACTGGTTTTTCTATTTCAAGCTTTAATTATCCTCAAGAGATTCAAGACAAAATCAACAAAAGCGCTTCCTATAGCATGGTTGGAGATGTCGACAAATATCAAAAAATTGGCATGATAGACGCTATGACTGATGGCAAAGGCAGTAGCAATAATTCTATGAGTGAAGCTATGAAATCCTCTATGGGTCTTGCTGCTGGATTTAATATGGCAAATCAAATGATGGGAAATTCAAATAAACCATCCAGTCCTTCTCAAAATTTAATTAAATGTAAAAATTGTGGTTCTAATATGGATCAAAATGCTAAATTTTGTCCTGAATGTGGTGCTAAAAACATGCCAGCTCAAGGTAGTAAGCAGTTTTGCCCAGAATGTGGTAAGGAAGTAGCAAGTGGTGCAAAATTTTGCCCAAACTGTGGTTCAAGATTATAAAATAGGTGGTAATAGTAGTGAGGTGATTTTGTGCGTAAATTAGCAACAATACAAAAGGTTAAAGATCTCATTCCCATTGAAGGTGCTGACTTTATCGAACTAGCTGAGATATTGGGTTGGAGATGTGTTGTCAAAAAAGGTGAATTTTCTATTTCTGATTTAGGCGTTTATTTTGAGGTCGACAGTTTTCTACCTGTGGAAGATAGATATGAGTTTTTGAGAAAAACTAGTTTTCGTTCTAATTCTTTTATGGGAGATGGTTTTAGAATTAAAACTGTTAAATTCAAAGGTAATATTTCTCAAGGGCTTTTTCTTCCAATTTCTGTTTTTCATGAATTTGAGGGTCTGAATGTAGATGATGATGTAACAGATTTGCTCAAGGTTAAAAAATGGGAAATGCCTGAAGTAGAAAGCGGTGCTGGAATTGAAATTGGCGAGAAACCTTATGGGATTCCAACTACGGATGAAACTAGGATTCAATCATTTCCTGATTTTTGTGAAATACTTTCTGGCAAACCTTATTACATCACTACAAAAATGGATGGTACAAGTTGCACTATGTATTATAAGGATGGTGTATTTGGGGTTTGTGGTAGAAATAAAGAACTTAAAGATACTGAAAATTGTGGATATTGGAAACTCGCTCATGCATACAATGTACCAGAAAAACTAACTTCTTTAGGGAGAAATATCGCTTTGCAAGGGGAATACTGTGGGCATGGCATTCAAAAAAATAGATTAAAACTCTTAAAATCTAAATATTATATATTTGATGCTTTTGATCTAGATATGTATAAGTATCTGAACTTTGAGGAATTAAAGGAATTAATCGATTCTTTAGGTCTTGATATGGTTCCTATTGAAGAAGAGGGAGAGAGATTTTCTTATGATTTGCCGAGTCTTTTAGAAAGAGCAAAAGGTAAGTATTCTAGTGGAATGGACAAAGAAGGAATCGTGGTGAGGTCAAAACTTAATAATTTTAATAATATCCAAAGGAATAGAGTATCTTTTAAGGTCATCAACAATGATTTTTTACTTAAAGAGAAATAATAACGCAGCAGTTAAAAGATGAATGCAAATTTTTTACATTCATCTTTTATATAAAGGAGTGATTAATAGTGGAAATTCTATTTGGAACAAAAAATCCTGAAAAGCTTTTATATATGAAAAAAATATTAAATAATTCTGTTATTACTTAATTGCAATATTCAAAGCATTTTTAAATTTGAAAAGAAATTCACCTGAAAATACAGATTGAACAAGACCTCTTGCCCAAGAAGGTCTTGTTTTAAAATTTAAGGATATACACAGAGCTACTAATATTGAGATAGGATCATCTAATATTTTTTCCTCTTCATTGTAGTTTCCATAATGCTCTAAAAAGATATTCTTTGAATTTTCATCCAATGCAGTTAACACATTTCTTATATCACTATATGCCATGCCGTAACCCATAAGATGAAAATCATACATAAAAACTGAATTTTTACTAATAACCATGTTTAAATGGGAAAAATCATTATAGTTAAAAGTTTGTGGCAATCTTTTGCAATAAGATATGATGTCTTGATATCCATTTATAACAAGTTTCCACCCTGGAGCATCGATTAGTTTATACATATGAGTTAGTGTTTCCAATGATTCCTGTGTAATATAAGATATTTCATCTAAAAAAAATGATTCTACACCATTATGTTTAATGTACTCTCTGCCTTTATCATGAAAATCTTTATACCAATGCGCTAATGAAATTATAATATTTTCATCTTCTAAATCCTTTTCTTTTGCAATTCTCTTATCTAAAGAATAGTCAATTGATTCAATGAGTATAGCTGACTCACAAGAAGTTATAATTCTCAGAGTTGGTATCTTTAAAGTTTTTAGTAGTTCGTAAAATTTCACTTCTCTATTGTTTTCATTTGTGTAACATTTCAATACATAGTTTTTATTATCATATTTAAGACCATATACCATATTTCCATGTTTTTTGCTAATTATTGATATATTGGAACAATTTTCTTTTTTTAATCCAAGAAGACCAATTGCACTTTTAACATCCATAAATTCAAATCCTTATTTAGACTAAATGTTTTAATCTCATAGGTTTTAACGTATTATCATTTTAATATTTATCTTGTTAAAATAAATAAATTATATCACCAAGTACATTATTTTTAGCTTTTTCCATATAATAAGATTACTCGATTAACTTAAAGCGAGGTGATAAAGTGAAACATCGAGGAGCAAAAACAGATGTATTATCTAGGGTTAATTATTTTTTTACCAATCAGCATAGTTTTTTTAGGATTTATTCTGAAAAACCAAAGTTTGTTTTTAATTTAATATTTCACTTATCAGTTTCAATATTGTCAGTTCTAATTTTAAATAGTGAGAAAATTAAAAATTCAGAGTTTTTTCTAAGCGATTATTTATTTATGTTAAAGACTTCGATTACCATTTTTGATATTTTTGTTTTCAGTTTATTCTTTTATATTTTAATTAAATTATTTAAATCACAAAAAGAGTTTAAACATGTGTTGTCCATTGTATGTTCATCTTACTATTTTATCTCATTTCAGAAAATACTAAATTGTATGTATCAATACATTCAAAAAGATAATACTAATTATGATTCATCAGTGATGACAACGGTTGCAGATTCAATATTTAAGTTCTTCAATGTTTTTTCAATATTTTTCGTGATTTTTGTGATGATTGGATTATATGTTCTAACGAATATAAATATAAAAAGGCTTTGTTTTGGTACACTATTTGTTGAAATCGTAAGTTTTGTCTTTATAGTTTTCATCTCAGTATTTACACTTACTCAGGATGAGATAATAACTTTTAAGAGAACTATAATGAGCATTTTTTCAAAGTTAGGATGAATTTATGAATATCATAGAAGTTAACGATTTAAAAAAAGATTTCTTCATGAAAGAGATGAGGATAGAAATTCTCAAAAGTATAAATATAAAAATAGAAGAGGGTGCAGTGGTTTCTATTATGGGTGAAAGTGGGTCTGGAAAAACTACTTTGTTAAATGTATTAGCGGGATTAATGCACCCTACTTCTGGAAATATCTATATATGCGATAGACTTATTAATAGTATGGATGAAAATGAAATGTGTAATTTTCGCAAAAAAAAATTAGGTTTTGTGTTTCAATCTTTCAATTTAATTCCTCATTTATCTGCTCTAGATAATGTTGCTTATCCTTTAATATACTCAAAAATAAAAAAATCAGAAAGGCTTATAAAAGCAAGAGAGATTTTGACAAGGGTTGGTTTAGCTGATAGGATAAATCACAGACCTTCAGAATTATCTGGAGGGCAAAAACAAAGAGTATCTATTGCAAGGGCTCTTATAAATAATCCTAAAATCATTTTAGCAGATGAACCAACTGGAAATTTAGATAGTAAAAATTCTAAAGATATTTTAAGACTGATAAAGGAAATAAATCATAACTTTAATACCACTTTCATCATAGTTACACATTCAAATGAAATCTCCTCATATATGGATAGAGTGATAAATATTAAAGATGGTATGATAGTATAATGACTTTTATACACTAAAGTAACTCTATAGAGAGGATGTGCATAAAATGAAAAAAATATGTTTAATAACTGCATTATTGATATTTATGGCTACTTTATTATTTAAAGTAGTCTTCGCTGTACCTATACTCTTAATAAGCGAAGTAACTATAACACCAGATGTAGTAATTCCTGGAAAGGATTTCTCAATTGAATTTCTTCTAAAAAATAATTCTATGCAAAAGATTGAAAATGTTGTACTCAAAGTCAAAAATCTTGAAGGAAAAGATACTCTTTCAGGTTTTTCGCCAATCGGTACTAATCAAGCCTATTTAAATGCTATAGATCCATCTTCAAATGGCAAGATAAAAATCGATATGATTGTAGATTCTCAGCTAAAAACTGGCATATATAATGTTGTAGTAGATATTTCTTATAACGAAAGAGGAGAAAATACAATAGAAGAAACGAGGCTTATTGGAATTGTAGTGAACAGACCTGCAAACCTTTTAATCACAAATTATAGTTATTCTAATAATAAAGAATTGAAATTTACGACTGTAAATGCTTCCAGTTCTAAAATCTTTGATGCCATAGTGTATACTTACTTTGGTGAAGTTGAAAAAATAAAATATTTAGGATTACTAGATGCAAATGATGAGAATGAAATAATTGAAAATATTCCAGAAGAATGCTTGGAAGATTTTGTTAGAATAAAAATACTCTATAAGGATGAATTAAATAAAGATTATGTTGTAGAGAAGAGAATTCCAATGAGTGAAAAAAAAGCTGGACAATACATGCAGCCAAGTCATAAAGCTAGCTTTTGGCATTTTTTCAAAAGGTTTTTAGGGCTTGGTGTTTAAGATGAATTTTGAAGATTTAATCGATATAGTTTTTACAAATTTAAACCTAAGAAAAAACAGAACCTTTTTAACCATATTAGGAGTAATTATTGGAAGCACTTGCATCTTCACTTTGATGTCTTTAGGTCAGGGACTTAAAAAGAGTTTCACAGAATCTTTAGAGTCATTAGGAGATGCAAGATCTATTTCTGTCTATCCAGGACCTAAAAATTCTCATGCAAAAGTAAAAGATACTATTGACGATAAATCTATAAAAGAGATTCAAAATATAGAAAAAGTTCAAGATATCATCGTAAAAATATCAGTTCCAATAAAAAATATATATTTTAAAGAAAAAGAATTCCAATGTGCTATAATAGGATCAAACCTAAACTCTTCCGTTTTGTCAAATGAGATTTTATATGGTAGATATCCGGGTGTCAATGAAAAAAAAGCAGTTATTGGATATAATTTGGCTTGCTCTTTATTAAATTTAGACCCACAGGATGCTAAATCTAATGACAAGATAAAGTCTTTACTCAATAAAACCATTGAACTTGAATATGTTTTAGAAGATGGAGTAGACTTTTTAAAAGAGTATTTACCTGTGGAGATCTGTGGAATTACGAAGATCAATTCTCAATTTTCTTCAGAAATCAATATGTCACTCTCTATTTCTAAAAAAATTTATAAGAGTGTACATATTAGTGAAAATAAAGTAAAATATTCTAGTATAAGCGTTATATGCGAAAGTATAAAAGATGTTTCAAATATTGAAAAGGATATATTACAATTAGGTTATACAGCATTTTCATTGAACTCTGTAAAAGAATCGATTAATAAAATGTTGACCCTAATTACGATGTTTTTAGGCTTTTTAGGATGCATTTCTCTTTTAATATCATCTTTTGGAATAGCAAATACCATGAATATGTCCATATTAGAGAGAAGAAAAGAAATTGGCATAATAAAAGTCTTAGGAGCAAATATATCCGATGTGAAAAAGATCTTTGTCTGTGAAGCATTAACAATAGGGTTTATTGGTGGAATAATAGGGGTTTTTGTAGGGCTTATAATTAACTCATTAGGAAATTATGCTATGAGAATATATGAACCCACATACACAAATGTATTCATCGTGACTCCATTTTTAATAATATTCATATTGCTTTTTTCAAGTTTAATTGGGCTACTTTCCGGCTTATATCCAGCTACTAAAGCATCAAAGCTAGATGTAATAAGCGTACTTAAGGATGAATAAATAAAATAATAAAAATTTTTTTAAGGAGAGGGATCATGAGATGTATTGTATTTTATGTATCTGCAGGTAACGGTCATAAAAGTGCTGCCGAATCAATCAAAAATAATTTTAAATCATTAAACAAAGATGCAGAAATAGTGTGCATGGATATATTTAAATATACTAATAAAATTGTTGATAAATTTGTCACAGTTGGATATGAGCAATCCCTAAAGATATCGCCTTATATTTTTGGAAGAATATACTATCATACAGAAAAAAAGAATCAAGATATTATATTTAGCAACATGAGCTATGCTGTAAATAAAGCCATGACCTTTAAGCTAATTCCACTGATTAATCGCCTTGATCCAGATATCATTATTTCAACTCACCCATTCTCTACAGAGATTGTTTCAATATTAAAGAGAAAATATAACTACAAAATTCCTTTAGTGACAATACTTACAGATTTTATGCCGCATAGCTTCTGGATACATCCTCAAAATAATGCCTATGTTGTGTCAAATAATGTGATGAAAGATGAACTCATAAATTATGGAGTCGATGAAGATATAATATATGAATATGGCATTCCGGTCAGAGAAGGTTTTTTAAGAAAATATAGTAGAGAAGATGTTTTGAGAAATTTAGATTTAGATCCTTTAGTATTTACTTTGCTTGTAATGGGAGGTAGCACAAGCTCTGGTAAACTTGAAAGACTAGCTCTGGAAATCAGCGAAGTAAACTTACCCATTCAAGCTATACTAGTCGCAGGCGGAAATTCAAAACTTTACAATGTATTTATAAACATTCAAAAAAATAGTAAAATCAAATTGGCAGTGTTAAATCGAACTGAGAGAGTTCCAGAACTTATGCAATCCTGCGATGCGATCATAACAAAACCTGGAGGTCTCACCATTACAGAATCTTTAGTGTCGAATATTCCAATCATCATCTTTTCACCAATACCAGGAGTAGAAATAAGAAATAAAGAATTTTTACTACAGAATAAACTCGCATTTTACATAGAAAATGTAAAAGAAGTACATAATCTCCTTAGAGATATTGTTTATGATAAAAAGATTCTTGAAGATATGAAAAGCTTATATAAGAATTACGCAACTCCAAATTCTTCAAAGAATATCTATAACCTGTCAATTGATATAATAAATGAATACAGAAGAAAAAAATATGCTGAACTTAAACCAGTTTTCTTTTAGGATCCCAAAATAGGGATCCTAAATTTTATACTAATTTATGCTCTTTTTTAACACTTCTTCAATGAGTTTAAAATTTGGTACCCCATTGAAAACTTCTATTCCATCCACATAGTATGCTGGAACTAATTCATGGGTTAAATCCTGATATTCTTCAGGTCTATTATCTTCATCGATTATTTCAATTTTCACGTCTCTGTACTTGGGATTTTTTTGCTTTAATGCTTCAACCATTTTTATAGCTCTATCGCAATACGGGCAAGTGTCTAAAGAAAACATAACAACTTTTTTCATCGCTACCTCCTTAAATATTGTTTTTATAATAAATAATATTATAATTTAAAACCTATTTAGTTCAAAGTCTTTTTAGTCTACAATCACAGAAATGCCATCAGGAATTGCTGTTATCATTGCTTTTTCTTTATTTAGAATTTTTTCTGCTTTTAAAATAGCTTCTTCTATAGAATGAGCTGGTATCATATGCATATCTTTTATTATTTCATCATCTACATCTGAAATATAAATAACTGTAGCCTTTTTCAAAACCCTAACTAAAACTTGAGATTCCCATTGATCTATTATGGTTTCATCTTTAGGAGTGTTTAAAAATCTTTCTTCTATTTTATCAAGATCTTTCTCATTTAAAAATGTCTTGTAAAATTCGGAAGATCCATGACCATCGTCTGATTTTGAAAGCATTATAATGACTCCGCCTTTTTTCACAGTATTTTCAGCCGCAGTCATGCCTTTTACCGCTTGGTAGATATTTTGATCTAAAGGATATCCACCATTTGTAGAGATGACAATATCAGAAGGGATTTTCTTTACTAAACATTTATCTATGATAAATTCGCATCCTATTTTGTGAGCCAAATCACAATCACCAGCCACTGCATGTATTATTTGCTTGTTTGAATTTATTATTACGTTGCATATAAAAGAAAGTTTAGCTAACTTTGCTGCGTATAACATATCAATGTGAATTGGATTTTTTTTAATAATACCAGTGTAAGCAAATGGATTAGCAATAAATTCAGAATTATGGTTATACATTACAGTCTTACGGCTTGCTATGCCTGGAAAGACGCTCTTTCTACCACCCGAAAATCCAGCAAAGAAATGAGGTTCAATGAAGCCCTCAGAGACAAGTAAATCTGCATCAATAGCTATTTTATTCAGTATGATATCTCCTCCAGATGGTAATTTGCCTATATTAACAAATTCAGAATTATCACAATCATGAACTATGATTTTTTCTTCTTCGAAGATTTTTTCTCCAAATTTGTTTATGAGCTCTTCATCTGTTGTAATCCTATGGCAACCTGTAGAAATTAAAATTGTAATATCAGCATCTGGGCTTCCTCTTCTTATTTCTTCTAACATCTCTGGAATGATGATCTTACTTGGAACAGGACGAGTATGATCGCTTGCTAGTATTACAATATTTTTCTTCCCTTCCGCTAAAACACTTAAGCGTGGAGTTCCAATGGGATTATCTAAAGCCATTTTTACGATTTCTTTTTCAGATAGACTTACTTCATAACTATTCAGATTCGAAGTCAATTGTCCACTATAACGATCATCAGGTATATAATATTCCATGTATTCTTTTCCATAGGGAAATTTGATCATTGGCATGAATTTTCACCCCTTAATTAACAAGTACTAATAATATTATAGCAAATATGCAGCTGTTATGGTGAAAATTTTGGTAAAGCACGATTATAAAAAAGGCTTACCTTGAAAGCATAAGACTAAAAACCTATAATAAACATATAACTAGTTATAAATCTCTTAAGAAAGGGGATGGTTATTTTGAAAGAGTATGAGGTGGCTGCATTTTAGCCATATCATATCAAAAGTGCAGTTTGAATTTCAAGCTGCATTTTTTTAAGGTAAAACTTATTTATAATTAAATACTACCTTGTCTTAAATGTATATTGATAATATAATATACGTATATCGAATTCAAAAATCTTCTGAAAGGGGTTGATTAATGTGAAAAAAGAATACGATGTGGATATGGTTAATACACAAAAATCAAATCAGGAGGATTCTTTTTTGAAGTATAAAAATGCCAAGGATGTTTTACCAGAACATCTTCTTTCAGAGATACAAAAATATATTGATGGAGACTTAGTTTACATCCCTAAAAGCCAAGAAAGAGCTAAATGGGGGAGCCAAACAGGATTAAGAGAGGAGATCAATAACAGGAACATCGAAATAATTCAGATGTATGAAAGTGGCAAATCTAAAGAGGATATTGCTACAGAGTATTTTCTCTCTACTGAAAGCATTAAAAAAATATTAAAAACATCAAAAGCACTGGTTTAAGTTTAAATTAAAGCTTACCTTAAATTCAATATTAGAGGTAAGCTTTTTTTATATTAAACCAAAATCACTCCTTGCATCACAGTTAAAAATTAGTTATAATAGATAAAGAAATAAAATAAGCGATAGTAGCTCAGTTGGACAGAGTAGCTGGCTACGAACCAGTTGGTCGGGGGTTCGAATCCTCTCTATCGCACGTAATAAAGAAGAGTTTTAAGGCTCTTCTTTTATTGACTTAATTTGAATAAAACGTATTGATTTAAAGAAATGTTTTCCTTCTTCGCTTTTAATGCAAGACTCTTATGAAGTGATTTAGGAATACGGACAATAAATTTTCCACTATAATCATCATCCAAAATGGGTTCAGGAACCGGATAACCATAATCTAATTTAACAGAAATCCATCCATACATTGCCTCTTTTAGATTAGATTCTAATTCCTCAATAGTATCTCCATCACTTTGACACCCATCT
>JGI20171J29575_12612293_pt1 | contig 13538 bp, 5 predicted proteins | sample TergutNc150P4_FD_29575 | JGI IMG/M metagenome (IMG submission 29575)
TTGGCTATTCCTTTCCATGCCGCTCCTGCGGCTGAATGTCAAGCGCCGCACTGGCGCGATAAGAGAATTGCGTGCACCTCAGGTGCTTTAGAGGAGATACCCCAATAACAGTTTGTTGCAGGATTCTTCACTATTGTACAGGATTTTATGAAAAAAAACAAGAAGCAGTGACGTTGAATAAGCGTAAATTTTGGTGGTAGTTTATAAAACAGGTGAGTATATGATTTGCTTAGGAACAATAGTTAACGCCGCAACGATTTTAATCGGCGGCGTGACGTGACTTCTTCTAAAAAAATTTTGTCAGATCGTATTACAGATACCATCATGCATGGTGTAGGTCTGGCCGTTGTAATAATTGGTATAAGCGGCGTGTTAAGATTAACTTATATCGAACTTTAAAGCATTAATTGTACTGCAGTTCATTTGTATCTATGTAAAATTTATAAAGCAACCCGGCAACATCTTTCTGTGTGTATTTTAAACAAGATTTCATTGATCCATAATACAATCCTACATTAAGCGGATTTTGTGTATCTGAGTAAAAGTCGTATGAAATACACGCATTTACTTCGGTTATATAACTAAGCGTGTTTGATGTATACCATGAATAATATTCGCTGGACTCGACCTCATGAAATTTTTTGACTTGATCTGCAACAAATTCCCAACTGACATGTTTGGCAGCTTGTAAACCGTCGGCAATGATTCCTCCATTCCAAAATGTGTGTGCTCTATCTCCAGTATGAACAGGAGTACCTAAATCACTTAAATAATGTATGCATTTCCCTAGATCTTGAAAAGCTTCTGTTTGTAATTTTACATCATTGTGCGAACGGTTATACTTGTTAACGGCACTGTTATACCAGTCTATAAATTTACTTTTAGCAGTTGGCTTACTATTCCCTTGAAAGTTTGTCTTTGTATGATAATAATAAAAATGCCAATTATTCATTTCGTTAGTTTCTTTGACATCCGGCCAATCAGAAAACTCTGTTATTACAGCAATTTGATTTGTGGTAAAGCGATTTTTAATTACTGGATTGTCATTGCTTAAAATTTTAAATGCTCTGGTAACAAGCCATTGATGTGTTTTATTCTTACCATTTAAGCCTCCTGACCATCCTGACGATATTACTCCGCTTCCAGATTGTAATAAAGTATCACGCTGATTATAATCAATCCCATCACCGAAAATGACATTCTCTCCACTGGATATACGGTCTATTACTTTGAATATCTCATCTTCCGCCATATTTTCCTGATAAAAATGTTCAGGCGCACTATCTTCATCTGTTTCAAGTTCATAGGTTTCCAGATCTTCTTCATGAGGAATTTCTGCTAACTCATTTTTATTTTTCCCTGCATTTAATTTAAGCAAAACATCCTCTAATGTAATTTCAACGTCATCGTCATCTTTGGAAGGTTCGGTTGGCATGGTAGATATAATTGGATTTGTTGCCACTTCTGTTGAAGGTACAGGGTTAGTGGATTCTGTATCGTAAAAATTCTGACCTACTTTTGCGCCTTCAGTATTAGCTAGATTGATTTTCGCCGCATACTTTTGTATAAAAGTAGCGCATTTGATGTTGATACCCGGTTTGGGCAAAAAATCAGCTGATTTTTCTTCTTTTTCATTCAATTTAAGTATTTTTGCAACGTGTTTTTGAACCTTTGTGGCATCTTTTACAGTAATTTTACCGTCTAAGTCAGCATCACCTATAATACAAGCCGAAGAATTTTGTTCGGTTCCCTCAGTTGCTTGAAAACTTGAAGTTGCCACAGAAATTATACTGAAAATTATAGCAAAAACAAGTGTTAAACTAATAAATTTGTACTTACCTTTCATTGTAAAAACTCCTTTTAGATTAATTTATTTATGTATTATTGTCGTTAGGTTTTTTTCTGAAAAACTTAATCAATAAATATACTCCGCAGCTGCCTGCCACTGCCATTAAAGGAACAATAATATATGCCCATCTGAATCCGCTGTTTGATTTTTCAGATTGGCCGGCATTGGCAGCAAAAACAGCTTCTGCATTGTCGGGTTTACTCAAGTCGTTATTCTCACGAATTGAGCTTTCAGTTAAATCAGAAGATTCTGTTGAAACGGGCGGATTTGTTTTATCGTATTCTTTATCATCTATGATTTCATCTTCGTTATCATTTTCGTCAACCAGGTTGCCGTATGGATCAGGTGTTTCCGAAATATGAATTGATTCATCTCCAAGCTCACCTTTATTATCGACTCCCCAGGCATATACTTCACCATTTTCAGTCAAAGCAAAGGTATTGAATTCCCCTGCCGCAAGCTTTACATTTGGCAGCGGTACTTTTGTTGGAGTTGGATGAGGATCACGGTCACTTGTTCCCAGACAAAGCTGGCCGTATTCATTGCCGCCCCATGTCCACATTGTTCCATCGTTTTTAATAGCCATTGAATGAAAAGCGCCGGCAGCTATATCTTTTACATCATCAACAGGTACTTGTATTGGTGTACTATGAACTGTTACTACACTGTCTCCCAACTGTCCATAGGGATTTTGCCCCCATGCCCATACAGTTCCGTCTGTTTTTAAAGCAAGTGTATGTCCGCCTCCGGAAGCTATTTTTTTAACTCCGTTTTCAAATATTTTTGTTGGTGTCCTGCGTTCCGTTGTCGTTCCATCACCTATTTGACCAGCTAAATTATTTCCCCATGCCCACACTGACCCATCTTTTTTCAAAGCAAAAGTATTGTTAACCGATGAAGTTGTAATAGACGTTACATTACTTTCTATTATTTTTTTTGGTGTTCTGCATATTTCGCTAGTTCCATCACCCAACTGTCCATTCGTATTGTCACCCCATGCCCATACTGATCCATCTGTTTTCAGAATGACAGAGTAGTAAATGCCCGCTGCCACCTCTTTAACACCACTTTGTATCAGTTTTTTGGGAACATTGCTATTCTCTGTGCTTCCATCTCCAAGTTGATAACGATCATTATTTCCCCACACCCATAAAGAGCCATCTTCTTTCAATGCAAGTACGTGCTGATACTTCGCAGACACTTGAATAACTCCGCTGTTTATCACTTTTTGAGGGTTTTCAGTTTCCGTTGCAGTTCCATTTCCAATCTGCCCCACACTATTATCACCCCATGCCCAAAGTGAACCATCTGCCTTTATTCCATAGGTATTATTTATAAGTACTTCAATTTGTACAAACTCGTCCGCTTTTTCGGCTGCATAACTTTTCAGATCATAATGCGAATAAAAGGCAGCACAAAAAAAATAAATAATTATTGTGATAGATATTATAAATTTTGTGCATAACTTTTTAAGTATGTGCATAAGAAAATCATCCTTCCATTAATATTACAGGTTTTTCTTTAGGGCACTACATCCATAAACTACTTATTGTACTAGTATAGTGCAGATTTGTTGGTGCTTTTATACAAAAGTTCGAGGCAATACTTTGTGTATTGGTAAGGATTTTTGAAAAAATGACCAAAGAATAACATGACAAGCTAAGATATTAACAATGGTGCGGTGCATGGATTTTATACAGTTTACCAAGATTATATTGCCGGATTAAAGCCATGCACCACCATTAACCATAGTCAAATATTTTGAAATAAGTACAACTAATTAAATAAATTAGTATTTTTTGATTTACAAGAGCAGGGAATATATTTATTTTATTATCAAATCTTAATAATCAAAACGCGCAAGAAGTGAGTTTATATAATTATCCTTAATGAGATTTATAAGGGCAGAGGGCATTTTATTAAAATCATTATCTTGTAATCCCGCTTCAGATTTTATCGTCCGGTAAAGCTTTGCATTAAACTCATTAATCGGCTGAATGATAATTCTCGCCGATTTCCTTGTATCTGGCTGTTTGCTGAATTGCGGTTCATCAAAACGCATACCGGTAACTGTGCTTCCGCTATTGGATACAGATGCATATCTCGTGCGCAATTGAGTTGCAAATGCTTTTGCAAGGTCTGAATTTTTGAATGTAAAACTAATATTATCCATAACCAATTCTTCTGGCTCAGTAAATTCACCTAATACAAAACCAGTAAGCCACCAATGTTTTTGTTCTCTTTCAAACAATGTTTTTCCAGTTTTCTTATTGAGTAAAGTAAACGACATTTTTACCAGGTCTGTATCACATACACAATGGTAAAATTTGGTTCCTGTGATGACATCCATCAAATTTATCGGTTCTAGAATTGAATTCCTCTTATATACTCCAATTTCCGCACCGGTTGTTATTCCATATTGACCTTTCCACAATTCAATGCGGTATTCTTCGCCCAATACACCACTTTTAAAGAGAATCTTTTCAGAATCTATAATGCAAAAACCAGCCGGTGCTATGTTGTTATATGCATCACAATATCCAAGCTTTCTTTGAACAGGTGCCTCTATGGTTGTATAGGCAATGTCTTTTTTAGGGTTAGGGTCATATCGAAAACCAGATGATTTGACGATTTTTTTAACTAAATCACTTGTAGCATCCCAAGCTTTTTCAAAGACCCATTCATCGTTATGTGTAGCATTATACGAATATTGGAACACCTTTGCACCGTCGCTAAAACTTGCGCCTTCAACAACAGCACTTTTTTTATAGTCACTGCATTTGGACATCAGACGGAAGGATCCGTCGCCATTCGGTTTGATTCTCCAATATTGCTCTTTCCATTCCCCGTCATGGATATCAATTACTGCCTTATCAGCTGCTGTATTAGTCGTTACCTCTAAATACTTATTGGAAGTATGCATTGCTTGAAGTTTATAGCTGCCGTCACCTTGATAGATTGCTTTCCACTTCTGATTTGCGTCGCCGTCCTCAAAGTGCCATTGAATACAAGGCTGCTTATTTTTATTCACTGCACCTTTAACATCCAAATAGGCACCGCTTTTTACATTTCTTAAGTAGTATTCTCCTCCATTTTCTATTCCAGGAGTTTGGGCTATTATTTCAATTTGTTTAGGTGAAGCACTTAGTTGTGTTCTCATATTATTGCTAATACCAAAAACAGACACAGTATATGTTCCGCTTGCCAGCTTTACATTAGACAAATTGTAATTAAACCCATGGTATCCGTTTCCATATCTGGCATTTACAAGATCTGCACGATACTTATCCGCTTTGATTCCTGTAACTTTCGCAGCTTCTCTTCCAACTTCATCTTTAATAACAAGTTCTACTTCAATAGGAGTATTGGGCAGGGCCTCATTCCAAGCCCATCCGGAAATTTCAGTGCTTGAAGCGCTGTCCAGCCAAGCTGCAATCTTGTTGGTAATGGTGATTGTTTTAGGGGAATCCTTTAGTTGCGTCCTTATACCATTGCTGGTGCCATAAACGTAAACAGTATAATTTCCGCTTTCTATAGAGAGCTTTGCAAGATCCTTTTCGAAATCATAGGTAAATCTATGGTATCCATTTCCATATTCTTTACTCGGAAGATCTTGGCAATATTGACCGGCTGTGATTTTGGAAACTTTAATGATCTCTTTTCCGGTTTTATCAGTGATAACAAGTTCCACATCAATTGAGTTATTTGGCAAGGCCTTATTCCATGCCCACCCTGAAATTACAGTGTCTGACACAGGTTCCAGATATCCTTCAACGTTGTCCACCAATTGGTTATTATTTACTTTAATTTCAGTTACTTTAATTTCATCTTGGGTTGCATTATTAGGTTCGGAATTAGCGGGTATGTTTAATGATCCTATTTTTTCGCCGTCCGTACCTGTCAGATCAAACTTTGCTACACTCTTTTGTATAAATGTAGCACATTTTATATTGATTTTTAATTCCGACAGAAAATTAGCTGCTTTTTTCTGTATTTCAGTTAATGTGAGTATTTTAGCAATATGTTTTTGTATTCGTGTTGCATCTTTTACGGTGATTTTATCATCTGAATCGGCGTCACCAACAATAAATTGGGCATTTGTAACTTCCTCTGCTGCCTGATAACTTGAAATTGCTGCTATAGGCAGCGTACTCAAAATTATAGTAAAGATAAGCGTTAGGCTAATGATTCGTTTTTTGTTGTATTTCATTATAAAGATTCCTCCTGTAAAAATAGTTTAGATTTTGTGTGACTTGAAAGTTTTCCTAAAAGCTTAGTTTGATGCATGACTAACCCAGTGAAACCACCGACCCTTCCCGATTCATATAATATTATTTCGTGCCTTATAGTCTTTGTTGTGAGTCATATTTCAAAATCTTATCACATATATACCACCTCTCATGTTTGGCACACAATGCCAGGCCACATGTACGTAAAATGCACATGAAACTCTCCTGTAATGATTTCCTCCGTTTTTGTGAGACCGTTATAGTGACTTACAACTTAAACAACTTGTTTTTTTATTTGCGTTATGGGTGAGTAAGTCACCAGTTATCCATTATACATGCATTTTGAGTAATAAACAAAAATCAGGATAATTGACCATATTTTTTAAATAAATTTTGGCTCAGGCTTTTGGGCTGAAATTGACTTGATTTTTTTGAGAGTTAATTTTAATACCAAAAATCAGTTTTAAAAGGATTGAAAACTAAACAAACGCATGTTAAAATGATTAACAACAAACAATATTTATGGTTAATCAGTTTTTTTTGGGGGCATTTTATGGATAGAAAGTCATTGCCTGTAGGTATAGAAGATTTTGAAGAATTGCAAACCGGAAACTATTATTTTGTAGATAAAACGTTGCTTATCAAAGATTTAATTGATATAAACTCAAAAGTCAGTCTCTTTACCAGGCCGAGACGGTTTGGTAAAACGCTGAATATGTCTATGATGAAATATTTTTTTGAATTTCCTGTTGATCCGGAACAGGATAAAAAACATCTTTTTGAAAACCTGAAAATATGGCAGTATGGCGGAAAATACCAAGGTGAACAGGGACAGTATCCTGTTATTTCCATATCACTGAGGGAAGCGGAGAAGGAGAATTTCGAAGATTCATGGCACAGCGTGGCGGATGAACTTAAACGCGAATATGTCAGGCACGATTATCTTCTTAACAGTCCTAAACTGAGTGATGATGAAAAAAAACATATCGCTCTTATATCTGAATTAGAAAAGTATACGGATAAATCAATATATGGAAAAGCGCTAAAACGCTTGTCTTACTTTTTAAATAAGCACCACAGCAGAAAAGTTATTATATTGATTGACGAATATGATGTTCCAATAAACAAAGCTTATATTAACGGCTATTACGATGATATGATCAGTTTTATACGCGGTATGCTTCATGGTGCTTTAAAAAGTAATGATTCCTTGCACAGAGGCATCATGACAGGCTGCTTAAGAGTCTCTAAAGAAAGTATATTTACCGGCCTAAATAATCTGAAAATAGTTTCGATTTTAAGCTCCGCTTATACCGAGCATTATGGATTTACACAAAGTGAAGTAAACGAACTTCTTTCTTTTTATAATTTGGAAAGCGAAGTTGGAAGTTATAAAAAAGGTGATGACGCGGGAACGAAAATTCAAAATTTTCATGAATCTCCGGTGCGCGGAATGGGCGGCGCATCATGTGCCAAGGTTGAAAGTTATAAAAAAGGTGATGACGCGGGAACGAAAATGCAAGACTTTCATGAATCCCCGGTGCGCGGAATGGGCGGCGCATCATGCGCCAAACATGACGAGGTAAAAAAGTGGTATAACGGATATCGGTTTGGTGATAGTGAAATCTATAATCCCTGGAGTATTATCTCGTATGTAGATGACCATTTAGAAAAACGCGATAATCCTCCGCAGCCTTATTGGTCAAATACAAGCGGCAACGATATTGTAAAAGAAATTATAGAAATGTCCGGTGAAACAGAACAAGCCGAAATAGAAACACTCATTTCAGGCGGCACAATTAAAAAAATTATAAATGAATCCGTCACCTATAATGAAATTAAAAACTCTATTAACAATATGTGGAATTTTCTGTTTTTTACCGGATATCTCACACCTGTAAGCTATAGTCAGCAAGACCGCGCTATAGAATACACATTAAAAATTCCAAACGAAGAAGTGCTCTTTATTTACGAAAACACAATACGCGAATGGTTTAAAGAAAAAATCACTTTCGCGGATCCTTCAATACTTTTAAATGCATTAATTAATAAAAATATTAATCTATTGGAAGAAGAGTTGAATAAGCGGCTGATGGATATAATCAGTTATTATGACAGCGCTGAATCGCTCTATCATGGATTTTTGCTTGGAATACTTTCGAATGTGAGAAACTTTTCGGTTAAATCAAACAGAGAATCAGGTACAGGCAGATCGGATATTTTCATGAAGGATAAAGGAATCCGCAAACGCGGTATTATTTTTGAATTAAAAACGGTAAAAGATAAAGATGACCCGGATGAAGTCTGCAATACGGCGCTAAAACAGATAGAAGAAAAAGGGTATGCACATGATCTGGAAGAAGAGGGATACTGTAATATAATAAAATATGCAATTGCGTTTCGAGGCAAGGAATGTTTGATTAAAGCGGAAATTGATAGTTGATCCCCCCAAATATGAGGCTGAAATGTTTTCACTGGCTTTGCAGAATTTTTAAAATAAAAAACAGTACCCAAATACGTTTGAAAATCGTATTTGGGTACTGTTTTGCGGGATGTAGCGGTTTTACGGTGGCAAAAGACAAATGGCGGATGGTATGCCTAATATTAAATTGCCTTAACCATATCGGCTGCTGCCATTAATATTAAATTTACCTCTTTTTTTTATTGGGAGGCAGCTTTTCATATCCGGCGATTTTTGCGGCGTACTTCTGTATATCTGTCGCGTCTTTGAGAGTTACTTTACCGTCTTCATTAGCATCTGCTAACGAGAGCTGCCGTTGAGTCAATGGTTTAGGGTTAATTTTAATTTTTGCTATATGTTTTTGAATCAATGTTGCGTCCTCTACTGTAACTTCGCCACTCAAGTTCACATCGCCTATTTTGTGATCAGCTGAAAAGTCAATAAGTCCATATATGTATCCACTTTTAGCGTTTTTAATAGTTACATATTCTCTATTGACTATATTGTAACGACTATCATCTTCAAATGTACGCATATAGCCATTTTCATTTGACTCAGCTCCTATATGGCATTCATTAAAACCAAAAGGGATTTTAATATTAATATCTATACCCTTAGTGGTGTCAGCACTGCTATTTATAGGAGTGATAATGATTTCATATCTAACTTTACCTATTATATTTAATGATTCCTGCACCTCAAGTTCAAGTTTATACTTATTGTTATCAGATGGATCAGCAAAGGCTACTATTTCGTTATCTTCGGCAGATATCCAAATTGCGTACATAGTGGTATCTGAGCTAATAGTGATAGTATCCCCTGCGTTATACTGTGACTCGTCACTGCTCGCTGCCCACTTATTGAATGTGTAGCCGCTTCGGCTTATTGCTTCCGCCAGTTTTAAACGCGGGTTTGTATAAGTAGAAATGTCATAGCTGTTTGTGTACTGCGTACCGGTTTGACTGGGTGGCGTTGTGTGTCCTTTGTTTGCATCGTAGGAAAGCGTAAGTGACCGCTGATACAGACCATAGAATATTGTATCTGCACTAATGGTATAGTTCGATGTAACACCGGCATTTGATGTAGCTGACGTGGACCAACCTCTTGATGTCCAGTCATTATATGTATTTTGTACAGGGGCTGCAATAGCTCCGGAGGTTACTTTGTTGTAAATTGTAGTTTGAGCTGTACGTGTGGTTTTTTTTGTACCTTTATAATCAATGAATGTGCCTGTCAGTGTTTTTTTATAGATTGCGTACAGCGTAATATTTGACGTTCCTATCTTTAGAGACGCCAAACCTATAGTTGCTGAACTGTCGGTGTTCCAGCCTACAAATTCCCAACCGGGTTTACTGGCTGTTGGTGTTAGATCAACGTCTTCACCTGTGTTTAATGATCCATTGCCTTTTGATGCCGAATCGCCGCCGTTTTCACTGTAATTATACGTAACAGTGAAAAATTGAGTCTTATATTTATACATTTTCAACGGTATACTATTTTCAATTGCGTAAACATGTGCATATGAATTTTCATAACATAATATAGTAAGTTTATTACAATATTCAAATGAAGATTTCTCTATACTCGTTACGCTGTTCGGTATTAATATATTTGTCAGACTCCTACACTCAGAAAATGCATAGCTTCCTATACTTGTTAAACTATCTGGAATTTGTACGTTTGTCAAACTATTACAATAACGAAACGCATCATCTCCAATACTCGTTACTCCATTTGATATGGTTATGCTTTTTAAACCTTCACATCCAAAAAACGCACCAACTCCAATGCTTGTTACTCCATCTGGAATAGTAAATTCATCAGAGTATTGTACAAATAACGACAATAAAGTAGTTTTATCCTTATTGTACAGCGCACCCTCTTGGCTGGAGTAATTAGGATTATTTGTATCCACATCAAAACTAGTTAGCTTACTACAAGCAAATACTCCTAATCCTATATTTATTACATTATTTGGAATCCATACACTTGTTAATCCTATGCATTTACCAAAAGCTCCATCGTCTATAATCGTTACACTATCTGGAATTTCTAAATTAGTTAAATTAGTGCAACCATAAAACGCGGATTCCCCAATGCTCGTTACACTATCCGGAATTTTTAAATTCATTAAATCAGTGCAACCCCAAAACGCGGATTTCCCAATGCTCGTTACGCTACCCAGGTTTATGCTTTTCAAACTATTGCAATTAAAGAATGCATTATCTCCTATGGTATCTACATCATAGCCGCCTAATTTAAATGGTATGGTTACATCTCTGCCATCTCCGTGATAGCCTGTTATTGTAGCTTTTTCGTTTGAAACTTTATAAGAATAATCACCATCTTTACATGCAGCAGCAACTCTTAACACGTATAGCGCGTTTAAACACGATAATATTATAGACGTCACTAATATTAAACTTATCATTCTTTTCGTTAATTGTTTAGTATTTTTTAACATTTTGTTTCATCCAACCTTACATTTAATAAATTACGCGTATTATCAGCTATATTCTATTTTCATCTTCACCGAGTTAAAGTGTTATAGCCTTTCCATTGTGAATCGTTCCAACCTGATTCATCTTGGTGATGCCCAATTTTAAAATGCTCACTTGCGTTTTTGAAAACATTGATTCCGATATCAGGGAGCTTTCTTGAAAATGAAACGGCTCGGAGATTATAGCAATTTTCAAAAGCGGAGTTTCCTATATACTCAACATCGTTTTGCAAAAAAATCTTTATAAATTGTTCACAGCCATAAAAAGCTCTATCGCCAATGCTCAGCACATTAATAGCAACATTCCTTGGTTCATCATCTACTATCTCGTTAATATGTACTTCTGATAAATAAGTACAACCCTCAAAAGCATATGTGCCAATATATTTGATCTTTGCGTCTGTAATTAAAGAAGTAATATCTGTTCTTTCATAAAACGCTCCATCCCCGATAGCTATTACCGGCTGTCCGTACGGGCTTCTTGATGGTATAGTTACATCTTTACTATCGCCATAATAAGCTGTTACAGCAACTCCATCATCAAATGACTCATAATCAAATAATGGCTGCGTCGTGGGCGGTTCGGAAAAGACTGGCTGTGCTTCAACAGGTGATGTTTGAGGCTCTTCCTGTGGCTCTTGATATTCTTCATCAGGCTGCGCGTTAATAATTGGATTAAGGCTGTTACTATTAGTTGAACTTGTAGGGCTTGTTGTTGGTCTAATTGCAAGTGTGCTTGTCACTTTTGTTGCCGTTTCTGTAATCTCTACAGCCGTATTTTCGGTTTGAATTGTTGTTAAATCAATGTTAACAGAAAACGTTATTGTTGAAAATGATGTTGTTGGCTGTGTTGGTTCTATTGAGTTTATCGGTTGGATGGCCTTCAGATGCGGCAACTTCGCAAGTATGAGCATTACTAACGCCGCGGCAGCTGACGCTCCAGCAGCCGTTCTTTTTGTCCATGCGGGAACCTTTGCAAACAATTTTTTTGTTTTATTTAGGTATTCAGAAACCTTATTCTCAATCTTCTCCCACCATTTATCAGGCAGCTTTCTGTTATCCGCCATCTCCCACAAAAGCTTTTCCGCTTGCCTTTTGGTTGCGGGTTTTCTCTTTACCACCCCTTCAAGTAAGTTTTTAAATTCTTCTGTTGTCTGGATCCTTTCTTTGTAATCCCATTTCACGCCGTGAGCTATAACACGCAGCGCGGAAACAGGTACTTTCTTTTCTGTTACCTCCTTTATGAGTTTATCAACAAACTTTACTTTTTCCTCTTCTTTTTTAGTTACATTTAAATATAGGGCCTTGCCTGTCAGCAATTCGAAAAATACAACGGCTGCCGCATAAATATCTGTCCATGTATTTTGCGGTTCGCTTTCTTGCATGTGCTTCGGAGGGTTATATTCATTGGTTTTGGCAGCATTATGCTGTTCTCCGATTTCATGGGCACTGCCAAAATCAATTAATTTTAATTTTCCGTCATTTGTTATAAAGATATTGGACGGTTTAATGTCACGATGTAGATACCCGTTTTTATGTACCGATCCTAGCGCGCTCAAAAGCTGAAAAATAATTCTTTTGGCTTCTTTGAACTCATAAACCACTTTTTCTTTTAGTGAATTCTTTAAGGTTTTGCCGTCAAGGTATTCCATAATAATATAACTTTTATTTTTTTCAGGAAACTGCTCATATACATGTATAGTGCCCTCACAGTGTAAATCTGACAGCCGCGCAAGGGTTTGCGCCTCGTTTAAAAATGAATTATTATCATTTTGGGCGCACGGTGCGCCGCCTGCTCCGCGCATCGGGGACTTATGAAAGAGAGGGGTTTTTGTGCCCGTGTCACTGAATTTTTTATCACTTTCAAGCTTTTTCTTATCCATTAACGCTTTGGCGGAATTTGATTTATATCTGGAATTTCTATTCCGGAAGCTCCTGCTCTGTTTTACCGCTATCTTTCGTTTCAGCTTTTCGTCATAGCCTAAATATGTTATCCCAAATCCGCCGGTATCAATCACCCGTCCGATAAAATATCTTTCACGTAAGATTGTACCGGGGAAAATAACATCTTTGGCGCATGATGCGCCGCCCATTCCGCGCACCGGGGATTCATGCAAGCGTGGAGTTTTGGCGCCCGCGTCACTATTTCTTTCAGGAAGAATATATCCGCATGCGCATTTGTTTTGATACTCAGCCATACAACCGCAGCATCTGTTTTTAGGGACAGCTTCTTTATTGTTATCTGTATTTGCTGTCCCGGTAATACCGCTGGATGAAAAGGTTTCAGCCTGAACCTTTTCTGTTGGTTTTAGCAAAGAAGCTTCAGTTTGATTCGTCGTGTTTTCCATCGTTTTTCCCCTTATATTTTTGTAAAACAAAGCATTAATCCCAGTCATTAAGCAAAAAGTCTTTAGGGCACCTCCGAAAACTGCTTGCCGCACCAGCGCGGTGCAGATTTGTTGGTGCTTTTGCACAAAAATTCGAGGCAATACTTTGTGT
>JGI20171J29575_12612283_pt1 | contig 13443 bp, 11 predicted proteins | sample TergutNc150P4_FD_29575 | JGI IMG/M metagenome (IMG submission 29575)
GAAATATAATAAGTGGATTAGTAATTAAGAAAGCGGCACCGGTAAAATCCAGTGCCGCTTTTATTAGTGTGCCTAATGGGGAAGTATGCCGCGCAACCTTACCCCACGCAGAATGCCTCTATTTTGCGTTTAAATGCCCGTAGAGAGAGCTATGGTTTGCCGGGGGATGCCGGTTTTTTTAACCATCAAAAATCCTTGTGTCTGCTATTAACTATTTGTTTCTACCTTCTTTTTAGTAATATGTGCCAGCGGATTTGCGTTGCTTGCTTTAGCCAGCTGTTCGGAGTTTAAGTGCGTATAGATTTCTGTGGTTCCTAAATTTTGATGGCCCAGAACTTCTTTTAACACACGGATATCCACCTGTCCATGCTGGTACATCAACGTTGCCGCGGTATGCCGGAGCTTATGACAGGAATAGCCTTGCGCGTCTAAACCGATTTTTTCAAGGTATTTATACACAATAGCCTGAACCGTTTTGGGACTGATACGGTTCATTTGCCGGCTGATAAAAAGCGCTTTTTTATCTTTGCAATTAACAGGCCGAACCGCTTTATAGTTATTGATGGCGTATACACAAGATTCATTGAGATACACGGTTCTTTCTTTGTTTCCTTTACCTAAAAGCCTAAGAGAGTTATCGGACCTTATATCTGAAAGATTGATGCCGACAAGTTCCGCCAACCGCATTCCACAGTTTAGAAATAATGTCAATATACAACAATCACGCTCTTTAAACTCGCCTTCCACAGAATTCAATAATTCTAAGCTTTGTTCCAAAGTAAGATATTTGGGCAGGCTTTTCCTTGTTTTTGGGGACTCCAGATCTTTTGTAGGATCATTTTCAAAATAATTTTTTTTAACTACAAGATAATGATAAAAAGTTCTTAAAGCGGAGGATTTCCGTGAACGGGCAGAATTCGCGTTGTTCCGTTCACGCATAGCAAAATTCATAAATTCATAACAATCAGTTAAAGTCACTGATTTAATCAATTCAAGATTAACATCATCAATTTTTATGTCACAGAACTCCGTGCTAACGTCAACTAATCCGCGTTCTTGTTTTATAAATCTGAAAAACGTCCGCAAATCCAGATAATACTCATCTACCGTCTTTATTGATTTTCCTTTAATCGTTTGCAAATAATTCAAAAACTCCTTAATAATATCCGGCGCGTCATAAGTAAATTTTACTGGCAAGCGTTTCTCCCCTCTCCTGAGTTATACAAAATAATCATTTTGTATAAGTGCTTTCATTGGTAAGCTGTGCGAATGCCTGGCGGATGTTTCTTACCCCTATTATTGTGGCGCCGTTATGTTCCAGGCCTTTTAAATTGTAGTATGGCAGGATGATTTTATCGAACCCCAAACGTATAGCTTCATTTACTCTGATTTGCGCCTGTGAAACCGACCGTATTTCACCCGCCAGCCCGATTTCTCCGAACACTACGGCTTTTTCATAAACCGGTATATCCTTTAAGCTGCTGACCAGTGCCATGGCCACAGCTAAATCAACCGCTGGTTCATCCAGCTTTAATCCGCCAACAACATTTATGTACGCGTCTGTGCTGCTGAAATAATAACCCGCCCTCTTTTCTAAAACGGCCAGAATCAATGACATTCTGTTGTAATCAAATCCTGTCACCATTCTTCTTGGGTTGCCGAATCCTGTGGTTGTAACAAGTCCCTGTATCTCCGATAAAATCGGACGGCTTCCCTCCATTGCGCAAGCCACGCAGGTGCCTGATACATTTTGGGGTCTTCCTGACAGCAGCAGCATAGACGGATTTTCAACCTCTTCCAGCCCTTTATTAGTCATTTGAAACACACCAATTTCGTTTGTGGATCCATACCTGTTTTTCACCGCCCGTAAAATCCTAAACGAAACCTGTTTGTCCCCTTCAAAATATAAAACCGCGTCTACAATATGCTCCAAAACCTTTGGTCCGGCTATAGACCCCTCTTTATTAACGTGCCCGACGATGATAACAGGAATATCAAATGATTTAGCTGTGCGCATCAATAAATTTGTGCTTTCCCTCACCTGCACCACGCTGCCCGGAGACGAATTTATTTCTGATATGTTCATTGTTTGTATGGAATCCACCATTACCAAATCAGGACGCATGGATTTTATCTCTTCAGTTACGATTTCAGTGTCTGTTTCTGTCATTATAAGCAGGTTTTCCGGATTTACGTCAAGCCGTATGGCCCGTAACTTTAACTGGCGTTTTGATTCCTCACCGGAAACGTATAGAATTTTTAAATGAACACCTAAGAACTTGCAAATTTGCATTAGAATCGTTGATTTCCCTATCCCCGGATCACCGCCAAGTAAAATAAGGCTTCCTTTGACAATACCTCCGCCTAAAACACGGTTCAATTCATCTAAACCTGTATGATAGCGATGTTCGTTTTCCGTAGAAATGTCCCGGATTGAAACGGGACGGTCATATTCTTTGCTGGCCAGAGCTTTGCCAGTTTCGGAATCTTTTTTCGATACGTCACGTATTTCTTCATTCATGCAGTTCCATTGGCCGCACCCGCCGCATTTTCCTGTCCATTTCGGCGATTCAAACCCGCACTCCGAACAAACATATATGCTTTTTATCTTGCTAGCCATTGAAAAAATCCTTTCTATTTCGTGAACAGTGTAAATTTGTGAAGCGTAATTGTAGGGGCGCATATTATGCGCCCGCAGGCTGGTACTATCCGCCCATACATAATACATGTCAACAAAGACATACCTTTTTTGAAACATGTCCGTCTCCGGTGCGCGGAATGGGTGGAGCGTCACGCTCCTAAAGCATTATCTTGTTTTTTATTGCTGTTATCAATCCTTAAATCGCTAAGAATAATACGATTGCCAATGAGACCGCCGATAATATAATTAGCCCCGCGCCTATTCCCCGTGATAATCCTATTGCCTTTTTTATTTTAAATTTTGATATCATCCCCTCTGTGGGAAAGGGAAAAATTATCAAAACAAATCCTATAAGTCCCGTACCCGATAACGCCAGATATATTCCGGGTAACCCTATTATAGGGAACAGAAAAATCCCTATAGGTATAGAAAAAACACAAATCACATTTAAAATAGAAAATACTTTTGTAAACCTGTTCCTAAACTGAAAGAAATCTTCCGCCGGTTTGGCGCAGATATCATCACAATACATTTGATGATAAGAAATTTCTCTCCCGCAATATTTACACTCTTTCAAATTTTTTACCTCACTTTGTTTATCAAGTCTCATTCAGAGGTGCCCATTATACTTTCTCCTACCGGCGGCGTCTCGATATAGTGATAAGACGTAAAAGCTGTGCCAGCGACACAGCCAGCGCCCCGACATAAGTCAGCGCGGCAGCCGACAACACTTTCTTTGAACATGGCAATTCCTCACGGGTTAACAATCCCGTTTCACCTAAAATTTTTATCGCCCGGCGCGACGCGTTAAACTCTACCGGAAGAGTAAGCAGCTGAAATACAACTACTAACCCGAACAGAATTATACCTAAATCTATAAGTCCTGTCATCTCAAAAAACATCCCCGCCAAAATCAAAGGTACGGACAGCTTCGACCCGATATTCGTGACGGGAATAATCGCGGCCCGGATTTTAATAGGACTGTAATGTGACGCGTATTGAACCGCGTGACCCGCTTCATGAGCTGCCACACCTACCGCCGCAACAGAAGGCGTGTCATAGACGTTTTCAGACAGTCGTATAACATTGGCCCGCGGATCAAAATGGTCGGTGAGATTACCGTTAATTCTTTCTATCCGGATATTGGATACTCCCGCCCTCCGCAGCACATCCCGGGCGGCTTCGGCCCCTGTTATTCCCTTTACAGTGCGCTGTTTGGAATACTTTTTAAAGTTGCTTTTTACTTTGTACTGCGCCCACATGGAAAAGATCAAAGCAGGCAGTACCAAGTAAAGATATAATGGATCAAATGGTAAATACAACAATTAAATTCCCTCCTTAATATCAATAATCATATTTTCAATCAACAATTCCTGATACCCGGCTTTTTTTACTTCTCTCATCTTTTTAACGACATCCTCAAATCTTTTATCTTTGATTTTGTCCAGCTTTTTTATCCGGGTATCATTTAATTCTTCAGCTGAAACGCACTGTTCATAATCATCTTTTGTAATCCTCCATGGAATCACATTGTTAGGATGCCTGGAAATGATTTTATCCGCAATACTGATCCCTTCCGGGTCAATATCGCCTGAATAATATAATGTACAGCCCGATTCACATAATAAATCAATCAGCAGCAAGGAGGCTGTTTTCAGCTGACCAGAGGTGCACAGCATAGACACCGGCAAACCTGACAGCTCCTCGCAAATATGCGAAAAAACCATCTGATTTTCAAATATAAAAACTTTTTTGCTTTTCGTGTCCGCCTTTGTTATCCTGCCTAAATTAGACAGCGTAACCGCGTAATGCTCGTTTTCTTTTATAAAAGCTTCGTACGCCATATGGATTCCAAATTCATTATAAAGGCGGATACCGTACAACAATGTATAACTGTCTGCATCAGCTTTGACATTTCTTTAATCCATGATCTGCTCTCTAAAATCCGGTTGTTCAGCTTAGTACTGATTGTATTTGCCATGATATCTTCAAATAATGCCCTGTCTTTCTCCTGGATCATCAGTCTCGTGCTGTCGATGGCGTCCTTGAGTATATCGTAAAATTCCTGAAGATAAAGCTTTTTGCCCTGCCACATGGAGACAATTCTTTGCCGCTTTCTGATAATATTAGGGTCTTCCCTATCGTCTTCAAAGCAGTCTTCCAGGGAAGTTCCGTAATTTGTGAGGCTGCTGTTATGCTGCAGATAAATTTTATGAAGGGAGGATACAACATCGGTAACCGACTTGCTTTTATCGTTTTCCCGTATACATTTTAGCGCTTCATTCGCGCACTCGTACAAAGCTTTGCCGCCTTGTTCAATAAATTTCCTGTTTTCTTCCGCTCCCCTTTGGGCGGGTGAGAGTTCATTGACAAGCTTAAGTGAAAGCTCCTCTTCAAAATACGCCCGGACTTTGTTTTCTTTTTCAATTCCTGTTGTAATTTCTTCTCTCAGCGAAGCCGCATAGTTGTTCTCATAATTAATCTTTTCCTCCAGCCGGGCCGCCAACTTCTCATTTTCTTTTATGGTCTCCCCTATTTTATTCAGCCTGTCTTTAACGCGTTTAAGCTTTTCAGCGCGGTTTCTGTTTTCATCACTGTTTAAAAATTCCTCCAGCTTTGCTTCCTCGGCTGCGCATGACCGGATACTCAGCTTTATTTTTTTCAGCTGCAAGTCCGCCAAATCTATGGCTTCTTCCTTTTCATCAATTGAATCCGTAACGTTTTGAACGTTAGATTTAGCCGTAACCAGATAATTTACTGTCCTTTCCAGCTTAATCAAATCTGATTTGTAGCTTTCCAGACTGTCACGCGCTTCCGTATAGGCATCATGTGTGCGCTCGTAGGGAAGATTTCTGCAATTTATGATCACCTGCTGTTCGCATTTTTTCTTAACTCCAAAAGCCTTTGATAACTCATTTTCTTTGCGCTCACATTCCTCAATAGCTTTTTGTAAATTATAATCCGCCTCTCTTACCATATCAATCGCGCAATCCAAATCAGTAAAATCCGGGATGGATTTATACTCAGAATCAAGAAGATCAATAGACGCTTGGATACTGTCAATTATTCCGGTTAATTCATCCAGCTGTTCTCTGTATACGCTGCATTCGGCTTCTTTTTCGGCGATCATCCGGGCTAGCTTATTCCTTCGCGCAATGGCCCCGACAAATGAAGCCTCTCCTTCCGGAATACTGTGTCCCTCTATAGCGCCGTTTTTGTAATACCCGTCCAGGCTTAGAACTATAACTGACTCTTCTCCATTCCCGGCGTATGACGCGCTCTCATCCCGTGTCTCACCTTCTTTAATAAATCCTTCACTGCCTCCGTAAATATTGTCAATTACAGCGGCGGCAGCCTCCCGCAATTTGGGATACAAGCCGGCGGGTACAAGCTTTTTATAACCTGTATGGATTTTAGGGTTTGCCAAAATCAGTGAGTCTGATAAATCCTTCAACTCCTCTTTGGCTTTTGAGTAATCCTCATCCGACACAATTAACGCGTCCAGCAGCCCGGCGTCTGAAAGCTGCTCTTCCAGCAATGACTGCTCTTCATCTGAAACATGTTCGCCGAATTCCAGCAGCTCATAAAGCGGCGCGCATGTTATCCCCTTTTGCGCCAGTATCACGCGTGATCTGGTCACTTTAGTATCAATAAATTCACGGTTTGATTTTACGCCGCTTTCCCCGGGTGAAAGTTCATTTATTAATCCCGGATTTTCCTGTGATTTAGATGTGAAATTTTCCGATGAAAGCATCATCCAATTTTGCATATACATGATGACCTCTTCAACAACCTTATTTATATTCATCTCCCGGTATTCCTTGCTCCAGCCATCACAGTATTTCTCTTTGCACATGCTTACAAGATTTTTAAATTGATCAAGGCTCATACGCACACATTCGTCATATTCCTTTACTAATTTCCCTTCCCGCACGTTTTTACAGATCTCCGAACATAAAATCAACACTAATTCCGACAGCATAGAATTTTTAGGATGTGTGTTTCCAAAACAATTATCCCCGTTCATAACGAAAAAAGCGGCATTTTTATGTATATGCAGCTCACCGCCAAGATAATCATTCAAATGCTTTTGCACATGCTGCCGCTGGCTCTTAAGATAAATCGAATCCTGATCATCGCTCTTTTTCCAGTACATAGCCGGAGATGAAACCAGCTGCCGGTAAACCCTGTTAATTCTATAATGTCCTCTATCCCGCTCTACCGTATCTAAATCTAAGTACTCTTTTTCAAAATCTTTGTACGAGCCGATATCTTTAATATTATAATTAAAGCTTGCCGCGAAATACCTTGACAATCCGGTATTTTCATACAAAACCTCGCGCTCAATGCTGTAGGAAACATCGTCGCTTTTTCCGTCATATACAAGCATCATACCTTTTTTCTCGGCGAACTGTAACGCGCGCACCAATGATTTTCTCTGCACAAATTTCGTCCAGTCAACCTCCATATACTCACGCAGCCGGACCTCTATTACACTGACCAGCTCGGATAATAAAAACTGTTCATTATCCTCTTTGTCTTCCAAAAACATAAGCAGCGCGCATAAAACGCAATAATCTCTTTTTTCAGTAAAAGCTTCAATACCCATAAACCTTTCAGCGTATGCCGGAACCTTTTCAAGCTTTATGATACGCTCATTTACAATCAGGCGCCAGCCCAGCTGATCAACCGCAAACCGGCGGTATTCGGGTATTTTCCTCTTAATTCTGTTGTACAGCTCTTTATTTTCCGCTCTGTTTATCCAGTAATTTTCCATCAATAATCTAAGCTCACACATACTGACTGTCCTTAAATTCGAAAATATATCTTGGCATTTCCATATCACCGTCTTCACAGTGAAGCGTGCAGGTTTCATCGTATTTTACAAGTTTAAATGTCTGTCCATACTCGGTTTTCCCTCTTTTGCTGACTGTTATATTAGCCGCTGAAATCCATTTTAACAGTGTCATTCTCGTACTTGCCGGTATACGGTCATTAACTGACGCTATATCTAATTTATTATTCTGAATATATTTCATGACCATTTTTCGTTCTTCTTCTATTTGTTTCAAATAAGCGGCCCGTCTCACTAGCTTTTCCATAGTTTTGATTTCGAATCCGTTTTTATCTATCCGGGGTTTATATGTTCTGGTGTGGGGCTTTAAAATACATTCCGACGGCTGCTCGTCATAAACGCTGCTGTTGATACTGTCCGTTGAACGTGTATCATTAACCTTGAAATGCTGAATGTTTTGAATACCAAAAACATGCGATGCCAGCTTATGAGCTTCATTTATATCCTCACAATCTAAAAACAGAGATATAAATTTTTTATAATCATCCTTCCGGCTGATTCCCCAGTTTTGCAGCTGTACAATCAACGCCGCGTTCTGAATTACTTTGCGGATAACCTCGTCAGTTATCTCCAAAACCTGGCTGCATTCGCTGGGCCTGCCGTCATGTGAGATAAACCAATGCTTTAACGCGTACCATTTCCCCTGAATATTTTCTCTTATACTGCTCTCCAGCGAGCTTTTGTGTTCAGAAATCGGATGAGGTATTTCCAATTCACTTTTGATAACAAGCTCCAGCAAGCTCTTTTCTATTGAAGGTGATACTGATTTAAGTGTGGCTTCAATTCTGGAGGAATTAATTTGCATCTCTTTGACAAATTCACGGAGATACGATGTAAACAAATCTTTCCGCTGAATAAATTCCAGTGATTTCAGCACTTTATCCGCTTTACCGGAATAAAATTCACGTAAATAGTCCTGATAATTTTGATTGAGGCGCTTAAAATCCTCCTGCAGGTTACGCCACCACTCGTTTATTTCCCTCGATGTCCTGCCGTACATATGCTCCGCCTGTTCCAAAGCGCTATGGATCCGCACAAAAAAATTCATCGACAGGCTGCCGCTTTCCATAAACAGATTTTCCAGGCTGACGGTCATTCTTTCAACCTCGACAGCATATTCGGACATAGAGTATCTAAACTGCTTGTTTTTGTAGTCTTCTATAGTGAACACTTTTTTTGGATCCTGAATAGGGGTTAGATTTCTCCATTTGACTAAAGACTCCAGATCCGATTTCAGCTGTTCCATAGTATATTCTTCATATTCATCATACCGCTTTAATATTTCATAAACGTCTTCTTTATAAAGCTGGAAACGCATCCTCTCATATTCATTAAAAAATATTCGCATAATCTGTCTGTATTGCGGCGCGAGAGGTGCCGATAAATATGAGGTCTCCTGTATTGGCGGCAAATACTTCACAGAGCACACCTCATTTAAATTAAGATACAAACGGCGGGTACCGGAAGATTTTTTGATTTTGATCTCACGCCGCGGAGCGGCACAAAATCAAACCGGGAAGGCATTGAAAATATTATACTATAATTTAGTAATTATATCAAGGGCATCTCCGGAAACTGCTTGCCAAACCAGCGCGGCGCAGATTTGTTGGCGCTTTCGTAAAAGTTTGACCAATAAAACGTGCCGTGATGTTGTTACAATGAGTTTCCGGAGATGCCATTGAGGTAAAAACAATTTAAAAATTCCCCCACACCGCTTTTGCATCCTCGAATATTGCCGTGATTTCATTTTCATATTTCTTCCATATGTCCTGAACATCAATATTATTATTTTCACCGATAGGTTTCCCTGTATGATCTACAAACATTTCATAAGTTCGCTTTTCTCCAATTTCATTTTCTGCAACGATGCTGATTCCGTACTCATTTTCACCAAATAATGATGGCCAAACAATTAAAGAACTCTCATTTTCATTATTTACAACAGCGAGGTTTCCTGTGAAAGACAGGTAGTATGGCATTTTTACCGAATAAGTATATCCGTTATGAGATAAAATATAGACGCCCGCGCTTTCGTGCTTGTTAAGGGCATCGCGATATGGCAAAAATTGCGTGCAAATTTTAATGATCCACATAAGATTCCAAAACAAAAATACGGCGGCTAAAACAATCAGAATACCTTTCGGTGAGAATAGTTTCTTTTTCATAACGATATAACTCTTTTCCCTTTATTTTTTATGTTTTCATCATGGCTAACCACGATTACAGTTTTCCCAAGGCCGTTTAGCTTTGACAATAATTCAAAAACAGCATCGGCATTCGCGCGGTCAAGTGATCCTGTAGGTTCATCCGCTAAAATGACGTTGCATTTTTTTAGGAGAAGTCTAGCCACCGCGATTCGTTGTTGTTCACCTCCTGATAAAGTATAAACAGGCTGCTTGATTTTATTTTCCATACCAACGAATTCTAGCGCATCTTGAAAACTGACCTCCGAACGGGCATTGTTTTTGATCATTTTTAAGTTTTGCTCTGCTGTTTTATTGTCAATCAAGGCAAAATTCTGAAAAAGGAACCCTATTTCAGTTAAAAAATATTTTCTCCGATTGCGTTTATCTTTTAAGCTGTAGCCATTTACCTGTATATCGCCCAAGTCAAACGGCTCAATACCTCCTATCATATGCAGGAGCGTTGATTTCCCTGAACCGCTTACGCCTGAAAAAACAACAAATTCACCGTTTTCAATATTGAGGGAAAAATCATCAAATAACAAGCGGGAACCGAACGCTTTGCGTAAGTTTGTTATCTTGATCATAAATCTGCTCCTTTCAATGCATTTGCGATATTCATTTTTTCAATTTTATGTGCGTTGAACAAAAAGCATCCGATTTCTATGAGCGATACCAAAACCGCGGCGAGAATGAGCCAATACCATGAAGTCATTTGAATAAATACATTAATCGTTAAGGCGGACAAAAGCCCCGATACAGAGGATATTATAATAAGAAAAAGTATATTTTTGTTTCTTTGTAATAACGAATATCCCAGTATTTTTTTATTTATATAACTAACCGCGTTCATTTTATATTCCAGTCTTATTAAAACGGATAAAATAATAGAATCCAATAAAAAAATCAATACGCAAAGAACCGTATTTATCATACAACTCCGGTTTATTATCGTCAGATAGCGATTATATAAATCATATGCGTTCGTGACGGTGAGCGTGTCTGCATCGGGATCGAAGCCATAATTTTTCGCGTATGAAATAAACTCTTCTCGGCTTATCTTCTGTAACGTTTCCGGATAAAAGTAACCTGTGTTTCCAAAATCTTTATAATCAAGCGCGTATGGCTTTTTTGATTCGTCAATGTTGTTCAATACAATTATAGGGTTTTTAATCAATTCACTAAAAAAAGGGAGCATGTAATCCAGCATTACTAAACGGGCATTTGATGAATACGTAATGACTTCTGTAGAAAAATTGTATTCAACATAAGTGTATTCTTTAAATTCATCGACAAGCTCGGGGAAATAATACTTTTTGCTTGCTTTTTGAGGAAAAATCAAATAGATTTTTTCTTCTGTTATTTTTTCTTTAAGTTCGGGAATTTGTTGAATAATGTATGGCGCCATATTTTTGTTGGCATATATTGAAGGGTATTTGTCATCAGAACCCGTTATGTTCGCTATAATTGAAATGTCTGCAGAATGAAAAAAATCCCGATAAAAAGCTTCTCTTAAATGGTGATCCTTTATATATTTCTCTATATCCTCATCTTCACGTCCATTAAAATAATCCCAATTATAAAACGCCTCTATATAATTATAGGCCGAATATTTTTTAAAAAACTCCTTTTGCCTATGGTACGAAATAGCCTGTTCTATAAATATTAAATTTGACGATATCGAAATGACAGTTAGCAGCAAGGTCACAAATTTGATAAAATAATTCCCGGCAAGCAGACCCGATGAACCTATATTTCTTGAAAACGCCTGTTTAACATCAAATTTAAATAGCGACAAATAAAAAAGTAAATTCACAAAAATTATAACAATAATAAATCTGCTGGCCAGTCTGTATTGAAACATCGCGGTCGTTATATAGGATAAGACGTATATAGAACCAGATGATATTACTAATATGCAAACGGAATCAATCATGATATTTTTTGTAAATAGCAGCATTCGGGATTCTCCGAATGAAAAGCGGAGGAAAAACTCTTTTTTTTGGAATAAGATATCATATCCAGTTAAAAGGACTAAAACCGCACCTACAACAAAATATATTGTAGACAGTATATTTTGTTCTTCATTTGACAGAAAACCCGGATTGACAGCGCCGCTGTCATATTTTGATGATAATAAAGTTTTAAATTCGAAAACGTTTTCTTCATCACCTATTAACAAAAATGTTGTGGTTGGATTGCGGACATTTAAATCTTCCAGTGGATAAAAATTAACTGATGTTTTGCCGACAAACAGACCACGGTAAACGCCTTCTTGAATTTCAAAATGATTAAGAATATATTCAAATGTTTGTCTGCCTGAACAATATATCTCCAATGCGGAGGTGAAGGCTGACGGTGTTTTTCTGATTACGGAAAATATATGTATTCCACTTTCTTCAACAGCGTTTATTATGTCATTTATTATCGTCGAATCATCATTTTTAGCATTTGCAAACCTAAAATTTGTATATGGCAATGTATTTTCAAAATGGTTAAGATAGTCCTGATACTGTTCCCCGTTCAATATTGCGCCAAACGAAAATAATATTAAAAAAATTGTAAATTTCATTATTTTTATTTTCACAGTCTACACCCTTTCTTCACAGTTGAAAATTCACAAAAGGCAAAACATAGGACGGAAGATTGTTTCTGCCAAGAGATTATGCCGCCACGTCAAATGTTTAAATTGAGAACAATTTTAAAAAGCGCGGCGGCATAATTTTTTCAATTGAGCATCCTTAAGTTTTTAGAATATGAACTGATTCTAATAAGACGCATACCAATTAATTGTCCCCGATGCATGTCTTACATCTGCCCGGGAAGTCCATGCGCCCGCAGCTTTATTTCCTGTTTGTGCTTGCTTTGAACCTGCAACAACACGTCCAGAGTGGGTTTTTGTTGTATGGAATACTTTAATTGTATCTTCGTCAAACGCAAACGTGTTAAAAGCCACTTCAGCAATGCCGCATTCAGAATCAAAATATTTTGTTTTTGTCCAAGCTTTCGTAAAGACGTTTCCACTTTCTGAATGAACCTTAACTTCTGTAGCACTTGCTGAAACTGCAAGAACTAACATTAAAACGCTGATAACCGCCATAATCATGGCTAATTTCTTTTTCATTTCGTAAATCTCCTTCCTTGAATTTTTCTATCTCAACTGCAAGGTATGTACACTCCCTCACATTTTGAGTCTAAACGGAAATAATAATTTTGCACAATATATATAAAATAGGTTTGTCAAAAGGGAGGACTTTTGATAATAAATATAATGTTACTGATTTTACCATGTTTATACTTAAAATACAAGTCATTTTTTAATAAAAAAATAAAAAAGTTACTATTCAGAGGTTAACCGAAAACGGGAACTAAACGACGCGTCATTGCGGACTTTGACGCGCAATGACGGGTTAGACACTGAATAGTAACACACAACACAGATTTGTTGGGGTTTTTGCACAAAAATTCGAGGAAATACCTCATGTATTGACGAAGAAGCTATGTAAATCAAATTAAACCGCAGAATAAAGTTTGTGATTTTGCGGTATTATTTTATACATTTTGCGCGTAAATGCTTTTATTTTAGGGAAAAAAGAAAAAAAGACTTGACTAAATATCACTCAGCAAATATAATAGAAAAGCTGCTGTCAACTTCATGGGAAAATATTTTCCAGCCGGTTCCTGTCAGCATAATTTTTAATTAAGGAGGTAGTTTATGAAAATAAGCTACAAATTCAGCAAATATCATCGCGTTATATCAGCCA
>JGI20171J29575_12612281_pt1 | contig 13434 bp, 14 predicted proteins | sample TergutNc150P4_FD_29575 | JGI IMG/M metagenome (IMG submission 29575)
GGTAAAGTCGGTCGAATATCCCGATTCCTCAATGAATTTTCCCAGTACGGCGATTGTGGCGGGTTCGTCGTCGTAAGGGCCGATGTGCATGATTTGAGCGCAAAGCCCTTCGGTGAATTTCTCAAGCCGCGCCAAGGACAAATCCAGGTCCGGCTTTTTCTTTGAAAGGGCGAGTTTTGCGGTCTCAAATGCATCCGCCGTCACAAAGTCCGGCTGACGGATCATGGAAGTCCAGCAAAAGTTGTCCTTATCGGCCAAATCCGTTATGACGCCGCCGTTTTTATGATACCACAAGCCTTCCAGCGGTGGCACGACATATTCAAAATATCCAGCCGGCTGTGTGCCGCTCATCTTGCTCATTTTGATGTTGTAGGACAGCCCATACAATATCTCAAGCGCGTTTTTATAAGCCGCACTTGTGTTTGGATTTCCGCTGCCATCGACCATGATGAATGTCAGCTCTGGCACATCAATGATGGACGGTGTTATTTGGGGTTGATAAAGTTTCTTCTCTGTTTTCTTAAAATCAATGGGCATGTAAGTATCCTCCTCTTTAATTTTCAGCCTTCCACGGCCGGGCTTTTCCAAGCCACCCATTATCATCCCAATGCTTTTTATCCAGCGGCGCCCAATTGTTATTTTTATGCATCTGCCGCATCATCAAAAACATGAATCTGAGTTTTAATCCCGGTCTTGCCCTTCCACTGCTGGCGACAATTTTGCAGGCGATTTTATCGGCCTTGGCGCTGATTTGCTCTTTCTTTTTCACTTCGTCCCACGACATGGCCGCGACTCTTTGCGGTATTCTGTATACTTTCGGAATGCCCAAATAAAAAAGCTGTTTTGCAAGGGATTTTGTGACCCCGCTCATGCCGAGACCTGCGGCCGTGGAAATGACCACCGCCGTTTTTGAAAACATCGCTTTTTCCGGGCTGTGTGAAAGCCAGGCTGAAAATAAGTGATCAAAAAAGCATTTTAACTGTCCTGTCATTTCTAAAACATAAGTGGGAGAGCCGATAATGATCACGTCGGACGCGAGCATTGAATCAAAAATCCGGCCGGTTTGCTCGTAATGGGGGCAATACTTCATGCCCTTATTCATGCAGGCGAAACAACCTGAGCACATCGCGCTGAAGTCCTTCGGCAAAAAGAACTCCTCAACGCTCCCGCCAATTTTATCCGCCGTCATCCTCGCGATATGATAGGTGCTGCCCTTGTGATTCTGTCCGTGAATCAAGGTTATTTTCACCGCTGTTCTCCTCGCTTTCTATTGGTTCACCAATCCTTGGCGTTCAATTGGCCAAGCTAAATCTTGTGAATCTCGTTTTGTATGTATTTCGGATATTTCGCGACCACAACCTCATAGGCATGGTCTATCATGCGAATAATCTCATCGTCCGGCACTGTTCCGTCCAAGCTGATTGTGTTGAAGTGCGGTTGTTGAACGGGCGGGCAGTGCCAGCCCCGGACGACCGAGCCGGGGTAAACGCTTCTGTAAAACTCAGCAGATTCGGGTGTGCAGTTCAGCGTGACCTTCGCCTCACCGCGCAGATGGAAAACCTGAGCGAATATCCGGCCTTTGTCCTGTGAAGGCGCTCTTACCCTGACCAAGGGTAGTGTCCTAAATTAAATGAAAAGGTAACCTTCTTCCAAAAAACCAGAAATTAATAATCATCCCAATGACAATGTGATGCATTAGGTGGGATTTTTAGAAACGGATGCCTTTTCTGACCAATCTGCTACACCAAGTACGTAAAGAAAGATGTTTCCTCTCAATACGTTGAGTGTTTCTCTTCCCAGTGACTAATTTACTTTCCTTAATATAACTTTTATAGGCAAAATTATCATCATAATAGACTATTTTGATGTTGAATGGTGTTAGCAAAGCTAGCAATTCGTCCAGGTATTTGTGTTCTCTGGTTCCGAAACAATATGCAAGTGGTATCCCTGTTTGGTGATCAATTGCCCGCCAAAGCCAATATTGCTGAGATTTATCATGAACAAAAGATAACATTTCATCCATTTCTACCTCATCCACTTTAATTTGTTCGGAAGATACCACAATGACTTCTGTCACTTGATTTTTCTTGATATATTCTTCATTTACTTTCCAAGCCCAATGTTCAGTTTTTTTAAAACTGCTGTTACTGTGTCTTTAGAAATTCCTAAAATACGTGCTGTGGCTCGGGTTCCTGTTCCATTAACTGCCATCTTCAAAATTTGTTCACGTATTTCGGGAGTACAACCTTTATATGTATAGTCTTCTACAAAATTTTTATGCTTACACTCTGGGTTGCTACATTTATACACCTGTTTGCCTGTTCTATTATGGCCGTTCTTTGTAATTTTTTCGCTACCGCAACAGGGACATTGTATTGTTATAATTTTGCTTGCCATATCATTTACCAACCTATTCCGTTATTTAGTAATTATTGTAGCACATTATTAGAGACTATTCAAACAAATCTTTTAGGACATCACCGCAAATTCGGTCGTCAAATGGTCGTCAAATGGGTCAAAAAGACCAAAAAAGAGGCTCCCGGTGAAAATCTCATCGGGAGCCTTACTCTTAAAAAACCCTGTATTTAAGCCTATTTCGAGGCTTCTTCGACTGCAACTGCGCAGGCTACTGTGGCTCCAACCATGGGATTATTCCCCATACCGATAAGTCCCATCATCTCTACATGAGCCGGGACTGAAGATGAACCGGCAAATTGGGCATCGCCATGCATACGTCCCATTGAATCGGTGAGCCCGTAAGAAGCGGGGCCCGCACCCATATTATCAGGATGCAATGTCCTCCCCGTACCGCCTCCGCTGGCAACGGAAAAATACTTTTTATTATTTTCAATTGACCATTTTTTATATGTACCGGCAACAAGATGCTGAAAACGGGTTGGGTTTGTGGAGTTACCTGTAATAGAAACACCAACTTGTTCAGCCTGCATGATAGCAACACCTTCAAGCACATCATCTGCACCATAGCACCGTACCGCCGCACGTTCACCTTGAGAAAATGCTCTTTCTTCAACCACATTTAATTTATTGCTGAAATAGTCAAATTCTGTTTTGACATATGTAAAACCATTAATTCTCGAAATTATATAAGCGGCGTCTTTGCCCAAACCATTTAAAATAACCCGAAGAGGTTCTGTCCTCGCTTTATTTGCGTTTCTGGCTATTCCAATAGCACCTTCCGCAGCCGCAAAGCTTTCATGACCTGCCAGAAATGCAAAACATCTTGTTTCATCTCTTAAAAGCATAGCGCCTAAATTTCCGTGACCTAAACCAACTTTTCTCTGTTCGGCAACAGAACCGGGAATGCAAAAGGCCTCCAACCCGATTCCTATAGCTTCCGCAGCGTCCGCGGCTGTTCTCACTTGCTTTTTTAAGGCGACAGCGCATCCTAAAGTATATGCCCATGAAGCATTTTCAAACGCAATCGGCTGTATTCCTTTTACAATAGATTCCGGATCAAACCCAGCGTCTGTACATAATGACTTAGCCTCTTCCAAACTTGCAATGCCGTATGTATCAAGGCAACTCTCTATTTTAGGCATTCTTCTTTCTTTTCCTTCAAATATTACATTATTAGCCATTGATTCTTACCCTCCCTTCACCTTATTCTTCTCTTGGATCAATATATTTTGCCGCGTTATCAAAACGGCCATATTGCCCAATATTATTGTTGTACGCATCATTAGGACTTTTTCCGTGCCGGATATCTTCCAGCATTTTTCCTAAACGTAAAAATTGATACCCGATTACTTCGTCATTTTCATCTAAAGCTGTTTTTAAAACATATCCTTCAGCCATCTCCATAAAACGAACGCCCTTAGATTTTGTACTGAACATAGTCCCTATCTGCGAACGCAAGCCTTTTCCTAAATCTTCAAGGCATGCGCCGATTGGAAGACCGCCTTCGGAAAACGCGGTCTGGCTGCGGCCGTAAGCAAGCTGTTCGAAAATGTTTTTCATTGCGGTATTAATAGCGTCGCAAACAAGGTCCGTATTCAAACATTCAAGCAGTGTCTTACCTGGCAAAATTTCTGCCGCCATAGCAGCGGAATGTGTCATTCCTGAACAGCCAATTGTTTCAATAAGAGACTCTTCAACAATACCGTCTTTTACATTCAGCGAAAGCTTGCAGCAGCCTTGCTGAGGTGCACACCAACCTACCCCGTGGGAAAGACCTGAAATATCTTTGATTTCGTAGGCTTTTACCCATTGGCCCTCTTCAGGAATAGGGGCGGGACCGTGGTAAGGTCCTTTAGCGACAGTACACATATTTTCAACCTCATGAGAATAAATCATCAGTCACTTCTCCTTAAAATCATTGTTTGTGGCAAATAAAGCCTTTTACCATCTATTAAATTATAAATTAAAAATCTTTAATATTCAATAGGGAATTCAAATTTATCCCCATCAGCGGGTAAATAGCTACATTCAGAGGTTAACCGGAAACGGTCACTAAACGACACGTTATTACGGGCTTGGGCACTGAATAGTAACGGTAAATATGCACTTATTATAAATAGTTCTTGAAAAATAGTTATCCTGACGGTATAATCTTAATTGGGGGCTTAGATTATAGTAACTTAAGGATTATAAACAGCAAAAAGCAGGTTAATACATAGGGAATATCATTAAGTAATTTTTCACAATGTTCTTGTAAGATAAATGTGGTGCACCTCAGGTGCTTTAGTAATACTCATGATTATAGTGCCTCACGCGCTTTATAACGTGAAGCGGCACTGTGAAAGGTATGATCATTAATAATGAAATACGATGTAATAATCATTGGTGCCGGGCCATCCGGTATTTTTACGGCGATGGAGATGGTGAAAAACGGAAGCAAAAAGAAAATTGCCATTGTAGAGAAAGGGCATTCTGTCAAAGACAGAAAATGTCCTAAATTAATTACGAAAAAATGCATGAATTGTAAACCTTATTGTCATATTACAACTGGATTTTCCGGTGCCGGTGCTTTTTCGGACGGAAAACTTTCACTGAGCTATGAGGTTGGAGGAGAATTGCCTTCGCTTATCGGATCTGACCTTGCGCAGGAATTAATTAATTATACAGACGCTATTTATTTAGAGTTTGGCGCGGACGGCAAAATTGAAGGTGTGGGAAACACGGAAAAAGTAAAGGAAATACGCAAAAAGGCTATTCAGTCAGGGTTAAAACTAGTAGATTGCCCCATACGCCATTTAGGTACAGAAAAGGCACATCAGCTGTATTATAATATTGAAAAATATCTTATAGAAAAAGGTATAGAGATTTTCCTGAAAACCGCTTGCAATGATTTGATTATTGAAAATAACCGCTGTGTAGGAATCGTTTTAGAAAATAAAAACGGCTCTTCCGAGACGTTATACGGAGATGATATTGTCGTCGCAACCGGACGAAAAGGTGCAGATTGGCTGGAGAACGTGTGCGAGGAGCATAATATAGCTCATCAGCCCGGCACGGTAGATATTGGAGTCCGTGTAGAGGTGCGCAATGAAATAATGGAAGAGGTCAATGAGGTATTATATGAATCTAAATTGATCGGATATCCCAAACCGTTTAAGAATAAAGTGCGTACTTTCTGCCAAAATCCAGGTGGTTTTGTCAGTCAAGAGAATTACGACAATGATTTGGCTGTAGTTAACGGTCATAGTTATAAAGATAAAAAATCAAGTAATACAAACCTTGCCGTTTTAGTTAGCCATAATTTCACTTATCCTTTTAACCAGCCGATTACATACGCTCAAAAAATTGGCGAGTTAACAAATATGTTGGCAAACGGTCAGCTTCTGGTTCAGCGTTACGGTGATATTTTAGACGGCAAGCGGACATGGTCCAAGGAACTGTCTTTTTCCAATGTACAGCCTACCCTTCCTGACGCGGTGGCCGGAGATATCACAGCCGCAATGCCTTACAGGGCGATGATGAATATTATTAACTTTATTCAAGCGGTAGATAATGTAGTGCCGGGATTCGCAAGTACGGAAACTCTTTTATATTCCCCGGAATTAAAATTTTACAGTAACCGCGTAAAGCTGGATGAAGATTTAAATACTAATATTGAAGGTCTCCACTGTCTAGGTGACAGCTCCGGATGGACACGCGGTTTAATGATGGCATCTGTTATGGGGGTGCTGATGGGCAGAAAACTGGTTTGATACTCTGTTGCATAAAGGAGGTGCCTGTTGGGTTTGGATAATCTTTTATATAAAATATCAAGATTTTTTAACGGCCGTTATGGAAACGACCAGCTTAATAAATGTTTGCTGGTATTGTGGCTGATTTTATTAATTCTAAACATATTTTTAAATAGAACGGTATTGTCAGTTGCATCTTTATGTGTTATCGGATTGTATTTATTTCGCGCATTGTCAAGAAACACGAATAAACGATACAACGAGAATATAAAATTTTTGCCTTACTTCCAAAAATCTCAGTCTTTTATAAAGCTCCAATATAAAAAATTGAAAGATTTTAGAACTTACCGGTATAAGAAATGTGCTTCCTGTAAATCACAGCTGCGTCTCCCTAAGCGAAAGGGCAAACATACGGCACGCTGTCCTAAATGCAAATGTGAATTTGACGTGCGTTTTTGGCTATAAGGAACACTTGTAAGAGAATTGCGGTGCGCGTCAGGCGCACCATAACACATAAATTAAGAGGCAAAACACATAATAGGTAAGAGACAACCTATAAAAGTGTTAGGATCTACAATTCAGGAAAGGCGGGAAACGGCACCTATACTTTTAAAAAAGTTTGTGCTTTTAAAAATGAATCATTTAAATAGAAAAGAGATCGCCGAGAGCGTATTCTTCAACAGCGTACAAGAAAACCGTTTTAAAACTATTAGAATTTCCGCGGTTATTTTTATGCCGCTGCGCAGGGAAACAGCCGCGGCAAACGCGTTAGTGCAGCGTTTGCTGGTTCGTTCAACTCAGGAATATCCTGACTTCACAGTTCTATCAAAGAAGCTTTGTTCTTTGTATGGAGCGTCATTGTCCGGAAATGTCAAAAAAACAGGTGACATACAGGTTATTACTTTATCTATTGCCGGTATTGCTGACAGGTACACGTTTGATCAGGAAAATTTATCTGAGCAGCTGGCTCAGCTCTTATGTTCTGTAATTTTTGCGCCCAGACTTTTGGGAGAAGCTTTTTTTGAAGAAGATATCATGCAGGAAAAAAGGCAATTGCTGGATCTTATTGATTCAGAGTTTAATGATAAACGTATTTACGCTTCTTTACGCGCAACTGAAATTATGTGTAAAAATGAAATCTTTGGATTAAACCGTTATGGAATGCCTAAAGATATTAATTCGGCGTCATCACACCAGATATATGAAGCTTGGAAAAATATTATCGAAACAGGTGTATTTAACTTTATGTATGTGGGCGGCACCAACCTGGAAAAAATTTCAGCTGTATTTCAGAACTGCTTTAAAGACAGAAACAGAAACCCTATTACGCTTTCAACGGAAATCATAAAAAAGGCAAATCATATTACGCGGGAAACGGAAGAGATGGAGGTCTCTCAGTCTAAGCTGATGATGGGCTTTCGCACTGAGCTTGCGGAACCTGAGGATGATGTCACAGCTATGCGCTTGATGAGTGTCGTTTTGGGAGGCGGTGCTCAGTCCAAGTTATTCAAAAATGTCAGAGAGAAATTAAGCCTATGCTATTACTGTTTTGCTAAATACGACCGGGCTAAAGGCATTATGTTTATAGACAGCGGTATAGAAAGCGCAAATGTAGATCAAACACAAAACGCGGTTTTAAAAGAGCTGGGCGACATGCAAAAAGGTATTATAAGCGATTCTGAAATAGAGGCTTCAAAGCTTTTAATAAATAATACGTTTTTTTCTTCTAATGATACAGTATACGGGTTAGAAAATTGGTATACCTCTCAGCTGCTTGATAAAAAGATTGATTCCACTGAAGAAGCTTGTCAAAAAATAAACAATATAACAAAAGAACAAATTATTAGTGCAGCAAATAAAGTAACTTTAGATACTGTCTATGTTTTACAACCGTTAACAGAAAGGGAATGAAGATGAGCACAGGAAATACAGTAAAAGAAATTATCTCAAAGCGTATTGGAGACAAATACTATAAAGTGCATCATAATTCAGGACTAACTATTTATGTGTACCCAAAAGAAGGATATAATTCAACTTACGCTACTTTCGGCACCAAGTACGGAAGTATCAATACTACCTTTTCATTAGACGATGGACCGCAAATACGTATACCGGATGGAATTGCACATTTTTTAGAACATAAATTGTTTGAAAATGAAGAACTAGATGCCTTTGAGAGATTTGCCAAAACAGGTGCAAACGCAAACGCTTATACTACTTTCGACAGAACATGTTATTTATTTTCAAGCACAGAAAAGTTTCAGGAGAACTTGGAGATTTTATTGGATTTTGTAAGGTCTCCTTATTTTACAGAGGAATCCGTGCAAAAAGAGCAGGGTATTATCGGGCAGGAAATACGTATGTACGATGACTCGCCGGAATGGCGTGTGTTGGTTAACATGCTGAAAGCCATGTATCATAATCATCCTGTAAAGATTGACATTGCGGGAACAATAGAATCAATATCGGACATTACAGTGCAGAAACTGTTTGATTGTTATCATGTTTTTTATAACTTGAATAATATGGTATTGTGCGTAAGCGGCAATACTTCTTTGCAGGAAGTATTGGAGATAGCCGACAAGAGCCTGGCGCCTGACGAAAAATATAAAATAATAAACCACTTTGAAGAAGAGCCTTATTCAATAGTTAAACCTTATGTTGAACAGAAGCTTCCGGTATCTGTTGAGCTTTTTAATTTAGGATTCAAGGAAAGGGCGTCCGAAATACCGGATAGTTCTAAAGATTTAGCTGTTAAAGAAATTTTATTAGCTATATTGGCTTCGGCTACCAGTCAGCTATACCGTGATTTGATGGATAAAAAATTAATAAATACATCGTTTGGTTATGAACTGTTTCACGGGCCTTATTTCAATGCGGTTGTTTTTAGCGGAGAATCCAGGCATCCTGAAAAAACAGCGGACATCATAAAAGAATACATTTCAAACGCGAAACGTGACGGTATCAGCGAAGAGGATTTCGAGATGGTTAAAAAAGCTGTATATGGGGAAGAAATCGCTTCTCTTAATTCCGTTGATTCAATCAGTAATTCTCTTGTTGACTGCCACTTTTCAAACAGAGAATTTTTCGGATATATCGATGAAATTTCAAGTATTACTTTTGAAGACGTACAAAAAAAGTTACATGAAATTTTAGATGTTAATAATTGCTCGCTGTCAGTTATCAGGAAATAATTAATAGAATTATCAGGAAGCTTGAGTATGCCTTGGGAGGACAGATGTACTGTTACAGAGAAAGTGTTGTGGTTTTATGTATCATGTTTCATTTAACGGATGGGAAGCAAATCTAAATTTAAATCCCGTTGCTATTGAAATAGGAACATTTAAGATTTACTGGTATGGAATTTTAATATGCTTTGGAATAATGCTGGGGCTTATTTACACATGGATGAACTCCGCTTCATATGACATAAACAGTAATAATTTTACTGATTGTGTAATTGTGGGTATGGTCACGGGAATAATCGGGGCTAGGATTTATTATGTTTTGTTTAATTTAGATCACTATATAAATGATCCGGTTAAAATGCTGCAGATAAATCAAGGCGGTCTTGCTGTTTATGGAAGTATTATTGGCGGTTTGCTTGGAGGGTGCGCAGCGGCAAAATGGCGCAAGCTGAATATTTGGGCCACTTTGGATCTGGGAGCAATGGGGTTTTTGATCGGTCAGTGTATAGGGCGATGGGGTAACTTTTTTAATCAGGAAGCGTTCGGTTCAGAGACCAATTTGCCTTGGGGCATGATAAGCGAAAATACAAACAATGTCGCGGTACATCCCTGTTTTTTATATGAATCCATATGGTGTTTGTTTGGATTTATCCTATTGCATTTTTTACATAAATACAAACAAAAATATCGGGGACAGGTCTTTCTCTGTTATATAGTATGGTATGGCGCCGGAAGGGCGGTTATTGAAGGTTTGCGCAGCGACAGCTTGTATCTGCCGTTTCGCATTTTTTCGATTCCGGTTAGAGTTTCACAGTTGGTTTCTCTTATATTGCTTATAACAGGCGTGATTCTTTTATTTATAAATAGAAAAAAAGGGGATGAATGGTATGTCAAAAATTTTGGACGGGAAAAAAATATCAGCGAAAATCCGGGATGATTTAGCCGCTGAGGTTATTCAGTTAAATGAACAGGGAATACAAGTGACTTTAGCTGTTATTGTTGTAGGACAGGACCCGGCTTCCCGGGTATACGTGAATAATAAAAAAAGAGCTTGCGCGCAAATCGGTTATGTATCCAAAGAATACGTTTTGCTGGAAGATATAACGGAATCTAATCTTCTGAAGCTGATTCAAGAGCTGAACGCTGACCGGCAAGTAAACGGGATCCTTGTTCAGCTTCCGCTGCCTAAACATATAAATGAAAAAAACATCCTTAAGGAGATAAATCCCGTTAAGGATGTCGATGCTTTTCATGCTGTAAATGTCGGAAACATAATGATAGGTGATTTCGATTTTCTCCCATGCACACCGGCCGGTGTCATGGAGCTGCTGAAAGCCTACGATATTGAGATTGAAGGGAAATATTCTGTTGTAGTTGGAAGAAGCAATATTGTAGGGAAACCTATGGCGATGCTGTTGCTGCATCAAAACAGCACGGTTACTATTTGTCATAGTAAAACCAATGATTTAACAGGTATATGCCAAAGAGCGGATATTATTGTCGCCGCAATAGGCAAAGCGAAATTCATAAAAGCGGATATGATTAAAGATGGCGCGGTTATAATTGACGTAGGAATGAACCGGGACGAAAACGGGCGTTTATGCGGCGACGTAGATTTTGAAGATGTGAAAAATAAAGTATCGGCCATTACACCCGTCCCGGGCGGGGTTGGTCCTATGACAATAGCCATGCTGATGAAAAACACATTAAACGCGGCAAAGCTGCAGAACGGGCTTAAGATATAAGGATATATTTTATGTTACAAAAAGTAAAAAAGCAATTAGACGTTATAACTAATGATAAATCTTTTTATTTTTTTATCGTTAAAAATATTTATGGACCATTACAATATCCCACAAGACGCTAAATTAAAAGTAGTTTTATACGATGATTAGCGCATCTCATAGATTCGCAACTTTAAAAAAGGATGAAGGGGAACCTATGGAAAAAAACGGAAAAGCCGTTCAAGTCGATATTGAGATAGTAGATGACAGCACCTCTGAATTTAATTCAAAAAAGAATTCAATAGGGAAAAAAATCATGCTGTTTGCCGCATTAATAATCGCCGCGATTATTATATGCGTATACGCACCGTCTGTTTATCAGTTTTATTCAAATATATTTATGATATCTGAAACTCAAACAGATCTTTCCGAACCCGAAAATGAAGTTTTAAATCAGAGTTTACCTTCTTATACGCAAGCTTATACAGGCCCGGCAGATTCTGTTGAGGATATTACCGCTTTAAAGCTTGAGGTAATAGATGTGGACGCAAACCCTCACAAGACAGAATTAACAGTACGGTTAGCGGGCAGCAGTAAACTTTTAGGTTTAGATATTGACCCGTCTGAAGTATCATTAATTGATAGCGCTTTGCAATTTTATTATATGAGGGATAGTATAGACACTTTGTCTAAGGATGATATATATAAATTTGTATTTAGAAACGGTCCTTCACAAGCAGGTAATATGACATTTAAGATCCGTAAAATTAACGGCGTGGTGGGTAATTGGAGCATAAAATTTATGGTAACACCTAATATTAAAAAATTTAAAACAGATGTAAGCTATACATTTAGAGACGGAACAGAGCTTACCGTTACGGAAGTAATATTTTATAAAGATTCAATTGAATTTTCCGGCGTATACAGCAGTCCAGTTAGTGATGATCCCGATAATCAATACGAGGAACCATACGAGAAGCCATTATCATCGTTTATGGACGCCACGATTGTCTTATATATTGATGGAAATAGATATCTTCCCGAATATACATTTGTGGGCGCTGAAAATTTTGGGGCACTTATAACATTTCAGTCAAAGGATTGGTATAACGGCGGTGAGATAGAGCTGGAACTTACGGAAAAATTATATGAGGACGAACCTATCAGAAAGCAAATCTGGTTAATTGACGCAGATGACGATGAAACTAATGCGCCTAAGGTGAACGTAATTCTCAAACAAAAGCTTTTATAAAAGATACTGTAGATACTACAACAGCGAGAACACATTTTGAAATCCACTATAAAATTAACTTGTTTTTTTATTGCTCTTGCAAAGACGCAAGATAAACGCGGTGCGCGTCAGGCGCGTCAGAAAATACTGAAAGGTGAGAAAATTATGGAATTAAAGAAAGTTCAAACAGAAAAAGCCCCCGCGGCAATAGGCCCTTATTCACAGGCGGTTATAAGCAATAATCTAGTATTTACATCAGGGCAGATACCGTTAGTTCCGTCAAGCGGCGATGTTAAGGAAGGTGACATAACGGTTCAATCGGAACAGGTATTGGAGAATTTAAAAGCTGTTCTGGAAGCTGCCGGAAGCAGTCTGGAGCATGTCGTAAAAACTACATGCTTTTTAGCCGATATGAGTGATTTCGCCGCATTTAATGGGGTTTACGAAAAATACCTTACAGAAAAACCGGCCCGCTCATGTGTCGCTGTAAAGACACTGCCTAAAAATGTGTTGGTTGAGGTTGAAGCTGTTGCGGAGGTATGTGTATGAAACAACGAATTGTAATTGCCCTTGGCGGAAACGCGTTAGGCAATACGCTTACAGAGCAAATGATCGCGGTTAAGAGTACGGCAAAAGCTATTGTTTCTTTAATTGAATCAGGAAACGAAGTTGTTATCGCTCACGGCAACGGTCCTCAGGTGGGAATGATTAATTTAGCGATGGAAACATCCGGGAAAACCGAAGCGAAAACACCGTATATTCCTATGAGTGTTTGCGTAGCAATGAGCCAGGGGTATATCGGATATGATCTGCAAAACGCGCTGAGAGAGGAGCTTTTAGACCGCGGATTAAATGTTCCTGTAGCCACTATAATTACACAAACGGTTGTTGACGGGAACGACCCGGCATTTTTATCCCCTTCAAAACCAATCGGGGCTTTCTATACGGAAGAAGAAGCTAAAGCGTTAATTCAGGAAAAAGGATACATAATGAAAGAAGACGCGGGCCGCGGCTGGCGCCGTATGGTCGCAAGCCCTAAACCAATAGATATCGTAGAAAAAGAGACGGTCAAGGCAATGATTTCGGCAGGTCAGGTTGTTATCGCGGCCGGCGGAGGCGGGATTCCTGTCCGCAGGCAGGGG